>Ga0272412_1000642_pt1 | contig 10942 bp, 11 predicted proteins | sample WWTPWeurt_MetaT_FD_193540 | JGI IMG/M metagenome (GOLD analysis project Ga0272412, IMG submission 193540) | Metatranscriptome of activated sludge microbial communities from WWTP in Nijmegen, Gelderland, Netherland - WWTP Weurt (Metagenome... | ecosystem: Engineered > WWTP > Aerobic digester >...
AAAAAACCAAACATCACTGAAATAGGCAGCATAAGTCATTGATCGGGAGAACATCGTGGTTTACCAACATCGCTATCTGGACGGCAGCCCGCTCGCCTTGCCGGTCGGCAAGGTGGTCTGCATTGGTCGCAACTACCTTGACCATATCCGCGAACTGAACAATGCCGTGCCGGAAACACCGATCCTGTTTATGAAGCCGGCGACGGCGCTGGTCAGTCTCGATGAGCCGATTCCGTGGCCCGCCGGTCGGGGCGAATGCCATCATGAGGTGGAGCTGGCAGTGCTGGTCGGGCGGGAACTGCGCAACGCCAATGCCGAAAGGGCGCGGGATGCTGTCGCCGGCTATGGCGTCGCGCTCGATCTGACCTTGCGAGCGCTGCAAAACGAGTTAAAGAGCAAAGGCCATCCCTGGGAAACCGCCAAAGCCTTTGACGGCGCCTGCCCTTTGTCACCCTTCCTGAAGCCTGAATCCTTACCCGAACCACAGGCCGCCGATCTGGGGTTGCAGGTCAACGGTCAATGGCGGCAACAAGGCAACACCCGGCTGATGATAGTCGGCATCTTTGAACTGATGGCCTACATATCGACCCATTTTACCCTGCAACCGGGTGATGTAGTGCTGACCGGCACCCCGGCTGGCGTTGGACCGTTACACTCTGGCGATGTGTTGCTGCTTCGTCTGGCGGATCACGATTTTAGTGCGCAGCTGGCCTGAGCGCCTGCGCATGAACGTCCTGATCGTCTACGCTCATCCCAACCCCCGCAGTTTTAACCAGGCTATTTTGCACACGCTGGACGCTGCTTTGCGCGACCGGGGCCACCTGACCCAAACCCATGATCTGTATCGGATGCGGTTTCGTGCGGTGCTGGACAGCGACGATTTGAATCGCAACTGGCGCGGTGAACCTGCCGAAGATGTTCGACGGGAACAGGAATCCGTGTTATGGGCGCAGGGTTTGGCGTTCATTTACCCGATCTGGTGGTTCGGGCCGCCGGCGATCCTGAAAGGCTGGATCGACCGGGTGTTCACCCGCAAATTCGCTTTCGACTTCGGCGCCGAGGGCATGAAAGGGCTACTGACCCATGAGCGGGCGCTGATTCTCAACACCTTGGGCGGCGATGAAGCCAGCTACCATCGACAGGATTGGCATGAACTGCTGGCGCGGCCAATGACCGAAGGCATCCTCAGCGTTTGTGGAGTCCGCGAGGTCACGCACCAGGCGTTCTATGAAGTCACCGGCGTGACCCAGATGGCGCGGCGGGCGATGCTGGAAGAGGTTCGGGTGTTGGCGGCGGCATTTTGAATGAGGCTGCGGTCACCCGTTCAAAAACCCCGTTTCGCTTGGCATAATTCAAAGGTTGATTGATTCTGACTGACGCTCCATCGCAACTCGTCCCCACCTATCGCCGCACACCCGGCCAAGGGAGTACAACAACAATGCGCGTTCTGCTGACTACCAATGAATATCCCCCCTACGTCTACGGTGGCGCGGGCGTCCATGTCGAATACCTGTCTCGCGAGCTGGCCAAGCTGACCCCGGTTGAAGTCCGCAGCTTCCACGACCAGACCGTAGACGAGGGCCAGTTGCATGTGCGCGGCATCAAGATGGATACCACTCATTTTGCCGGCTGCCCGCAATCGTTTGTCTCGCCGCTCAAGGCGCTCAGCACCTGTCTTGCGTTCGTTGGCCAAGGCATTGGCGATCTGGAAGGGGCGGCTGAAATCATCCATTGTCATACTTGGTACGCCCACTTCAGCGGGATTCTCGCCAAGATTCTCTACAACATCCCGATGGTGATCACCGTTCATTCGCTGGAGCCTCTACGGCCCTGGAAGCGTGATCAACTGGGTCACGGCTACGATCTGTCGCGTTGGATCGAAAAAACCGCGCTGGAAACGGCTGACGCGATCATTGCCGTGTCGCGCAGCACCCGCGACGATATCCTGCGGCTGTTTGACGTGGAGCCGACCCGGGTCGTCGTCATTCCCAACGGGATTGATACTGAAGAATACCGGGATGTTCACGCCCCTGAAGCGATTGCCGCGCTCGGCGTTGATCCCAACCGGCCTTATGTGCTGTTTGTCGGGCGGATGACCCGGCAAAAGGGGCTGTACTATCTGCTGCAAGCGATTCCGCATCTCGATCCCAAGTTGCAAATTGTGCTGTGCGCCGGTGATGCCGACACCCTGGCGATGCAACGCGAAATGGAAGATATGGTGCAAGAGCTGCAAACCCATCGCGACGGCATTGTCTGGATTCCCAAGATGGTGTCGCGGCAAACCACCATCGCGCTCTACTCCCATGCCGCCATTTTCTGCTGCCCGTCGATTTACGAACCGTTCGGGATCATCAATCTGGAGGCGATGGCTTGCGGCATTCCGGTAGTCGGCAGCGCGGTGGGCGGCATCAACGAAGTGGTGGTGGACGGCGAAACCGGCTTTCTGGTGGACCCGCACCTGTCGGCGGAATCGCCGCATGATCCCGTTGCGCCAGCCCGTTTTGAGCATGGGCTGGCCGAAGCCATTAACCGGCTGGCGGCTGATCCCGCACTGCGCGAACGGATGGGTCAGGCGGGCCGCGAACGAGTGGAGCAGTACTACAGTTGGCGGAGTATCGCCCAGCAGACTTACGATCTCTATCGCCGGCTGCGACCCAACCGGAGCTGAGCCGGTCGGGCTGCACTTAGAGCGGATGATTCAAGAGGCTCTGCGGAGCCTCTTTAGTTTTTAGCCTTTAATTTCTGAGCTTCCGCATGAGTCTTGCCAGATACGCTTGTTCATCCGGCTCCCGGCCATTGCGCTGGGCTTCCCATAAAGTTTCGCCCAGACAGTCCATCATTTGGTGTTCAGCCGCATGGCTGTCGCCCGCTTTTCGGCAAAGCTGCTGATAAACACCGAGAATGCCGGCAGGCCGGTCACTACCCAGTTGTTCATGGATGGCGATGTGCATTCCAAGGTGTAAAAACGGATTAGTCTGCCCCATTTCCGGCAGATAGTCCCGGTGTAATGCGGCTTCAGCATCAACCAGCATGGGCTGATACTCGGGATGATCGCCAATGATTCCGGCAATCAGGCGTTCCAGCGGTTCCAGTGCTTGACCGGTATTGGCTTTTTCCCAAACAGTGTAGTAATAGCGGCGCAGGCTATTGCGGTCATTGCCAAACATTCAACTGGTCTCCGGTGGCGGATAAGCACAAAGATCGCGGATTGGACACGCTAGGCAATGCGGTTTGCGGGCGGTGCAAACATAGCGTCCGTGTAGAATCAGCCAATGATGAGCGCTCAGTTTAAATTCCTCCGGCGTCACCGCCAGCAATCCCTCCTCGACTTCCCGGACGGTTTTACCCGAGGCCAGCCCAGTCCGGTTGGCGACTCGGAAAATATGAGTATCGACGGCAATCGTCGGTTCACCAAACGCGGTATTGAGCATGACATTGGCGGTTTTGCGCCCGACGCCGGGTAAGGCTTCCAGCGCTGCCCGGTTGCTGGGGACTGCACCACCATGTCGTTCCAGCAGCAAGGCGCAGGTTTTGAGGATGTTGGCGGCTTTAGCGTTGTACAGACCAATAGTCCTGATGTACGCCTTCAGCCGCGTATCGCCAAGCTCCAGAATCGCTTGTGGAGTACAGGCGGCCTGAAACAGCAATTCAGTCGCTTCATTCACTTTTTTATCGGTGGCTTGCGCTGACAGGATGACTGCAATCAATAACTCGAATGGGCTGTGATAACGTAATTCAGTCGTCGGTTTTGGGCAGGCGGCTTGCAGGCGGCTAAACAGTTGGTGGATTTGGGCAGAGTCCATCGTAATCCTCATCCCATCCGGAAATAAGCCTCACGCCCCGGCAATTCAACTCCTGTTAATCGCAGTGGCAATCCACTGTCCAACAATGCATTTTCACTAACCTTAACCCGTGTTTCCATCGCCAGTTCAGGAATCAGCGCCACGCTGCGCGGTTGCCGCTTCTCCACCAAAATGCCCTCGCCCTGCCAGTGCGGATGCTGTTGGAGATAAACCAGGGTCCAGTGCTCACGGGACAAGCGCTCAGCCCGTCGCACCCCTCCCGCCGCCGTTTCCGCCGCTCCGACCCGTTCGATGATCGCTTGAGCGTCCAACGGGTCGCCGCCGCGCAACAGGATTCGCAATTGCTGATGAGTCACTAGGTCAAGATAGCGGCGCAGTGGACTGGTGACTTGAGCATAGGCCTCCAGCCCCAGCCCGCCGTGCGGCCCTGGCAGACTCCGGTACTGACGTGGCCGCAGGCTACGGCGCAGGGCGTACATCGCCGCCAAACTGGTCGGTTGCCGGTCGGGAATATCCGCCGCCGCCTCCTGAGTCGTAAACGGAAAGGGCAACCCCTGAGCCAGCGCAAACCGGGCGGCGGCCTCGCCAGCCATTAACATCGCCTCGGCCACCAGTTTCCGGCTTTGTAGCCGGGGCAAGGGTTTGATGCTGACCTCACCGTGGCTCACCTGCATTTTCACTTCTGGCAGATCGATGAAAACGGCGCCGTTGGCGCGCCGGCGGGCCTGGTGGCGTTCGGCCAGTTCATGCAGGCGGCGAAATGGCTCCTGATCCAGCCGTGTTTCTACATCCTCATAGCTCAGCCGCTGCACTCGCACCCAGCTCGGAGTGATTTCTACGTCAATGACGATACCGTCCGCATCCAGGTTTAAGCCGAAAGACAGCGCTGGCGATATCTCGATCAAACCCAGTCCCAGCCGGGGAATGATCGCCGCCGGCAGCATCGGGATGGTGGTTTCCGGCAGGTACAAGGTTGCACCCCGCGCCCGCGCCTCGATATCCGCAGGACTGTCTGGCCCAATCAGGGCGGCGGCGTCAGCGACATGAACCCACAATCGGTCGCCATCCAGGCTGAGCGCGTCATCGGGATCGAGATTGCCTTCATCATCAATGGCAAAGGCTGGCAGTCCGGTCAAATCCCGGCGCGGTTCATCCGGCAGATCCGGTAGCTCCACCATCGGCAGGCTCAAGATTGCCCCCACCCGGCGCGGCCAGGGATTGGCCGTCCCGTCCCAGTGCCGGAGCCGCAACAGCAGGGCGTGGGCGCTGTCCGGGGTCTGGTTGACTTCCAACGCCTGCAATACCCGGCTCTGCTCGCGTTCACCCCAGGCTACTTCCTCGATTTCCCGTAGATAAGGGGCATCCTGGGCGGCGCAGCAGCCCGCTCGCGCCCGTTGCAGGAAGCCGTTCCAGGCCTCCCGCTCCGCTGCTTTCGCCTCACGCAAGTCTCGTTCCCGTGCGACATCCGCCAACAGCCGAGCGGTAATCGCCTCTGGCGTCCCGTGGAAGTACAAGCCCTCATCCACCAGGCGCCAGGTGGCCCAGGCCGTGACTGGCGTGTAGTCGCCGCACACCAGTTCCGCCAGTTCCGCCAAAGTGGTTTGGCCGCCATCCAGCAACTCGCAGGCCGCTTCCGCCTCTGCCGCGCCGACCGGCGCGGTCGCGACCTCGCGCAGGCTACGCACCGGGCCGGGATGCAGCAATACGATATCCTTGGGACGAACTCGCAGTGTCCGGCCATCCTCCAGTTCAATTTCCAGTTTATCGCCAAGCGCGACCACCCGGGCCGGACCATTCTTGTACAGCGCCAGGCTGTGTTGCGGGATATTCATCAGACCTCGAAGCGGGCAAGTGAGCCGGTAGGGCGGCAAGGGGCGGAAATGGCGCAAAGCATAGCAAAGGTTATCAGCGATTCGGCGCTTCGCTCGCAGCGGCCGGGCTGCGCCGTTGCCCCAGCGCCTCGCCCAACTGATACCAGTCCACCTTGCGGGTTAGCACCATCGTCATGGTCAGGCATCCGAACAGGCTGAGCGAGCCCGCCAGCAAGGCATGATCTTCAAGGCTGATCAGCACATACAGCATTCCGAATACGCCGGCCAGCAGCGCCCCGAATCCAATCCCCCGCCGCCAGTGGCCCAGCACATAGGCTAGATAGTAGCCAAGCAGCGCCACACAGGCGGCGGTGGCTATCGCATAAGCAAGACCAAAATCCAGATGCTCGGACAGCGACAGCAGCAGCAGGTAAAACAGGACCAGCGCCGCGCCGGTCAGTCCGTATTGGAAGGGATGAATCGCCAGACGCTTGAGGACTTCAAACAGGAAAAAGGCGGCGAAGGTCAGGCCAATGAATAGTAATCCGTATTTCATCGCCCGGTCAGTCTGAGCGTAGCTGTCGGTCGGATCAATAAACCGTACCCCAATCAATGTGTTAAATACCTGATTGTGGTTGAGCCAAGCGCTGAGTTGATGTTGCATATTGGTCGCTAGCCGGGTAGTGGCCCAATGGGCGGTAAAGCTGGCATCAGTGACTTCGCGGGTTTCTGGCAGGAATTGCCCGTAAAAACTGGGATGCGGCCAACTGCCGCGCACCCCGATGCGGGTGGCGTCGCCCACTGGCGCAAGGCCAAATGCCTGGGTGCCGCGCAGGTCGAGTGTGAAGCTAAATTCGGCAGTCCACGGTTCCTTAACCTGGATACCGCTGGGGAGGGCGTGAATGCCATTAGGCATTTGCTCCTCGCCAGTGCCGGGTAAAAAGTCGAAACGCTGGCCGGCCCAGGTCAACTCCGGGGCGCGCAGGATGCCGCGTGGATCGCTGATGCCCACGATCAATTGTGGTTCACCGACGATGATCTGCTCGTTTGGACCGGGTTTCAGTAACTCGCCGTCAGTGACAAACCGGCCCTTGAAGACCGCGCTGGCCCCGAAAACCACCGCCTGATAGAGACTGCGCCGCACGGCTTCGGTATTCAGAGTGGTCTGGATGTCCAGATCCGCCGGTAGCAGATACAACCGTTCTGTGAAGCGGTTCTCGATTTCGATCATCCGGTCTTCATCTTTCTCGCTCGGTTTCCAGCTCTTGACGATCCGGGTGTAGGGAATCGTCAGCACCGGCCCGATCACATTTTGATCGCGGGCAGTCGCAGCGGCGATGTCGGCGACCACGCTGTCACGCCGCGCCATCCGCTCATCGACCAGAAAGCTAATCCGGGTCAGACCAGCGGCTAGAATGAAAGTGATCAGGAAAATCAGGGCAATTTTGGCAAACAGGCTGCTTCGCATGGCAATGCCTCCGGGTGAATGAGGCGGCCAGCTTAATGACCCCGAATGTGGCGGCGATGAGCGAAGCGTGAGGAGGGTGTGAAGATTGGGTGGAGGCGATCTTCCGCCGTTCAGTCACCATATTCGATCATTTTGCCTCCTATAATGGCGTTAGGCATCGTCTTTCGGCCCATCCTCAACTTCGACTTCGCGCATTGTTAAAGGTACGATCATGCATCCATCCCATTCCAGAGATTTAGCGCAATGTCTGGAACAGCTCAACCGGATCGGCATCGCCCTGTCGAAAGAACGCGATACCTCCAAGCTGCTGGAAACTATCCTGATCGCGGCCAAGCGCCTGCTGAACGCCGATGGCGGCACCCTCTACTTGCTGGAAGAGGAGAGCCAGAGTCTGCGTTTTGAGGTGCTGCGCAGCGATTCACTGCAACTCTATATGGGCGGGGCCAGCGGCGAACCGATCCCGTTCTCTCCGATTCCGCTATACACCCCGGATGGCCAGCCCCAGACCGGCATGGTCGTCACTTACGCCGTATTGCACGACAAGACGATCATGATCGATGACGCCTACACCGATCAGGACTTCGATTTCTCCGGGACTCGGCGTTTTGACCAGAAGACCGGCTATCGATCCCGCTCCTTCCTGACCGTGCCGATGAAAAATCACGAAGGGCGGATTATCGGCGTCTTCCAGTTGATTAACGCCCTCGACCCGGAAACCGGACAGGTGCGAACCTTTTCGCCCGATGACCGGCAACTGGCGGAATCGCTGGCGTCCCAAGCAGCCATTGCCCTGACCAATCACCAGTTGCTTGATCAGCTCCAGCAGTTGTTCGAGGGCTTGATCCAGCTCATCAATACCGCCATTGATCATAAATCTCCCTATACCGGCGCACACTGCCAGCGGGTGCCGGTGCTGACTATGATGATTGCCGCCGCCGCCAGCCATTCTGAGCGGGGATTGCTCAAGGATTTTCGTCCGACCCCGGACGAGCTGTATGAACTCAAGATTGCCGGGCTGTTGCACGATTGCGGCAAGATTGCCACACCGGTCCATGTGGTGGACAAGTCAACCAAGCTGGAAACTCTGTTCGACCGGATTGCCTTGGTGGATACCCGCTTTGAGGTGCTGCGGCGCGATGCGGAAATTGAATGGTTGACAGGGCGACTGACAGCGCTTGAACGCGGCGAACTAGCAGCGATTCCGGCGCTGGAACAGCGCTTCCGGCAACAGGTGGACGAACTGGACGCGGATCGCGCCTTCCTCCGCCAAAGCAATATCGGTGGTGAATTTATGGATGAGGCAGCGCAGGAGCGGGTGCGGCGGATTGGCGCCCGGCGCTGGATAGGGCCGGATGGCCGGGAAAGCCCATTCCTGTCGGATGAGGAAATCGGCAATCTCTGCATCCCCAAGGGCACACTGAATCCCGACGAACGGATCATTATCCAGGAGCATGTGGCGCTGACCATGCAGATGCTGGAGGCTTTACCGTGGCCGAAGGCTTTGCGCAAGGTGCCCGAATACGCCGGCAGTCATCACGAGAAGCTCGACGGGCGCGGCTACCATCGCGGTTTGTACGCCTCGGCGTTGCCATTGCCGGCGCGGATTATTTGCCTGGCCGATGTGTTTGAAGCCCTGACTGCCGTCGATCGCCCTTACAAACCCGGCAAGCTGCTCAGCGAAACACTGAGCATCCTGGGCCGGATGGTGCAAAATCACGAACTTGATCCGGATTTGTTCGATGTGTTCATCCGGGAAGGCGTTTGGCTGGATTATGCCCGGCAGTACTTGCAGCCAGAACAGATCGATGAGGTGGACCTCAGCCAGATTCCAGGCTACGTTGCCTGAAGCTGGCCTTTATCGCGCCAAAACCTGGTCCATGATTGCGGTGCAAGCCCATCGTTTGGGCGACTATAAGGTTTCCGGCTTCAAATTCCGCGCCAGCAAAATTTCCACCGCCTGGCGCGGGTTCTGGCCGTGATGCAGCACCCGATCCACCTGTTCGGTAATCGGCATTTCCACCCGCAGTCGGCGGGCCAACAGCAAGGCTTCCCGCGCTGTCGCCGCGCCTTCGACCACCTGACCAATTGCCGCCAGCGCCGCCTCGACTGTTTCGCCCCGACCAATAGCCAGTCCAAAGCGCCGGTTGCGGGATTGATCATCGGTGCAGGTCAGCACCAGATCGCCGACCCCGGCCAGGCCCATAAAGGTCTCGCGCTGGCCGCCTACCGCCAGCCCCAGCCGCACCATTTCCGCTAGACCACGGGTGATCAGCGCCGCACGGGTGTTGGCCCCGAACCCCAGTCCGTCCGCAATTCCGGCGGCGATCGCCAGCACGTTCTTGATCGCCCCGCCCAGTTCGACGCCGATGACATCAGTGCTGGTATAGGCCCGCAGATTGGAGCCGTGCAGCGCCGTCGCCACGCGGCGGGCGTGATCGACTTCGCAAGCAGCGACGGTGACGGCGGTCGGCAGGCCCTGCGCTACCTCGCCGGCAAAGCTGGGGCCGGAGATGACCGCCGCCGGCCACGCCCTGCCCAATACCTGTGCGGTGACTTCGTGCAGAAACAGGCCACTGCCCGGTTCCAAGCCCTTGGTCGCCCAAGCCAGCCCGGCAGTGGCCGGCAAGTGCGGGCGCATCCGCTCCAGCGTCGCCCGGTAGGCGTGGCTGGGAACGACCGTCAGCGCCAGATCGACGCCAGCCAGCGCCGCCGCCAGATCGACGCTGACCGTCAGCGCGTCGGGAAATGGAATTCCGGGCAGATACCGGCGGTTTTCCCGATCCCGGCTCAGCGGCGCAAGCTCATCAGGATCATGGCCCCACAGCTGCACCATGTGACCGTTGCGGGCCAATAGCAGCGCCAGCGCCGTCCCCCAGGAACCAACGCCAAGCACCGTGATCGTCGTGCTCATGCCCAGCCCAGCCCTAGTGAGGTAGGTCTGGAGCCACTGGCGCTTGCTGCTGTTGCAAGCGCTGCATGTACAGGCCGTCGAAATTGATCGGATTGAGCAGCAGAGCCGGGAAGCCGCCCTTGCCAATCAGCGAACCCAGCTCTTCGCGAGCGAAAGGGAACAGGATATTGGGACAGAAGGCGTGCAACATGTGACCCATCTGCGGATCATCAAAGCCGCGCAGGGTAAATAAACCACCCTGCTGCACCTCGGCCAGATAGGCGGTGCGCTCGCCCAGCTTAGCGGTGACGGTCACGGTCAGCACGACTTCAAACAAATCTTCAGTCAGCGGCGTGGCGTTGGTTTCCAGCCGCACTTCGGTTTCCGGTTGCCATTGCTCGGTAAAAATCGTCGGAGAATTAGGAGTCTCCAGCGACACATCCTTGAGATAAACTTTCTGAATATCGAAGTGCTGCTGGAGAGCCTGTGGTTGTTCGCTCATGCGGAATGCCTTTAAGGTGAAGGAAGGAAAATCCGGGAAACGCCCGCCGCAAGGGGCGGAGCCAGTTCAATCGCTCAGCAATGGGTCCAGTCCGCCGCGCCGATCCAGCGCGAACAGGTCGTCGCAACCACCGATATGCTGATCGCCAATGAAGATCTGCGGCACGGTATTGCGCTGGGTGCGTGCGGTCATTTCGCGCCACAACTGCGGATCGCGGTTGACATCCAGCACTGTGTAGCTCACGCCCTTGCGATCCAGCAACGCTCGCGCTTGCCGGCAGTAGGGGCAATAGTCGGCGGAGTAGATGACGACGTTGGGCATGACTGGAGCCAATCTGGTGGACGGTTCAGGCTTTCTTGCGACTGATTGGCAGATGGGCGTCCTGCCAGGCGGGCAAGCCGCCGCTGAGACTGTAAACATTGGCGATGCCGCCTTTCTGGAGCAGGGCGCAGGCCGATTGCGAAGTTG
>Ga0272412_1000648_pt1 | contig 10932 bp, 1 predicted proteins | sample WWTPWeurt_MetaT_FD_193540 | JGI IMG/M metagenome (GOLD analysis project Ga0272412, IMG submission 193540) | Metatranscriptome of activated sludge microbial communities from WWTP in Nijmegen, Gelderland, Netherland - WWTP Weurt (Metagenome... | ecosystem: Engineered > WWTP > Aerobic digester >...
CAGCTGCTGTCACTGCAGAGTAAAAGTATTATTTATTATTGCTACTTCAGGGACTTTCAACAATAATGAAGGCCTTAATCGTAGCAGCATGCGCATTAATTTTGACGTTATCGTTCACGTTTGCAGAGATAACTCCAAGATTTCCTGGTGAACAACCTATCATTGTACAAGGAAATAACTCGAACAACGAAGGAAATACGACCGTTCAATTAGAAATAAAAGAACTTCTTGATTTGTTTTCTATCGAATCACCCACTCTTGTTTTACAATTATCTCAACCTATTAATCCTGGAGACCCCCCTGTCGTGGTATCTCAATTTGATGAGGATCCCGATGTAGTTGGAGGAGAAAGAGATACTATTATTTACGCAACCGAAGGTAAAAACGGTTCTATTATCTCATCTCTTGTTTCTGAGGGTTCTTTCATTCTTTCCACACCTGGAAATGCGAAAGGTATTGGAGTTATTCAATACGATGGTGTTGATCAATCTGCTGAGCTCACATTAGTCCCTGGTCTTGGAGGACTTGATCTCGCTGCCAACAACGGTCTCGGATTTGCTTTTAATGCAACCAGTGACAACCCTACCAACTTAGCTATCTTTGTTTACGATACTTTTGGAGTAAATGGAACAGCTGCACGAGATGTACAAGGTTCATCCATTACGGATCAATATTTAATTCCCTTTGCTGAATTCGGAGCAGTTAATTTCTCATCAATTGCTGCATTTGAAATTTACATCAACGCTTCATTTAACGTCGACTTTGTTATGGATGCTCTTATTACTTATGGATCAGTTGTTATCATTCCAACTGAAGATGCTATTTCTGGTAGCGTACTTCCTTGTGATATGGATTATTACCGAATTGAAAAGCTTTCCAACCTCAGTGCTGGTGATTATCTTCGAATTTACTTTAACCAAACTGGAGAACCTGATCATGCTGATTCTTTGGGTACCATTTACATTGTTGCTTCAACATACGAAGATCTCCAAACTGAACTCGATCTCAATACCAACATTCTTGATACTTTGGGTCAACTCCCAGGACCTAACAACTATCTCTATTCATGCTCTGCTTCTGAGTGTGAAATTGAAATCACTTCTTGCCAACTTGAAGAACTCACTTATTACATTGGTATTGAAGGAAGTGATTCTGGAATATTACTCTATCAATTTAGTGTCTACTTGAACGAAGTTCCAGTTTTCCCTATCTATGACCGAACTCCACAACCTGTATTATTCGATCGAAGACCCACTGTCCCACCCACCGACCACGTTTATCATTACAGATATTTTGAAATTGATATTCCTGAAGCTATCTTCTCTGAAGGTACTTATTTAGTTGTCAATATCTCAAGAGCTCAACCCATTGAAGGTCTTGAACTCCTTCTTAACTATGGTGGACTCCCCGAGTTTGCTGCTGATACTGGTGTTATTGAACCTTATGATTACAACTCACAAGGTGAACGATCTGATGACTGCATTTTTGATTACTGTGTTGATACTTCTCGTACCCCTGATGAACCTTTCTATGTTCATCCCGTTCGATCTCAACCTCGAATTCCTTGCTACTGCCACACTGAAGTCGAAAAAATCGGAGCTGGACCGAACTTCCAACTCACTTGCAAACTTACTGTTGACCCTTGCCACTTCCAGTATGGTAAATGGTATGCTTCAGTCTTATTACCCGTTCGTTCTGAACCTGAAAATCCTGATGATACTTCTGGTTATTGCAACTACACCATTACTGCTTATGTCATCCAACCTGATATTGTTACTCTTGAAAAGAACGATACTGTCAAAGGTTTCATTTGGCCCGAACTCAGCAACCACTACTCTCTCACTGTCCCCGTCTCTGACTATGTTATCGGTCAAACCCACTTGTTCGTTCAAGTTTCTAATGTACGAAATGGTATTATTGATATTTGGGTTCACCAAAATACTGATGGTGCTCAAAACTTAGCCGGAGGACCTGAAGGTTGTGCTCCCGCCAATGTTACTTGCAAAACTAGTGCTGCTTGTAACCTTGTTGTTGAAAAGTGCCACTTTACTCCTGGTACTTGGTTTATTGGCGTTTCCATCGCTTATGCTGATGATGCTGAACAAACTTTTGAAATCATTGACTGGGCAAAACTCCCTATTACCTACACTCTTAGAGCTACTTGGACTGAAGATACTGCTCCAGTTCCTATTGTTGCTGGTGTTCCCACTTTCGGTTACGTTGGTGAAGCTTTATATGACTTTTACGTCATTGATATTCCTCCCACCATTGATACTTGGTTATACATTGAACTTTATGTAAAGTCTTCCACTTGTAACACTGGTGTTATTCTCTCAGTTCTTCACGGAGCTCTTCCAGGAGGTGAATGTTATCATCAACCTGATTTCTACTGTTTAACCGGTGAACCACGAAACTTAACCTACACTGCTATGGATCCTCAAAGATACTACAGCGAGCCTCCTGCCAGTCAAACTTGCAGCTTTATCATCCAAACCTGCGAATTACAAACTGGACCTCTTTATTTCTCAGTTTATGGTCATCATATGGATTATTCCCTCTATGGAGATAATACTTACTATCAACTTCCAGTCGAATACACTCTTTATGTTGATTTCGATACCGCATTGGCCGTTCAAAGTGGTGTAGCTTACAGTGAAACCGTTTTTGAAAACCAATACCAACATTATTACATTCGATCTGACTACTTACAAGAAGGTTCATACCTTTCTGTTGAAGTTTGCAACATTCAACATGCCATTCCCCAATCTCTTGAAGTTTTCGTTAACTACAACTATCTTGCCGGTGCTTGTCCATGCTATGAACACCTTTACAACGCTACTGGTGCTTTTGATGCCACTGTTGTTCCTCTCCCACCTACCAACGACCCATCAATCATCCCCGAACTCGATACTGTTGACACTTGTGCAACCATTGTTGTTCCCCCTGGTGCCTATCGATCTGGAATCTGGTACATTGGTATTCTTGGAATGAACCAAAACTTAAATGAGTTTACTACTCCTATTGGTTACACCCTCACTGTTACCGTTCACGATGCACCTGTAATGAATCCTCTTATTCTTGGTCAAAGTGAAGCTGGAGTTGCTCCTCGATGGAACAGAACTTTGGAATACACTCACTACAAACTTGCTGCTCAACCTCTTCCTAACAACGACCTCGTTTTCAAGTTAACTTATGTTCAAAACTGTGAAAGCTACCAACCTAATGGTAAACATAATAACATTCTCGATGAATTAATTATGTATGTTGCTAAAGGAGCTGTTGCCAGTGATGGTTACTACCAATACTCTTGTGTTGCTAATGTTGCCACTGATTCCTTCTGTACCATTGTTGTTCCTCACTGTGAATGGATTGGTAATGACTACTTTGTTGCCATTAAAGGAGATTATGATGCTGATTTCGATGGTAGATATACCATTCGAGCTTACACTGATGAAATCCGAGATTACGCTCTTACTAGCGGTGTCTCTGTTTCTGACCGAGTTAGCCAAGGTCTCTACAAACACTACTTCCTTGACGTTCAAGGTGGTGAACATGAAATCCACACTGAATATCTTTATGTGTTTTTCTATTCAAATGACAATCGAGACCCAGTTAGCGTATTCCTCAACTATGAATCACGAGCTGGAATTGAACCATGCTACACTAACATGGCAAGCTGCATTGACTCGAGCTGCTGCACTCTCCAAGTTGAGAACTATTTACTCCAAAACGGTAAATATTACGTCTCAGTCTATGGAGGAGAACAACAATTCTATGATACTCCAGTTGAATACACTTTATCCGTGTCTACCAAACCCGTCGTCACCATGTTATCCTCTGGTGATCCTTTAACCGGTTCAGTTGAAGTTGGTGAAATCCAACACTACTTATTGAAAGTCACTGACTCAATGATTGACCAAACTGCTGGTTATTATTTGGTATTTAACGTTGAAGTTGGATGCAGTCACGGTTCTGTCCTTGCTTATTACAACTACGGAACCCTCGCTGGTCGAGTTCCTGGATACCTCCACCTTGATTCATGCTATGCTGATGCTGACACTAAATGGTGTGAAATCCGAGTTCCTGTCTGTGAATTCAAGACTGGTGATTACTTCTTCTCTATTCGAGGAGACGAATACACTGCTGGAGAAGTTCCTTTCTATTCCACTGCCATTGGTTACACTCTTGAAGTCAACGTTGTTGCTCCTGAAGTTGTTGTTCCTGTTGTTGATGTTGGTCGATTCCCAGTCACCACTGAATACAACCAATATGTAGCCAACGAACACTTGATTCACTACGAATTCACCGTCACTCAAGCTGATCTCGATGCTGGTTATCATTGGGTTGTTGAAATCACCAATGTTGATGGTGGTTCTCTCTTTGTTTACTACAACCCTGGTACTCCTGCTGATCAAGATTGCCATCTTGCTCAAATCTGTACCTCAGGATTATCAACTGGACGAACATGCCACTGGCAAATTCCATACTCCACCATCCGAGCCACTGAAGAGCTTCATTACATCTCAATCTATGCCGTCTCTGGACGATTTGAAGCCTCTTTTGATATCTTGATCTGGAAACAACCTGTTCCTTCTCTCTTTGAGAATCCTGATTTCACTTTAACTGGTGTTGCTTCCTCTGCTGAATTCCCCTTTGGTACTGAACTTAACATTACCCATCTCGTTCAACATGAACCAACCAACTGGGTACAATTCATCAAACTCTCCAACGTTCCTGCTCATGACGACCCTGGATATCAATTACAAATCTTCTTCTACCGAATTGTAAACAACTTGAACAACCCACGATCATTCAACGTTTACTTATATCCCTCTGAACCCGCGGGAGCTCATGAATGTTGTGATAGTGATCCTGGATCATGCCATGGTCTTCCCACTCAACGAACTGTTGAATTATCAACCAACAACTTCAATCCTGATGTTGATATGCCTATCTTCACTTGTGCTATTCAACCTGGAACCGGAATTGATCCTACCAATACAAGTTCATTCTATGGTGAACGATGCACTGTCACTGTTTGGCCATGTGAACTTGCTAAGTACTGTCAAGGAGAGACTCTTGATTGGTGGTTAACAATTGTTCCTATTGCTCCTTCTTACACTATCGCTCCTCTTAGTGGTCTTTCCTACAGTGTTCAATGGAGACTTCACAATATCCGATTAATGGAAAAGAACGAAGTTGGAACTATTTCTCTTGATCAATGGGTTAATGTTTATGACTACTCAACCGACTTTGCTGTTGCTGTTACCACTCCTGAAAACGAAGGTTGGAGATCATTCTCTCTTACCGTTCCTGATTTCCCCAACAGATTAATCATTCAAACCTACTTCTTCGAACCCGGACAAGGAGAAGTTTACATCCAAGGAGGAACTTTTGCTTCCCCACTCTATGATTATCACTGCGCTTCTTACTATTGTAGCACTGATATGGATTGCGCTGGTTCTGATAGATTCATTGCCTCTGATTGTGTCTATGGTGCTTATGACATTTATTATATTACTGTTAGAAATACTGGTAATGTTGGCGATAACCTCGCTTTCGGTTTCCGAATCACTGCTGTTCCCACTGACACTGAAGTCACTATCATTCCTCAAGGACCCACTGAAGATAACAAATTTGTTGGATCTGCTGATTTCATCTCTGATATTGGTATTTTCGGTCTTGAAGGTGAAGCTTACGACTTTTATGTTTTATCCATTGATGATCACGATCTTGATTTCTTTGAATCCTTGATTGTTGACTTAGAAATCATTGAGTTCTTTGATACCTATGCTGAATTAGATGTTTACATCAGACTTGGTGCTCCTGCTGGAGACTTTTATGGAGGTTATGATTCATACTATAGTGATGACGTTCCTGAAGGATGTTATACTTACCAATACACTTGCCATGCTTCCTCTGAAAATACCAGATGTACTATTCAAATTCCTCACTCTGATTTAGTTCAAGGTCATTGGTATATCTCCGTATTTAACCCAATCTTCGACTATGGACCTGGACCCACTGAGGACTTACCTAACTACAACTTAACCGTCTTCCTTCAAGATGTTATTCCTTTAACTCTCAACACTGCTTATATTCAAGATAATGCCAATCTTAGTAACCTTTATCCTGGAACTTACACTCACTTCTACATCAATGTCACTCAAGGTGATATTCTCTATGATACTAGAACTGACCTTGAAGGTTTCTACACTAGTTGGTTAAGATTTAGATTAACTGGTTATAATCCTAATCGAACTATTGAACGATATGAGAATGGTGCTAACTACACTTACTATCCTTATGATTATTACAACTTTAATGCTAAGATGTATGTTGCTTACGGTAACCTTGCTGGTGATCCTTCTGTCTATTCATACGATATCTACACTCTTGAGTACATTGAGGGTGTCACTTGTAACGACTTCAATGAAGAGTTCTGCTACATTGATATTCTTCCTTGCCCCATCTTTGAAGATCATTATCTCAGAAGTGGAATGTACTTTGTTGCTCTTTATCTTGATGGTAACACCACTTACAACCTCACTGTCACTGTGGAAAATGAGAGTTATGACTCAATCTCACCTGAAGTTGAACAAGGATCTGGAAGTCGTGAAGGAACTACCAATACTTACTGGAGACACACTGTTACTGATGCTGAATTAGATGCTGAAGATAATGATGGTTATTATCGATATGTTGTTGACTCTACTGCTTCTTTATCTTCTGATGATGTTGATGATAATTTCTATTATCTTGTTAATATCACCAGTGAAGGTAATGCATATGATGCTGTTGGTGCTATTGAACTCACTGTTTGGAGAGATGATTGCTCTGAGTTTATATGCGGTACTTTTGGTGCTGATGATTTCTGTGTTATTGATGCTCTCACCACTGCTCCTTGCTCAATCAAAGGAGGTCGATTCTACTTCAAAGTTTTTAACCCAAGTGGACTTAACTTCACTCTTACATTCTATGCAAATGAAACCACCGTTCAACGTCTCTATGACCAACAAGTCATCACTGAAATCGTCTATCCTGATGAATACCAAGAGTATTTCTATGAAGCCGTCGATGTTAGTGAAGGTGCCACTTTAACCGTTCGTGTTTGCAGTATCTGCGGTAGTGTTGAAGCTTGGATTCGACCTGATCTCCCTGCTGGTCCTACCTTTGATCAAAACACCATCCAACCTGGTCCCACTTATGATGAAACCTGCTCTATCGATCATTGTATTGTTGATGAACGATACGTTGCTGATGTTAGCTTTGATGATGAAGATTTCCACTGCTGTATGATGTTCCTCGATACCTGTCAATATGACCAACGAGGTTATTACATCGCTGTTCGAGGTGTTGGTACTCTCTTCCCTGACGAATTTTACAACGATCATCTCTATCTCCCTGCCAAATACCAAATCCAAGCTGTTCAAACCAACGTCCAAGTCACTGATGCACCTTTCACCTGTCTTCAAACTGTCACTTATAAACACCCTGAAGATGAAGTTCCTCAACAATTCGCATTCGATTTGGAATCGATCAATATTGGAGGAATGCTCCGATTCGCTCTTGCCATTCCTTATACTCTTGCCAATGATTATTTCTACCTCTTCGATTCTGCTGATCTCTATGTCTCACGTAACTCTACAGCTGGTTTCACTACCTCTTGTGATGCTGAATTCCACTGTGAAATCTTTAATTACGGTTATGACGCTGGGTACACTTACTACTATGATGAACCATACACCGTTTGCCACGTCATTGTTGAAAACGCTCAACCTGGTAGATATTATGTTTGGGCTGATGCTCCTCGTGGCTCCGTTGTCTTAGCTGAACGATGGGATCCTTACATTCCTTTAATCCAAGAGAATGTTTACATCTCTGGAAGTGTTAACGCTCTCAATACTTTTGAGACTCCTTACTCTCCTGCTCTTCAACACTACAGATTTGATTATGGACCTGAGGATGATGAAGATCTCCTTTCTTTCTATGATAAATTCTTCATCCGTGCTGAGTCCGTCTCTGCTCAAAACGGTGTCATCTCCTTCACCGTCTCCTACGGTAACTACCCTGGTGAGTTTACCTTTAGTGCATGCGATAGTGATGACTTCTTTGGATGTTTTATCGATATCGATGTTGAAGACGTTTATGCCGATTCCGGTGATGACGATGATGAAGAAGAAGGTTACTACGACTGTTATGGTCATAGTCACCAAGAACGTATCCGAACCTTCTGGATCACTGTTGAAGGTCTCTACCAAGATTGTGAACTTCACTCAATTGAATATACCTTCATTGTTCGTACTTCTTGGGAAGTCGACTTCCTTCCAGTCGGAAAAACAATCACTAACAGTGTTCCTGTTGATGGTTATAACTTCTATCGTCTTAATCCTCACTCTACCGTTTCTCCTCAACAAACTTATCTCCATTTTGATGTCTTTGATATCGATCAAGATGCTACTGTTGAGATCGAGATCTCTGATAACTTCATGGCTTCTTTCTGGGTCTTTGATGAATTTCAAGGAAACTTTGGTGGTGAAAACAGTATTTCCTTTGATTGGTTATGCGGTTATGACAACATGTTCGCTTCAATCTACGCGTATGATAATGGAAACTTTAATGAATCACCATTAACTGCCGCTCCCGTAAACTATGCACTTAAAGTCACTGAAATCACATACCCAGTCAAAGAACTCTTCCAAGAGAAAGTTTATCACTCTGACGATGATGACGATGATATGTGCCCACATGCAAATGACATCTACTACTTCAAAGCTGTTGCTCCCAACGGTAACCCCGCCTCCTCATTCCTCCGAGTTGGTGTCGATTCTGAATACCCCATTCAAGTATACATCAACAAAGGTTCATTCGCTGCCCCTGAATGTCATATTGCGTATGGTGCAACTCAAGTTCGAGGAACTCTCAATGTCTATGACTTCTGCCAATACTCTGATGGTGTTTATTACATCACTGTTGTCTCTGAAGGTCCTTACAAGATCTATGTTGCTGTTGTAGATGAAGCTACTCCTCTTACTCTTGGAGAAGTATACAGAGATTCTCTTGAATCATCTCAATACCATGTCTACACTCTTGAGATCTGCGATGATTGGCTTCGACCTGATGATCGACTTGTAGTTGAGATCGCTGATATCGAATATGGTGATGTTTATGGTTGGATCCAAAAAGATCGTACTCCTGGTCCTTATGATTCTGATCGTGGTAGTTGTGTATGTGATATCGATGGTTCCTCTGCTATCTCCTACTTTGGAGCTGGTGAGTCTGGTTACTCATTCCTCTTAGTTGATCATGCTGATCTCACCGCTGGAACTTATCATATCCTCATTCGAGCTGAACCTTCTGAAGATGACTTTGATACTTTAGATGATGATGAGAATTACCGAAATCCCCATCGTACTCGAATTCAATATCGTCTCTTCCCCTACCTCGCTGACTTTGACATCGTTCCCACCGTCCTCGAACCAAACACGTTAGTTCAAAGCGTTGTTGATTACTGGACCATTGATCGTTTCACTGATGGTTCCATTCCCATGGTTCAATACTTTGAAGTCGCTCCATTAACTGAAGGTCACATCAACGGTGTTTCCTTCGGTCAAGTCCTCATTGGTGATGTCTCTGGTGGTCTCCTTGGTGTCCGCGTCTTAAGTGGTCGCCTTGCTGCTCCTCAATATGCAATGGTTTCTGATCGAACCACTGGTCTCACTCAAGACTATACATACAATGTTCCTGATCACAATCCATCCAATATGCAATCAGGAAAATTCCCTTGGAATGTCGTTCCTATTATGGATGATCGATTTAGTCCTTATCAAGAGGGATGTACAGGTGCTGCTGATTTCTGTGCTTTCATGTCAACTGATTTTGATTCTGATCAATATCTTACTGATACCTCGATTGCTCTTTGGGTCCCTTCATGTTATTATCAAACTACTGAAAACCTCTACATCGCTGTCTCTGCGGAACATCAATATTACCTCGATCATTCCATCGACTTCTCCATCGAATTCCAACAATATGTCGACTTTATCCTCCTCCGTCCTGACTTCCACATTGAAAATGGAATGGCGGATAATAACTGGGAACATCATTTCTATCGATCTCTTCAAGCTACAGTTGAGTCTGCAAGATGGAGAGTTGTTGTTACTGATGGTGAAGGTGTTCTTGTCACTGTACGTAACCATAGATGTCCATTACAAGCTACTTGGAGTCGCCAAGTTTGGTGTGATAATGATTACTTCAATCAAGGTCATAACTACATTTGTGATATTGAAGTTCCTACCGCTGCTTCTCACCCTGGTGACAATGTGTTCTTTATTGATGTTTATGGAAAGAACGCTTCATACTCAATTGCTTACTGGCGTGGTATTGAAAACTGTCATCAATTCACCGGATCTGGTGCTCGTGATGGTCTTGCATTCTGTGCTGATGTTATTACTTATAATACTTGGAGATGGGATGATTACACTGCTTTGGATATGGAAGCTGAGTGTTTCTTTAATGATCTCTATAATCACTTCCGTGTTCAACCTTGCTGGTCTGGTGTTACCACTGATTGTAACTCCACTCTTCGTCAATTCGCTTGCTATGAATCTTTCCGTGCTTGTGATGCTGCTGGTTTCTATGTTGGTACTTGTAGAAGTGCTTGTGACGCTGTTGTTTATGAGTGTGTTAACATGTTCGAATCTGTTAACCTTGAACATTACAACTGTACTTCCAACCGATACATTGATGAAGAAGCATACTACTGTACTGGTTATGGTGCTTACCCTGTAATGACTGGTCCTCAAACCTTCTTCCCTGATGTTCCTAATATTGAATATAATGGTAAATACGATGAATTTATTCCTCAATACATTCATGAAATCCCATTCTAAACAAATTTATTTTGCTTAAATAAATAACAATTCTTTTGCA
>Ga0272412_1000653_pt1 | contig 10916 bp, 5 predicted proteins | sample WWTPWeurt_MetaT_FD_193540 | JGI IMG/M metagenome (GOLD analysis project Ga0272412, IMG submission 193540) | Metatranscriptome of activated sludge microbial communities from WWTP in Nijmegen, Gelderland, Netherland - WWTP Weurt (Metagenome... | ecosystem: Engineered > WWTP > Aerobic digester >...
GTGTGGGGAAGTGGAACGGGGAACGTGTTTGGTGTCGGAGCGACCGGCCTTATCACTAGATGGAACGGAACGGCGTGGGCGGTACAAACGATGGGTCCGACGCAACACTTCACAGGAATATGGGGAGGCGATGCAGCCAACGCCTGGGCTGTTGGGGCTGCCGGCACGATTGTGAAACGGAATGGGGGGACGTGGACTTTGCAGAACTCGAATACAACCCAAGATCTGTTTGGTGTGTGGGGAAGTGACCTGAGCAATGTGTGGGCTGTTGGTGGGATGGGAACTGTCGTGAAGTGGAATGGGACCGCGTGGGCCGTGCAAAACTCGGGTACCACTCGTGATTTGCGGAGTGTGTGGGGAAGCGGTGTAGGCAGCGTTTGGGCCGTCGGAGCGGGAGGCACCATCACACGATGGAACGGAACGTCGTGGGCGGTTCAAACCACCGGGACCTCGCAAGCTCTGTATGGAGTGTGGGGAAGTGATGCGAGCAATGTATGGGCGGTTGGTTTGAATGGAACAATCGTGAAATGGAACGGAACAGCGTGGGCGGTGCAAACCTCGAACACGTTCCAACCTTTGATGAGCATTTGGGGGGTCAATGCAAACAACATTTGGGCGGTGGGGATAAACGGCGTGATTGTGGGATGGAATGGGACTGCGTGGGCGGTCCAAAGTCAGGCGGTCTTTCCGGATCTTCGGGGTGTGTGGGCAAGTGACGTGAGCAATGTCTGGGCGGTGGGACTGGGCGGTGGTTTGGTGAAATGGAATGGAACAACGTGGTCCTTGCAAAACGCTGGGAACACGCAGGATTTTCGAGGGATCTCAGGCACGGGCGCAAACAACATTTGGGCAGTGGGATGGAATGGATCGATCTTGCACTATCCGACGCCGTAGCCGCTGATACACAGTTTCTAGAACCTTCGTCTCCTTGCTCCCTTCAGATTCTCCTTTTCCCATTCTGACCTTCCAAAAATGCCCCTTTTTGGGGTCCCCCTAATTGCATGAACGGATGGTTACGGTTACTCCGGCAAAGGCAGAGACTTTTTTGGTTTGTCCTGGAGTCAGACTGATTTCATGCTCACCCGGTTGCAGATACCTCTCTTCCAGTTGACAGACTCCATCCTTGAGCGTGTAAAGCTGCAACCGGCCGAGCAGGGGTTTCCAACGACTCGTGATCGTTTTTGCGTCGGCAACGTATTCAGAACGCTGCTGAACAGAGGGCAATTTCAGGTACGTGGCCAGATCGCCCAACGCGGGTGCTGGCTGGTTCTTGGCCTCAAATAGTTTGCCTTGCAAGTACAAGGCGTCTGACAAGACGATCGCTTTCGGACGGACGCGATTGGCGATGCGCTTGAGGCGATCGAGATGTCCCTGTGCGCGAACCAGATCACGGCTTTTGAGCGCATCTTTGGCATCGTGAACCAGTTGTTCGGCAAGGGAGGCCGGAATTTTGAGTTTGGTAGGACTTCCGACCGCGATGGCCAGTTCTTGTTTGCCACCAACATACTCCACCAAATGTTTGCCAACAGTCAGTGGTATGGACAGGGTTTTGCTGGGAAGCATTTGGGACGGACCCTTGTCGATTTGGATGCGGACGCCCTCTTCTCCTGATAGCAAGAGTTGACCCTGTTCTCCCGAAATAGGAGTGGGATCGCTACTCTTGTTGTCCTTTGAAATCGTGTCCACAGCCTCGGGCATGGACGCAGATGGAATGGTCGAGAGTAGCTCGCGAGCACGGTTCCGAACAGCCAGGTCTTTGTCATGGATTTCGGAACGGAGGAGTCTAAGGAAGGCCAGTTCTTTGGTTCGGTTGAAGAGCTGACTTGAGAGATCCACAGCACGACGGCGGATCACGGAAACTGGATCGTGGCTGGCAGCAAGAAGCACTTGTTGCGCCAAAGGCAGAGGAAGCTCAGCGACGGTATCTAGCATGGACAACCTTTCCGCAGGACCACTTGCGGAAAGGAGGTTTTTGATGCCAAGAGGGGGTTCTACAGGTTCTCCGATTCGGCGCAGGATTCCATAGGCGATGTAGCCCTCTGCTTCACCTGCGGCATGAAATTCGCGCAGAACGGACATGGCCTCACGCGAACCGTTTGGCGCGAGTCGTTTGGCTGCTGCAAAGCGAACCCCTTTATCGGTGTCTGTAAGGGATTTTCCAAGAAGTCGAGAATCTAGAGGAGCAAATTCTATTGCCGAACGTCGGACGAGGGGGTTGGAGGATTGTAGACCTCCTTCGACTCCTTTGCGCCGACTTGAATCGCCAAGTTGCAGGAGTGTTCCTGCGGCAACCACACGGTCGAGTTCGTGTTTGGATTCGGTCGCTTTTTGAAGGTCCGCAACCACCTGCTTTTCAAGTTCGGAATTGGCTTGCGTTCCTTTGGTGCGAAGTTGCGTCACCATGCGGGCCATTGATCGGATGGAAAGGGCGCGCACGTCCTCATCGGAGTCTTCCAGGGCAGAAGCGAGTGCGTGCAGGGATTCGCGCGAAGGCCTTTTCCCAAGCGCGCGAGCAGCACTTTGGCGGACTTCCTTTGACTGGTCTTTGAGTGCCTTAACAAGTGATGCAAGGGTACTGTCCGACTCCGTGTCTGCGAGCAGCATCGTGGCGAGTTCTCGCGTCGCTGCGTTGTCACTCCCAAGTGCGTCTCGCGCCCATGCGAGACCCTGTTCGGCAAGCTGTCCTTTTTCACCTGCTGCAAGTTCCAAAATGGCTCCTGCTGTGAGCAACCGAAGTCGCGTGCTGATCCCTCGTTCGTCCATCACTTTCACAAGGGGAATCACTGCCTCGAGTTGCGCAAGTTCGGACAGACCATCCACTGCAATTGCCCGCTCGGATTCACTCCGGTGTCCATTTTTGGCAGCATCCAAAAACAGCGGATACCCCCGATGGTCTCCTAAACCCGCCAGAAGTCGGGCTGCGACCAATTGGGAGGGACCACTTTTTGTTGCGAGCTGCTCGAGTTGTGTTTGCGCTGTGTTGTCTCCGATTCGAGCCAAAGCAAACGAAATGTGGGGGAAGTGAGGTTTTCCAAATGCGCCCCCTTGTTGGTCGCGGAGAATCTGTTGAGCCTCGTCATCTCCAGCTTTTGCCAGTGCTGACAGGAGTTCCAAAATGGGCCCCTCTTTGCTGGGATTTCGGGCCACGATCCGATGCAAAAGGGGGGACCCCGAAAGGTCACCAAATTCCAACAGAGCCAAGGCTGCCGCGATTCTGCTCGGATCGGTGCCGTGGTCGAGCAATTCCTTCAGCGTTTTTTGTCCCAGCGTGTGCGACAGACGGGCCAGCGCCTTTGCTGCGGCGAGTTGGACCGTCTCGTGCTTGGACTTCAAGAGGGGGACTAGAGAGGAACTTGCGTCGATAGCACCGATGTCTCCTATCGCACGCGCTGCCGCTTCTTGTATTTCGATGGAATCCGAGGACAGAAAGGGCACCACCAATGTACGGAGACTGGCGTCTTGGCTTTGACCGATGGCAGCGATCGCTTGGATTTGTTCGGCAATCTCAGGCTTTGCAATACTCCGTTTGACGACCGCAAGGGCCCGGTTGCGCGCATCTGCGAGCGTTGGAGGACGCAACCACCTGGTGGTTAGCAAGGCCACCCCAAACAACAACAGACTGGCAACGCCTCCGATTGCAATCAACAAGGGAAGACGATTGGCTTTTCGCTGGCGTTTTGTTTCCCGCAATGTTGAAAGCAGAGCCACCACATCACCCATTGATGGGCGTTGTGCGGGTTGAATCTGCATCATCTGTGCAATCAGTTTGGACAGGGATGCGGGTACGTCTGTTCGGACGGTGGCCAGGTCAGGAACCGCCCTCATGAGCAACGACAGCGCGTTGCCGCGAAAGGGGGGCTTTCCGGCCAAAAGTTCATACAGAATCACACCAAACGCGAATACGTCGGCGGTGCCTTGGGCTTCTTCAGCACGGTCGTGTTGCTCGGGGGCCATGTAATTCTGCGTCCCAAGCGAAGAACCCACCTGCGTATGATTGGTTTGAGCCAATCCAGCCTGCTTGGCGATTTTTGCGATGCCAAAGTCGAGCAGTTTGGCACGCAGCTCCCCCGGACGCAGGGGGTCCTCCAGGAGCATGATGTTTTCCGGCTTCAAATCGCGGTGGACGATGTGTTTTTCATGCGCTGCGGCAAGCGCCTGCGCGACTTGATATGCAATGTGAAGGCTCGGCTTGAGGGGGGCAGGCTGTTCTTTCTTGACGAAGCGGTCATAGAGAGTTTGGCCTTCCAAAAACTCCATCACGATGAACAGGGTGTGGTCTGGAAGCTGTCCAAACTCGAAAATCTCGACGAGACTTGGGTGCCTGATGATGTTCACGGCGCGCGCTTCGTTGAGAAAACGCTCTGCAAACTCTGCATTGGTCGCAAACTCTGGGTGCATCACTTTGACGGCAGCCCGCTTTCCAATTTTTTGGTGCTCCGCTTCGTAGACGACACCCATTCCGCCTTCGCCAATCTTGCGGAGAATGCGGAAGTTCCCACACAGTGTCCCAATTCTCGCGTCTGCATCCACAGGGGGCTGCGCCATGTGTACCACCTTCACCGAGGGTCTGGAATGGAATCAGACTTTGCTCAGCAGAGCATCTTAGCGAAACTTGACCGAACACGGTTGCCTTTTTCCCCCTGCGCACAACCCCGTTCACAACCTGCTCGGGCAACTTTGTCTCCGCAAACAGGGTTTGCGCTAGCCTGCGAGTTGTGGACATGGGAAGATGGCCGTTCCGGGGTCATGGGACGAGCATCGCATGGAATTCTTGGTACTCCGATTGTGTTCTACATGTCACTGCCATCCTCCTGTTCCGCCCGTTTGGGCTTGTTTCGCTGGGCACCACGGCTATTTGGTTGTGTTCTGTTTTGCGTTGCCTGGCTGTGTGTCCTCCCACGTGCCTTCGCAGAGTCAGAAAGAGCGCAGAACGACTCCCCCCTCCTTGTCGCGGGGTTGCGTGCATTGGAGGCGCGGAAGTATGCGGTAGCACAACGAAATTTCGAGGATCTGTACCATTCGACGCAAACCCCAGTCGCTTTGTACCTACTGGGCCGCGTTGCACTAGGGGAAAACAAATCGATTCTTGCCGCCGATCTGTTTCGTCGCTATCGAGAACTACTGGATGAGCCGATCGATCCAAACCACAAGTCAGTCATCGACAGCCATTTGGCTTCTGTGAACGAGGGCTTTGTCGAGGCTCGTGTCGTGGCACCGGATGACAGTTTTCTCTATGTCGATGGCAGATTGATTGGGAGGAGTCCGCTCATCGGGCCGGTACTTCTTTCTCCGGGTCTGCATCGATTTGCGATGGAACAACACGGGAAGTCATTTGAAAGCGGAGCATTGACCCTGTTGGAAGGACGCGCGGCCCAAGTCAACTTGAGTGCAGGGACGGGCCGCACCGCGATAGCCGTGCTGAGCAGTCCGCCGGCAGCTTTGCTGGTCATCGTTCGGGCATCGGCACCAGTTTTGTCCGGTGATCAGATCGATTCGCTCAACCGCGTGGCAGGCGCAGCGTTGGCGAAGGAACAGACATACCTGATTCCTGTCCAAAAACTCCGCCAGGTTGTTCAGGATGAACCCGCCGATTGTTTTGAGAAAACAGAGTGTCTGTACAAAGTTGCGGAAAGGGCCTCTGCGCGTTCTGTTGTGGTGGTACGTCCAAAGGAGGCCCAAACAGCGTCGAACAGTTTTGCGTTGACAGACCTTTTGGGGACTTCGGTGCTTGTTCACGATGAAGCATCTCGATTGGTCGCGGCCCAAACTACTTTTGAGTGCCCGAACTGCACGCACGCACAGCTTCTGGAGGGTTTCGGGAAGACTGTGGGAGACTTGATGGCTCAAGTTCACAAGCGTCCTCGTGCGATGCTGTCGGTTACGTCCAGTCCGTCGTCGTCGATGGTGCGCGTGGATGGGCAAACGGTGGGCCAAACGCCTGTGGAACGGTTGACTTTCACGGGCACGCATACGGTCTCTGTGAGGGCCGATGGGTATGTTGCGGAAGAAAAGAACGTCGAACTCTTTGCGGACACACCGCAGACGTTGGAGTTTGCTTTGAAGAGGAAGGCCGCTGTGGTTCCAGCAAACCCTGTGGTGGTAGAACAGACACGGTCCGCTCGTCCCATCTGGCGGTTGGCCGTGGGCTCTGTTTTGGCTTCAGGGGGGCTCCTAATGGCTGTGTTCGGGGTGTCTGCGCTTTCGATGAATCAAAACTGCGGAGAAACACAACCCAGTGTTCCCAATGCCCCCTGTCCACAGGTTTACTTCACAAGCGGAGTGGGAGGGGGACTGCTCGGGGGAGGCTTGGTCTTGACCGCGGCTGGAGTCGCAATGGCCGCCTGGCCTGAACGAAGCAAGACCACTCCGTCACCCGTTTCCCTGCAAGCAACGTCGCAAAATTCGGCCCTGTTCACCCTTTCTTTTTGATTCCACGGGATGGGACCGAGAAAACCTGGCGGTGGAGTCGAAGACCGTGCTTTCTCTGCCGGTCTCGCAAATGCCTGGCGAATGCGATGCTGCTTGTCTGTTGAGGAGTTTTGGTGGGGGATAGGCGGGAGCGGAAAAACAGTGCTCACTATTCGGTGAGTTGGCCGCTCTTTGCGATGGCGATGCGTGCGCTGGTGCGGCCCGAGGAAGATCCGCAGGATTCAACCTTTTGGACGACCTCCATGCCTTGAACGACTTTGCCAAAAACCACGTGTTTTCCATCCAGCCACGGAGTCAGCACGGTGGTGATGAAAAACTGAGACCCATTGGTGTTTGGCCCGGCGTTGGCCATGGACAGAAGACCAACCTTGTCGTGCTTGAGTTTGAAGTTCTCGTCGGGGAATTTGTGGCCGTAGATGGATTTGCCGCCTGTGCCGTTGTGGTTCGTGAAGTCTCCACCTTGAAGCATGAAATCGGGAATCACGCGGTGGAAGATGCTGCCTTGGTAGTGACCAGCTTCGTGACCTACGCAGAGGGCGCGGAAGTTCTCAGCGGTTTTGGGCACGATGTCCGCGAACAACTCGAAAACAACGCGACCTGCGGGTTTGTCCGCGATGGTGATGTCGAAATAGACCTTGGGGTTTGCCATGGGTTCATATCTCCTATGAAGTTCGCTCGCTGTGAGCTGCGACAGGATACCGCAACGTCTGGGAAGATGAACGTGGGTTGTGAGGCTACTTCAGGTTTCGGACTTCTTTTGAAGCTGGTCGGTTGGTTTCACCTTGGCTCGAGCCTTCGCTGCCACCGTCGTCAAACTCGACAAAAAGCCCGTAGAGCGCGCCCACGATCGGGACCAGCGCAACCCCGGATTGCAACGAGATCCCGTTGACAACACCATCGATCCGCAGGCTGAGCGGCGGCATAAAACGATGTCCCACGGCATATAACCCCGTTCCAATGGCCGCGCCGAACGCCATTTTCAGGGCCGGTGTCCACAGTGTCGCGGCTTTCCAAGGGGCCTTGCCGCACACCACACCAACCAGCGCACCAACGAGAGCCGCGAACAGGTAGGCGAAAATGCCGCTTGGGTTTCCCAACTTGAACAGCGCGAAGCCGATCGCTCCACCAATCAGGGCACCTTTCAGCAGGCCCAAAAGTGCTCGACTCATGTCGGTCCTCCTCGAAAACGCTAGTACGTCCAGTATAACCAGATCATGCTAGGTCCGTCGCATTTCTTCCTCGGTCGCCGTCGCGACGGCCAAAGCTCGGTCGGTTCTTGCGGGCGCGCTCGCAATCTGCTCGGGCGAGCCCAATTGTCGTCGCGTCGAGGAAGTGAGCAAGTCGTATTATTTGTTGGGTTTGTTTTCGTTGACGAAAGCACCGCCCCAACTCTTGGACTTCTCGTCTATGAAAGCTTCCCACTGGGTGCGGGTTCGGGTGGGCGGAAAGGGTTCGGGACGAATGTAGGTCTCGGGTGTGCCGACGATCTCGACGACGTTCCCCTCGCCAATTCGCCCCAGGAAGAAGGATTTGTGACAGTGGTGATTGCCGGGGTCTATGGTGGTTTTGCCACTCGGTGCCAGGAAGGTTTGGCCGGCAAGCCGTTCGCGGACGCGCGCGACTTCATCGGTGCCCGCAGCGGCAACCGCTTGCGCCCACAAGTACACGCTCGCGTAGGCCGATTCCATCGTGGCACCAGTCATTCGATAGTCGCCGTACTTCCGTCGGAAGCGAGCAACAAACGCTTTGTTCTCTTCTGAGGGAATCGTCTGAAAATAACTGGCTGCCAGATACTCGCCCACCATATCAAGGTGAGCGATTTGTTGAAGTTCTGGCTCGCCGATCGCGAAATTTACCGTCGGAATTTGATTCGGCAGGATCTTTTTGGCGCGCAGTGCCTTGAAGAACGCGGGATTGGATTCACCAATCATGAAGTTGAAGATCAAATCGGGTTTCGCGAGCTCGATCTTGGGAATGACTTTCTCGAAGTTGCGCTCACCGACGACCTCGAAAGTCTCGCCGACAATCTGCGTCTGGGGAAAGTTCTTCAGCTCATCTTTCAGGAGTTCCGTCGAGATGTTCGAGGCAAGGCCATCGCTGCCAATCACGTACAGTCGTTTGTAATGCTTCGCGCCAGCAAAGATCCGAATCGCAGGGGACACGATCTGGTTTGGTGAGCTGCCCGAATAAATGATGTATTCGGAGTCTTCCATTCCCTCGTCGCGGGCAGGAAACATGAGCAGGCTTTTGTGTTTCTCGATCACTTTCTTGAGCGCGCGTCGGTTCGAGGGGGACCAGCCTCCGAAAATGGCAACGACTTTGTCTTTGGACAGCAGCCGGTCGGCTTCCAGGGCAAACGTGCGGTTGTCGCTTTTGCCGTCTGCGACAATCGGTTCGATCTTTCGACCCAGCAAACCGCCCTTGTTGTTGATTTCCTCGATCGCAAGCAGTGTGGCGTCGATGACGGGTCGGCCACTGTCGAACAAAAAACCCGACTGGGAATTGAGCACGCCAATCTTGATGGGAGGAAGGTTCACGACCGGCTGGGGTTTTTCGACGGGCTGCTGCCATTTCCAAAACGCCACACCCACCGCCGCACCCAAAAGTCCCAGGCCACCCAGCAGCGCTTTTCGACGGGACATCCCGGGTGGGCTCGGCTCAGGTTCAGGCGGATGTTCCGGCGGGTTTTCAAGCGACGGCGTAGGCAGTTTCGGCCCGCCAGGGCTGCCTTGCGAATCTGGAGTGCGCGGACCGCTTTCGCTTCGCAATCGAGCGGCACCCGAACCTCGCTGTCTTGGAGGCGTTCGATTCGTGGTTCCAAGGACCAGAAATTCAAAGGTAGGACGTGGCGCATCTTCCAGCACCGCTGCCAGCGCCTTGTGGAAATCGTGGGCGTTTTGGTAGCGGTCATCGGCGCGTTTCGCCGTCGATTTCTCGATCGTTTTTACGATGGATTCGGGAACGTCGGATGCCAGCACGCGAGGGTCAGGCACCCTGCTTTTGCAGTGCTGGAGCATGATCTGCGGAACACTTCCGGTCGGAAACGGCGGACTTCCCGTCAGAAGCGCGTAAAACGTACATCCCAGCGAGTAGATGTCGCTTCGCGCATCCAAGGGCTGCGCCGTGCATTGTTCCGGGCTCATGAACAGAGGCGTGCCAACGACGACACCCGATTGCGTGAGGCCCGTGCTTTCCCCAAGGTGCAGTTCTTTGACCAGCCCAAAATCGGCCAACTTCGCCGCGCCCGCCGGAGAACACAGAATGTTGTCCGGCTTGATGTCGCGGTGGATGATCCCGGCTTTGTGTGCCGACTCCAGGGCGCTACAGCACTGCATGATCGTGTGAGCGGCCTCGACCCAATGCATGCGGCCTTTGTGTTTCACAAAAGAGCCAGCCGAACCAGGGTTCAAAAGCTCCATCGCGATGTAGTACGTGTCGTGCTCGAAGCCGATGTCGTAGATCGCGATGATGTTCGGGTGGTTCAGACGGCCTGCGACCTGAGCCTCGTTGATGAAGCGCTCGACCGCCGTGGTTTGTTGTCGTCGTGTTTCTGTCAGAAATTTCACGGCCACGCGGCGATTCAGCAGCGTGTCATCGGCTTCGTAGACCTGCGCCATTCCTCCTATGCCGATGAGCCGACTGAGAAGGTATTTGCCAAATTTCTGACCCACGCGAGGGTCTTTCTCGTCACTGCTTTCTTTGCGGGGAGGCGAGGACGGTCTTTGCTTCGAGGGCGGCGTCGCAACAGAAAGCGCGTCACCGCTATCGGATGCAGGGGCCCCGTGCTGGCGCAACGACACGGTGGAGCCAGGCGGAACCTCGCCAGAACCATCGTCCGGCGGACTCCCTTTGGGCCCTGAGTTTCTGCTCACCGCCTCATGATCCGAGAGTTTGCCCGTCGAATCAAGCCTTACCTATGGAGCGGACCAGCCCGGCCCAGGCGCTTCTGCTACCGCTCAGACACCAGCACCACCAAGCCCAGAAGAACCACCGTACACACAACCCCCACAAGGACCTCTGGCACGCCGATTCGCAGCCTTTCCGATGGAAATTTGTTGGCCAAAAACATCTCGAACGCCACGACGAACCCAAGGGGCAGAAGCCAAGAGACATCGAACGCCAGCGATAGAAAAAACACACAGACAAGCACACCCGAAAGCATCGCCAGCAACACTTTGGCCACATGCTGAACCGCCGCGCGGTCCTTGGACGCTGCGAGCGCCGGGCTTGGAAACAGGGCCACCTTCAGCAGAAGCTTCGTCGCCACACAGATGCCGATGACATACAGCGTTCCACCGAGCACACCCGTCTCGACGATGGCCTGCAAGAAACTGTTGTGCGCGTTCAAAAAACTGATGCGCCCGTAGTTCCCAAAACCCACGCCGAACGCCGGTTCTTCCACAAGCGCCCGCACTCCATTGAGGTAGGTCCGCGCCCGCGTCACCGTCGAATACGTTGCTTTCGATTCGTTGCGCAGCGAAAAAAAC
>Ga0272412_1000656_pt1 | contig 10900 bp, 6 predicted proteins | sample WWTPWeurt_MetaT_FD_193540 | JGI IMG/M metagenome (GOLD analysis project Ga0272412, IMG submission 193540) | Metatranscriptome of activated sludge microbial communities from WWTP in Nijmegen, Gelderland, Netherland - WWTP Weurt (Metagenome... | ecosystem: Engineered > WWTP > Aerobic digester >...
CCCGGAGAAGCCGTTAGTAATTGTCTCGACAGGCGCCTTTATGTCTACCTCGCCGCAACGAAAACATCTGTTGACTCTCTTGTCCAGCCTGGTGATAGCGGCTGTGTCACTCCCCGCTGCGGAAGCAGCAGACGAGGGAGCGCAGCTTTATCAAGATAAGTGCTCAGGTTGCCACACCATTGGTGGTGGCGCCATGGTGGGGCCGGACTTGCTCGCTTCCACCAAGTGGAGCGAGAGCGATCTGAGCGCCGCCGTTAAAAGAATGGAAAAGAATGCCGGTCCGATGACCGCTGCGGAAGTGGCTTCGCTGGTAACGCTTCTCCAGGATGTGAAGGTGCAGGAGCGCCTCAAGACACAGACGGCCGAAGTGAGCAAGAACAAGGTGGAAACCGTGGAAGAACCCGCCTCCGGAGCCGAAGGAGAAGCCCTCTTCCTCGGTCGCCGCGCTTTCAAAAACGGCGGCATGGCCTGCGTGGCCTGTCACGCCGTCGGCGGCGACGGGGGCAAGCTGGCACCGGATCTAACTTCTATCAGCGACAAAATGCCGGAAGCGGCCCTGGCTTCCGCCTGCCAGAATACAAGCTTTCGCCTCATGAAACCGGCCTATGCCGACCATGCCGTCACCAGACAAGAAGCCCTGCATCTGAGCCGCTTCCTCACCGAGGCCAAAGGCCGCCCGGCAGGCAAGAACAAGAAAAGCGTGCAGGCGCTGCAATACGGCGGCGCCTTTGCCGGTCTAATAATGCTTCTGATTGGGCTGGGATATCGCAATAGAAACACTGGCGTGCGTGCCAAGCTTTCGAGGAGGAAATAAGATGGCCTGGATCAGGGATATATTTGCTCCGCAAAAGCGCCAGTGGGAAGATCTCTATCGTAATCGCTGGCAGTACGACAAAATCGTGCGTTCCACTCACGGTGTCAACTGCACGGGCTCTTGTAGCTGGAATATCTATGTAAAAAACGGCATCGTCACCTGGGAACTGCAAGCCCTCGACTATCCCACCATCAGTAAAGAAATACCGCCTCACGAACCACGGGGCTGCCAGAGAGGCATCTCCTGCTCCTGGTATCTCTACAGTCCTATCCGCGTCAAATATCCGTACATGCGCGGTGCGCTCATAGACCTCTGGCGCGAGGCAAAGACCAATCATCCCGACAACGCCATCGAGGCCTGGGCTTCTATTATGCAAGACCCGGCCAAACGAGAACGCTTTCAGAAAGCTCGCGGCAAAGGCGGTTTTCGTCGCGCCGACTGGAGCACGGTCAATGAACTCATGGCCGCCGCCAATCTCTACACGGCCAAAACCTATGGACCGGACCGCCTGGTGGGCTTCTCGCCCATACCGGCTATGTCCATGGTCAGCTACGCTTCGGGGGCTCGTTTTCTACAGCTCATGGGCGGCATCTCGCTTTCCTTCTATGACTGGTACTGCGACCTGCCGCCGGCCTCGCCGGAGATCTGGGGCGAGCAAACGGACGTGGCGGAGAGCGCCGACTGGTTCCACTCCAAATACGTCGCCGTGGTCGGTTCAAACGTCTTGATGACGCGCACGCCGGATGCCCACTTCCTTGTGGAAGGGCGTCATCGCGGCGCAAAAGTCGTGGTCTTCTCCCCTGACTTCTCGCAATCATCCAAAATAGCCGACGAATGGGTACCAATAAATCAGGGTCAGGATGCCGCTTTCTGGCTGAGCGTCGGCCATGTGATCTTGAAAGAGTTTTATGTAGACAGAAAGGTACCTTACTTCCTCAACTACCTGAAAAAGTACGCCGATGCTCCCTTTCTGGTCAAACTGGAAGCTGATGAAAAGGGAAGCTATAGACCAGGCAAATTGTTGCGCGCAAGCGAACTGGCAAAGTTTGCTTCAGAAGAAAATGCCCTCTGGAAAACTCTTGTGCTCGATAGGAAGAGCGGAGAAATAGTCTCTCCCAAGGGCACCATCGGTCACCGCTGGCAAAAGCAAAAAGGACAGTGGAACCTCAAGCTGGAAGAAGCACTGAAAGACTCGGCCATCGACCCGGTTCTCTTCCTGGACAAGCAAGAGGGTCTGGCACCGGAAGGTAGCCTGCCTGTGCTTTTCGACGACTACTCGGAAAGCTCGGATACGGAACTGAGTCGCCAGGTACCGGTTCGCTACGCCGAGGCGCTGGACGGCACGAAGATTGCCTACACTACGGTCCTGGAACTACTGCTTGGCCAGTACGGCGTGGCCCGCGGCGAAAGCGGCGACTACCCCCAAAACTATGAAGATGAGACGGCTATCTATACGCCCGCCTGGCAGGAGAAATTTACGGGCATAAAATCAACGGTTGTAGTAAATTTCGCCAGAGAATGGGCCAGAACGGCAGAAAAGAGCGGCGGCAAATGTTCGGTCATTATCGGAGCCGGCGCCAACCACTGGTATCACAATAACCTCATCTACCGCGCCTGCATCATGCCCCTCATCCTGTGCGGCTGTGTGGGAGTGAACGGCGGCGGCTTGAACCATTATGTCGGACAGGAGAAACTTGCTCCTCAGGCTTCCTGGGGTCCGATCGCCTTCGGCGCCGACTGGGGCGGACCGCCGCGCCTGCAAAACTCCCCTTCCTTCCACTATGTGCACTCCGATCAATGGCGCTACGACAGACCCTTCAACGAAATCTGCGCCGTCAACGACGAAGAGCATCACATGGCCAGCGGTCATACCATAGACAAACAAGCCCTGGCTGTTCGTAATGGCTGGCTGCCTTGCTATCCGCAATTCAACCAGAGCAACGAGACGGTAGTGAAAGAAGCCCTTGAAAAAGGCGCCACACAAGACGATGAAATCATCAAGCGTGTTGTCGAGAGATTGAAAGATCGCTCTCTGCGCTTCTCTATGGAAGATCCCAACAATCCTCAGTCTTATCCGCGCGTCTGGTACATATGGCGGGGCAATGCCATCATGTCCTCCGCCAAGGGACATGAATACTTCCTCAAGCACTACCTGGGCACCCACCACAATCACATTTCGGAAGAGGTGGCCGGCCAGTTCACCAAGGAAGTCGTCTGGCATGACAAGGTCGAAACCGGCAAGATGGACCTGATTGTCGACCTGAACTTCCGCATGGATACCTCGGCACTCTACTCCGATATCGTCTTGCCCACAGCTACACACTATGAAAAATACGATATCGCCACCACCGACATGCACTCTTTCATTCATCCACTGCAGCCGGCCGTACCGCCCTGCTGGGAATCGAAGAGCGACTGGGAAATTTTCAAAGGCATCGCCCTCACTACCGAAAACCTGGCCAAGCAGCATATGCAGGAGCCCATCAAGGACATCATTGCTTCGCCCTTGATGCACGACACGCCGGCCGAACTGGCCCAACCCACCGTGCAAGACTGGCTCAAGGACGAGTGCCAGCCCATACCCGGCAAAACCATGCCCAATTTCAAAGTAGTGACCAGGGACTACACAAAAGTCTACCAGCGCTTCATCAGCCTCGGACCCAACTTCCGCAACAACGGACTGGCCGTACACGGCACTCACTACGATGTGGATGATGCTTACGACGCTTACTTGCAGAGTAATCCGACCGTCACCTTTGACGGAAAGACCTATCCCTCGCTGGAGCATGACAGAGAAGTCTGCAACGCCATCCTGCACTTCGCCGCCGAAACCAACGGCGAGATGGCCTACCGGGCTTTCCAGTCGGAGTCAGTAAAAACCGGCATCGACCACACCCATCTGGCCGCCGATACAAGAGCCGTGCGCATGACCATTGACGATCTGAAGGCCCAGCCAAGGAGAGTCTTGACCACCCCTTACTGGACCGGTATCACCAATGGTGAGAGGACCTATTCGGCCTACTGCCAGAACATCGAGGAAGAAATACCCTGGCGCACCCTCACCGGCAGGCAGCATATGTACCTGGATCATGAGACGTATATTGCCTATGGCGAGGCTCTGCCCACCTATAAACCACGGCCTGATGTGCACCTCACTAAAGACCTGGAAAAAACTGCCCGGGACAGCGGCTCCCTTGTTCTCAACTACTTGACTCCCCACGGTAAGTGGCACATCCACTCCACCTTCGGCGACACCCTGCGCATGAAAACTCTCTCCCGGGGTATCGAACCGGTCTGGCTCAATGAAAAGGACGCAGATCTGATCGGAGTAGAAGACAACGACTGGGTAGAAGTTCTGAACGATCACGGCGTGGTGGTCACCAGAGCCTGCGTGAGTGCACGCATACCGCGGGGACTGGCCTTCATCTATCACTCACCGGAGCGCACCGCCACCACTCCCAAGTCGAAGGAGCGGAAAAATCGCCGCGCCGGTGGTCATAACAGCCTCACCAGAACACGCCTGAAGCCCCTCTTCATGGTGGGCGGCTATGCGCAATTTACCTATGCCTTCAACTACTGGGGACCACAGGGAGTAAACCGCGACACCTATGTTGTAGTCAAAAAAATGAGCCAGCCGGAATTTTAAAAGGAGGTGAGAGTCAATGGATGTCAGAGCTCAAGTATCAATGGTTTTCCATCTGGATAAGTGCATAGGCTGTCACACCTGTAGCATTGCCTGCAAAAACGTCTGGACGGACCGGGCCGGTGCCGAATACATGTGGTGGAACAATGTCGAAACCAAGCCTGGCACTGGCTTTCCCACTCTCTGGGAAGACCAGAATCATTACAAAGGCGGCTGGACCTGGAAAGCAAAAGGCAACGGCAAAGGCCGGTTGCAACTTCGCAGTCAGAACAAGTTCGATTCCTTCATCAAGCTTTTCTATAATCCCAATCAACCTGGTCTGGAAGATTATTACGAACCCTGGACCTATAAGTACCAGGAACTTTTCGATGCCCCCGAAGGCGACGATCAGCCGACCGCCGTACCGATTTCACAGATCACCGGCGAACCCATGGAGATCAATGCCGGTCCCAACTGGGACGACGATCTTTCCGGCTCGCCGCTCTACGCGGAAAACGACTTAAACCTGGATGCGCTCTCAGAGGAAGAGCGGGAGCAGCTCTTTGAAATTGAACGGCTCTCCATGATGTACCTGCCGCGCATCTGCAACCACTGCGCCAATCCCAGTTGCGTTGCCTCCTGTCCTTCCGGCGCGCTCTACAAGCGGGGAGAAGACGGCATCGTCCTCATCGACCAGGAAGTTTGCAAAGGTTGGCGCGCCTGCGTGGCCGCCTGCCCTTACAAGAAAATCTATTACAACTGGAAGACCGGCAAATCGGAAAAATGCATCCTCTGCTATCCCAAATTGGAAACCGGTCAAATACCCAATTGCTTCCATTCTTGCGTCGGTCGTATCCGCTACCTGGGCGTTTTGCTCTACGACGCCGACCGCGTCGCCGAAGCCATGCAAGTGCCCGACCATGCCCTGGTAGAATCGCAGCGCTCGGTCATCCTTGATCCCTTCGACAAAGCCGTGATTGAAGCCGCAAGAGCAAGCGGCATCAGCGAAGAATTTCTCTACGCCGCGCAGAACTCGCCGGTCTACAAATACGTCATGGACTGGAAGGTTGCCCTGCCTCTGCACATCGAATACCGCACCATGCCCATGCTCTTCTACGTACCGCCGCTTCTACCGGTCATGGGCAAACTGGAAAACGGCATTTACGAGCATAAGAGTGAAGCATTCTTCAGCACCCTGGAAAAATCCAGACTGCCAATCAAATTTCTGGCCAAACTCTTTGCGGCCGGCAATGAGAGCCAAGTGGAGGCTGCGGTTCGCAAGCTAATGGCGGTGCGCTACTACCGCCGTTCAGTAGATATGGACGATATTGACGTAGTGGAAATTTCCAAAGTAATGCGAGAAGGCAAAACTACACCCAAAGAAGCCGATGAAATTTATGCCCTGACGGCCATTCCCACCATCGACCAGCGTTTTGTTCTGCCTCCCATTCAGAGAGAAGAAGTGATAGGCGGCGGTCACTGCAGCCCGGAAGCCTGCAAGGGCTGCACCGGTCTTGGCACCCCCGTAGCCATCGAGAGAGGGCCCTAGGATGTTTGACGTAAAGACAAGCCAAACAAAAAATGACGGTCAGAGCAAAGCACTTTACGAACTGGCTATTCTCTTCCAGTATCCAGATCAAGACTTTGCTCGAAAACTAGAGGAAACCAGCCTTTTGATCGGCAGCGCCGCCATGGCAAAAGCAAAGGAAAGCCTCAGTCAGTATTCTCTTTCCCAGTTGGAAGAAATCTATACGCGCACTTTCGACGTGGCGCCCCTGGCCGCACCCTACTTGAGCGCTTATATTTACGGCGACGAAAACTTCGACCGCGGTGCTCTCCTTTCAAAGCTGGCTACCCGCTTCCAGGAAGTGGGTTTCGACTTTGGTCAGGAGCTGCCCGATCACCTCACCTGCTTACTGAAGTCGGCTTCCTATCTGGAGCCAATCGAGTTCGAAGAACTGGTGGAATTCGTTTTTACACCGGCTCTGAAAGAAATGTATGACCGCCTCAAAGATTGCGAAAGTCCGTATGCACCACTGATGGAGGTAGTCAGACAAGTTCTGGCTGCCAAAGCTCTTCCCCTTTCTATTTCCCGCCCTTAGTTCTGCCTGGGAGCCACCGCCATGCCTGCCCTAGATAACTTCTTCCTGATAGCGCTGCCTTACCTGGCCGTGGTTATTTGTCTGGTCGGTTCCTTCTACCGCATCAAGACCCGCCCCATGACCTACTCGGCGCTCTCCTCACAGTTTCTGGAAAGCAAAGGTCTGATGTGGGGCAGCCTGCCCTGGCATATCGGCATCATCACCATCATTGCCGCCCACTTTATAGCCTTCCTGGTTCCCGGCTTCTGGCAAGCGCTCTTGAGCAATCAGACCGTCTTGCTCTTTGTGGAAGCAGCCGGGCTAGGACTGTCCTTACTCTGCCTGTTCGGCTTGGCCGCTCTTTTGCTGCGGCGCTTCACTTCAGAGAAAGTACAGAGCGTCACTTCTCAGATGGACCTGGTGGTACTGGTGGTGCTGCTTCTGCAAGTGGCTCTAGGTGCACATATGGCCGCATCTCTGTCCTGGGGCTCGCTCTGGTGCGTGGGCACCACTGTGCCGTATCTCTGGTCTTTGCTCTCCTTCACACCGGACCTGAGCCTGGTACAAGATCTGCCCCTGGCTGCCAAAGCCCATATAGTGCTGGCCTGGGTCTTGATCTTACTGGTGCCGTTTTCCCGCTTGATCCATATGTTTGCCGTGCCGCTCGAGTACATCGGTCGCCCCTGGCAGAACGTTGTCTGGGTAAGCGACCGCCGCAAAGAAGCCGCACCGCAGGCTTTTGTAGAGGGTGAGGCGCGCCGCTATTTTGTCAAGGGAGGACTGGCAGCTGTGTTTGGTCTGTCGCTCCTTTCGGTAGGCGTCTTCGACAAAATCTTCCGCTTCTTCTTCGGTCCGCGTCTGACGGCCCATCAAGAAACAGAATTAATGACCACCCGCCTGAGCCGGTTGGAAGCCACCTCCAGTCAACGCAAATTGGAACTGGAAAGGCAAGAAAACGACTACATCCTGGTAGGCAGTCTGGCCGAGTTGAGTTCCGAGAAAGGCAAATACTTCATCGACTACTCCATGATGCCGGCTCTCGCCTTCAAGACCGCAGAAGGACTGCCCCTATTGATTTCCGCCAAGTGCACACACCTGGGCTGCACCGTGGGCGCCGATGCCGTGGACGGCAAAATTCTCTGCCCCTGCCATATCAGCTACTTCAGCATCGATACGGGCATGCCCAACGCCGACTCCCCGGCCAAGACCCCCCTGCCGCATCTGGGCTGGGTGGTCATGGATACCCGAGGCAATCAGCTGGCCAGCTTCAGCGGCAATGGAGCGGTGAAGGGAACTATCAGCGAAGCCCAGCGCACCAGCGCCAGAGTTTACATTGCCAAGGCGCATCAAATCGGATAGGTGGAACCTTCAATGAGAGCTAGTTTCAAAAGGACACTAGAAAATGACAAGGGATAACTCAGGTATAAGCAAAACGGCAAGCGCACTTAGCTTCATTGCGGATCGCTTTCCGCTTGAGAAAATGAACCTTGAGCACATGCTGGCCCATAAAGAAGTACCGGTTCACAAAATGTCCTGGGGTTACTACACCGGCGGCATGACCATGTTCTTCTTTATGATTCAGGTCATTACCGGGCTCTTCCTGCTTTTCTACTACCAGCCGACAGTCTCCGATGCCAATCTTTCGGTGGAGTACATCACCAAATATGTCAGTGTCGGTGGGCTGATTCGAAACATGCATGCCTGGTCCGCTTCGGGCATGATCTTCTTTGCCGTGGTGCACTTGATCACGGCTTTTGCCATGAAGAGCTTTGAAAAGCCAAGAGAGCTGACCTGGATCATGGGAGTACTGCTCCTGATTATCACCTTTACCTTCGGCTTCACCGGCTACCTCTTGCCCTGGAATCAGATTGCCGTCAATGCCACCAAGGTAGGGCTGCAGTCGGTGGAAGACATCGGTCAATACCTGCCCGGCATGTTGCACGACGTACCGCGCATCTTGCGTGAAACTTTCCAGGGTGAAGCCAGTGTCGGTCAATCTACCCTCGGACGCTTCTACGCACTGCATGTGGTGCTACTGCCCCTGGCCCTGGCCGGTCTCCTGGGCATCCACTTATTGCAGGTGCAGGTGCATGGCATGAGTCAGGGCGTCGACGAAAAACCAAAGAAACAAGAGCGTTTCTTTCCCGTATTCCTTTTCAAGGATCTCACCCTCTGGGGTGTCCTCTTCTTTATTCTCTTCACCTTTTCTCTGTGCATACCTTTTGAATCCTTCCTACCGTTTCCTTTGCTTGCGCCCTATGACGCCATGGGTGCCACTCCGCCCGGTATCAAGCCGGAATGGTATTTCTTCTTCGTTTATTACCCGCTGGAACTACTGCCTTTCTGGGTGATTCTTCTGGCTTCAGGCTTGATTGGCGCCGTTCTAATTTTCACACCCTGGATTTTCAAAGGTAGCAGCCGCAAAACCCTGGGCTTCATTGCCACCGCCGTTTCTCTCTACTTATTGATAATGACCCTCTTCGGTGAACAGATCTATCACCTTCTCAAGCACTGACAAACAATCATGAACATCAGTTTCTCCCGAACCAGTAAAACACTAATTGCCGTCACGCCAGTGCTGATATGGCTTTTTGCCATGCCGCAAACTCAGGCTTATCCGCAATTCCAGGAATTCTCCGAGAAGAACTCGGGCAGAAATGTCAACTGCGCCATGTGCCACGTCAATGGCGACGGGCCCACAGGAGACGGCAAAGGACAAATAGGTGGTCTCACCAAAGAAGAGCTGGACAGCCTCATGAAAGCCCGCTCGGCGCTGGCACCGGGCACCCTGGTTGATAGCCCCATCCTCAACAAGTTCGGCAACGAAATCATAAAAGACATTGGCAAACGAAAGTTTCTGGAACTAAGACAAAATCCAAAGGACCTGGCGAAAGCACTGCCTGCGCAATCAGATCTAGACCAGGACGGCATCAGTGACGGCCAGGAGTATCTGGACGGTACCGACCCCTTAAACCCCGAGCATGGCGACCCGCTCAAACTGCTAATGGCCAATCTCAACAAATACAGACTGCATGTCATCCTCACTTTCATCGCCGTAATGACACTAAACTGGGGCATCATGCAATTCCTCAAAGGTCTGGAAATACTGACCAAACCGCGACAAATACCCAAAGCTTAAGCGGACGCCCTTAAAGATCACTGATGGAGTCCACAGAAAATGGCAAGCATGACTCAAGCAAAAGAACCAACCGGCAGTTCCGATTCAAGAACCGGCGCCGATTTGAGAGGCTGGGATCCGGAAAATGAAAGCTTGTGGCAGGCCGAGGGAAAAGCCATCGCCAACCGCAACTTATTCATCTCCATTCCCTGCCTGCTTTGCGCCTTCGCCGTCTGGATGTACTGGGGCGTCATTACCGTACAAATGCTCAATCTGGACTTCCCCTACACGAAAGCTCAACTATTCACCCTCACTTCCATAGCCGGTCTGTCAGGGGCCACTCTCAGAATTCCCAGCACGTTCTTCATACGCATCGCCGGCGGCAGAAACACAATCTTCTTCACCACCTTGTTGCTTTTACTGCCGGCCATCGGCACCGGCTACTTCCTTACCGACAAACAAACACCGCTCTGGATTTTTCAGATTCTCGCTCTCTTAAGTGGAATCGGCGGCGGCAACTTTGCTTCATCCATGTCTAATATCAGCTTTTTCTTCCCGAAAAAGGTACAGGGCTTATCCCTGGGACTGAACGCCGGCCTCGGCAATTTCGGCGTCACCACCATGCAGATCCTGGTACCGATGGTGATGACTTTCGGGCTGCCCGGTCAAACCGCCATGATTCTGAAAAGCGGCAGCGGCACAATGTTCGGCAAGATACCGGCCGGCACCGAAGCTTTCATACAAAATGCCGGCTATGTCTGGGTATTGCTCTTGCTGCCCCTGGTCTTCCTGTCCTGGTTCAAAATGAACAACATCAGAGATGAACAGGTCTCACCGGATACGGGCTCACCGCTTTCCGCCTGCGCCAAAATTGCCGGCATGCTGAGCATCGGACTATTTACCGCCGCTGCCGGCGTCTGGCTCATGCTGCCGAAAAACGCCGGCGGCCTTGGCACAGAGGTGAGCATGTGGCTAATTATTCCAGGCGTAATCGCCGCCACGGTCTTCCTCCTGAAACTCATACCGGGCAAAATATCCACCAACCTGGAAAGACAATACAAGATCTTCGGCAATCTACATACATGGATTATGACCGTCATCTACACCATGACCTTCGGTTCCTTTATAGGCTACGCCGCCGCTCTCCCCCTGGCCATCCAGGTCATCTTCGGCTTCACCCACGTAGCCGGAGCAGACGGCACTATGGTTCATACTGTGGTCAACCCGAACGGACCGAGCGCCCTCACCTATGCCTGGACCGGAGC
>Ga0272412_1000658_pt1 | contig 10892 bp, 5 predicted proteins | sample WWTPWeurt_MetaT_FD_193540 | JGI IMG/M metagenome (GOLD analysis project Ga0272412, IMG submission 193540) | Metatranscriptome of activated sludge microbial communities from WWTP in Nijmegen, Gelderland, Netherland - WWTP Weurt (Metagenome... | ecosystem: Engineered > WWTP > Aerobic digester >...
GGAAGCGGACGATCCCCATCAGGCCGACAAGCTGCGCCGCGCTTCGACCCACTGGTTTCGCCACACCAGTATCACCCACCAGGCCGATGCCGGCATCGACATTCAATTCTTGCAACGCAACGCCCGCCACGCCCGCATCGATACCACTGGCCTGTACCTGCACGCCGAGGAAAAGGAATGGCACGAAACCATGGAACGGCATCGACTCAAGGATTAAACTTCTTTGAACCCGATAACCTGCCCAGCGAAACATCCTGTTTTTTCAGAATTTGATACACGCATTTGAGCCAGCATGCGCACTTCCCGTATTCCCACACTAGATGCCTATATCACCACCGCCTTGGCGCGAACAGGATTGTCCGCGCAAGAGCGAGCGGTCATCGATAATCTGCGCATGGAAGAGCGTGTTGGTGACGCACGACTGAACCGTTACGGCGAGGTTTTCAGGGGTAAGTCTGTTACGTCGGTGGATGATCTGTATGGCTTGCAACGGAACTACGCCATACAGTATTTGGAAATCGACCCGAGTGAAGCGGATATCCCCGATACCTTTGCCCCTGACAACGCAGCTAATGCTTGGCATCATATCGATGATCGTTTGTATTTGCTGCGGATGGAGGATGTCGGTTTCGCGTTGAGAGGTTCAAAAATAGATATTGCCGAGCTGGAGCTTGCCGTGAGGACGCGCGATGGTGCGGTGCTCAAGCGGTTTTGCGATTCGTGGAACGACTGGCGCGACCGGCGCCCGGCGTTTGCCACCACCGAAATCGCGGTGGAAGACATCTTAAAGGACGCTGGCGACGATTGGCCCAACACCCTGCGCGATTTTCTGGGCCTGGGCTCCTACAACCCGACATCCCATGTCGCCCCGATTCCCGTGTTGCTGATGCGCTATACGGTTGCCGAGGTTTTGGCCGACAAATCGAGTGGCACGCCCGGCTTTGTCATTCCCACAGTGATCGATGGCCGGCTCAACCCCTTTTTCTTTCCCACGCCCCACCCCGCGCCGGACTCTGATGCGGCGAAATACGAGATCGGGCGGGCGGTCAATCTGCGCCCGGTCACAACACAAAGCGAATATCGCATGGGCATGGAGTTGGTACATAGCCGCATCGCTTACAAGCCAGAACATATCTGGCGCTTGGGCCGAGTATCTCGCCCGCTGACCGGTGATCTTGCGATTTTACGCAGCTTGCATCTAGCTTGGCTGCAACTGGAAGCGGATCGCAACGACTTCGGCGCACCGTAAAACCTCATGGCTAACATGAACACGACACCCGACCCCGCAACGCAAGCTTGGCTCGACGACTTCGCCGCCGAACCCTTGCCAGCACTGGACCGCCTGCTCATGGGCAAGGTCTGGCTGGGTGGTTATGCAGCGGCGGAAGTCCCCGACGCCCTGCCGCAATTTTTACCCATCGCCTTGCACGACACGCTGGACGCGGCCTTGCTCGACTGGCTGAAACAGCAACTACAAACCTCGGAAACACCGCCGGGTGTTAACGCCAAAATCTACGCGCAGGCACTGGTGGATGCGTTCGCGCTGCTGCAAGGCTTCGATCTACCCCAGACCCGCGCTTGGTGCGCCGAGCAGGTGACCAGCGTGTGGGCTTGGCTCAAGGTTCAAGCCGCTTTTCGCACGCGCGACCCGCGCCCGGTGTTCTTGCGCGCCTTGGCGTTGGCGCAACCGGATCGCAAGCTGCTGCCTTTCTGGATGATGTTGTGTCGTCACGGCGTCAGGGAAGAAGCGGAGCTAGCGTTATTTGGCTTGCGTCGCATGCCCAAAGACGATCAGGGCGAAGTCGAGCGCAGCTTGCCGCGCGCCTTGATCCAGGGTTTCCTCGATTATGGCCGTGCGGCGGCCCGTGGTGACGATAGCCGGAAGAAGGAATGGCTCGGCGAAGTTGACTTCCTAACCGCCGTTTATCCGATGCGCGGGGATCAATGGGCTAGCGCTTTCCGGGTGGGGATGGCCCGGCGGAGTCCACCCAAGCGCTTGCGCCACTGGCTCGACGAGCGTTATCCGGCGGCCAATCAGGAACCACCAAGGACCAGCCACGCCGCTCCGCTGAAAGGGCTTTATTGGGACGAAGATATCCAACCTCTGCTGGGCCGTTTTGACCGCAACCCCCAAATGGTCTCCCCAGCGCTACGCGCCAAGCTGGACGAATACCGCCACTACGCACGCGAAACCGGCGACAGCTATTTTCTGGTGCGCACGTTCACACGGCTGGGCGAGTATCTTTTGAATCAAGCCCCCCACACTCAAACTCCGCGCGATCCCGAGTGGGCGCTGGATCTTGGTCAAGAGGCTGCGCTCTGGGAACCGAGTAACCATTATTCCTGGGCGCTGGTGGCGCGCGCGCTGAACGCGCTGGGCGACTGGACGCGCGCGCGCGCCGTTTTTTGGTACGCGCGCCGACGCTTTCCGCACAACCCGTTCAGCCACAATCAACTCGGTCATGCGTTGGCGATGCGCGGGCTGGTGGACGAAGGCGAGGCGATCTATCGCCAAGCCATCCGCCGCTTTCCCGACGATCCAGTGTGCTGGAGCGACTTGGCGCACACCCTGCGAGTAGCCGGACGGCACGAGCAGGCTGTGGCAGTTTATCGAGAGGCGCAGGTGTTTTTCCACAAAAATCAAGTGCTCGCTTGTGGATTGACCGGGGTGTTGATCGATCTTGGCCGCGCCGACGAGGCGCGTGCCGAGCTGGAATGGGCGTACCAGTTATCGAACGATTCGATAAATGACCAACGCACGCTCGCCGATTTGCGGCACCGGCTAGACGCTATAGAAGCAGGGCGGCCTCTGCCTTGGAAGCGCACCTTACCAGCCGAGGAAAGGAGTTTGGGTGACTTCTCCAACCTCAACGGTCTGGTCGGCATCGATCTGTGTCCGATGCCGGCGTTGGGGCTGGTTGGGCTTTGGCGTAATGCCAACGACCTGCAACGCGCCCGAAGCGCACTGAGCGGGCTGGCCCGATTCCCTGCCAGCGACGTGGAACGCGGCCTGATCCTGGTGCACAGCAAGGGCTGGGCCGTCACGCGCGATTTTTTCCGAAACAGCGTCCAACGTTATCCGGGCGATGGCTGCACTCAGGTACATTACCAGCGTGCTCGCGCCCGTGCCGGAGATCAGGTTGACGCGGCGGATTGGAATAGCCTGCGCGGTCGCTTCGAGGAATTCGCGCCAGTCATTCGCATCGAGCAAAACCCCGCTGCCACGATGCCGGCCGCGTTGACCGATAACGATGCCGAACAAGATGCGGATAGCGAACTCTCCGTCTGGATGTATCGGGCTGGGGCTAGTTCGCGCCGCGATTTGATCGAAGAAGATTTTCTCGCCGCGCGCCAAATAGCGTAACTGCTGACCCGCTCCGCATATGTTGCTATTGTTGCTATTCATGGCGGTTGCGTGAACGGTCGTGGGGTCGGTAGTATGTATTTTGGGATTATTGCGGTTTTGGGCCTAACCATTGGCTGGAAAAACCGTCCGAGCAAGGAGGCCGTCAGCCGCTGTTATTTGAGGAATGACCATGAGTGTGACCCGCCTGCCTGCCTCTGAAGGGCTCTACGACCCACGCAACGAGCACGATTCCTGTGGTATCGGATTCGTCGTCGATATCAAGAATCGCAAAAGTCACCAGCCCGTTCGTCAAGGTCTGGAAATCCTGGCTAACCTAAGCCATCGCGGCGCAGTGGGCGCCGACCCCTTGGCCGGCGATGGCGCCGGTATCCTAGTGCAACTTCCCGACGCCTTCTTACGGGCCGAATGCGCTAATCTCGGCATCCACCTACCGCAGCCGGGCGATTACGCGGTCGGGATGATTTTCCTGCCACGCGATCCGGCCGCCCGTGCCCAGAGTGAGGCTGCGCTGGAAACGTGTGTGGCTACTGAAGGACAAACAGTGTTGGGCTGGCGCGATGTTCCAACCGACAATTCTTGTCTAGGCCACAGCGTTCGTCCCACCGAACCGGTGATTCGCCAAATCTTCATCCAACGCGGCGCCAACTGCCCCGATGGTGATGCCTTCGAGCGCAAGCTATTCGTCATCCGTAAGCAAACCCATCATATTATTTGGAGTCGGGACTTACCCAGCCGTCAGCAGTTCTATGTCGCGTCACTATCCTCGCGTACCCTCGTCTACAAGGGCATGATCCTGTCCCGTAACATCGGCGTGTACTATCCCGATTTGCGCGATACCCGCCTGGAATCGGCGCTGGCGTTGGTTCACCAGCGGTTTTCCACCAACACCTTCCCGTCCTGGGCGCTGGCACACCCGTTCCGTTACCTGTGCCACAACGGCGAAATTAACACCCTGCGCGGCAATATCAACTGGATGCTAGCCCGCCGCCATAACATGAAATCCGAACGGCTTGGCGCTGACTTGGACAAGCTCTGGCCGCTGATCGGCGACGGTGCTTCCGACTCGGCCACCTTCGATAACGCCCTCGAACTACTGCTTGCCGGCGGTTATTCCCTGCCCCACGCCATGATGCTGATGGTGCCAGAGGCTTGGTCCGACAATCCATTGATGGACCCCAAGCGCCGCGCCTTCTACGAATATCACGCCGCGCTGATGGAGCCATGGGACGGACCGGCCGCGATCGCTTTCACCGATGGTCGACAAATCGGTGCCACCCTCGATCGGAACGGTCTGCGCCCTGCCCGCTATCTCGTCACTGACGACGATCAGGTGATCATGGCCTCGGAAATGGGTGTGCTGCCGGTTCCAGAGGAAAAAATCGTTAAGAAGTGGCGATTGCAACCCGGCAAGATGCTACTGATCGACCTGGAACAGGGCCGCATCATTGACGACGACGAAATCAAGGAACAGCTCGCGTCCACTCACCCCTATCAAGCCTGGCTGGACGCCACGCAAATCCACTTGCGCGATTTGCCAGTCGAAGTGGGGCCAATGGCTCCCGATACAGGTACCCTCCTGCGCCGCCAGCAAGCCTTTGGCTACACGCAGGAAGACGTCCGCGCTTTTCTAGTGCCGATGGCGGTGAATGGCGAAGACCCGATCGGCTCCATGGGTCGCGACATTCCTCCCGCCGTGTTGTCCGGCCGACCCAAGCTGCTGTACGACTACTTCAAGCAAAAATTTGCACAGGTCACTAATCCCCCGATCGATCCGATCCGTGAGGAGCTGGTGATGTCGCTGGTATCGTTCGTCGGTCCTCGGCCCAATCTGCTGGATCTCGGCAGCGGCGGTACCCACAAGCGTCTGGAAGTCAAGCGGCCGATTCTCGATAACGAGGATCTGGAACGCATCCGCCGTATTGAGTATCACGTCGATAAAGCATTCCGTACCAAGACGTTGAGCATCTGCTACCCGGTGGAGCGTGGTGCCGATGGCATGGCGCGTGCCTTGGAAGATCTCTGCCGCGAAGCAGCTGACGTGGTACGTCACGGCAACAACATCATCATCCTCTCCGACCGGAGCATGGATGCCGACCACATTGCCATTCCCGCCTTGCTCGCTACCGCTGCCGTTCATCATCACCTGATCCGCACCGGTCTGCGCACCGAGGTTGGGCTAGTGGTCGAAACCGGCGAAGCCAAGCGGGTTCACGATTTCTGCCTGCTAGCCGGCTACGGTGCCGAAGCCATCAACCCTTATCTAGCCTTCGATACCCTATCCTCGATGCTCCCGGGCTTGCAGCAGAAGCTGACCGAAACTGAAGCGCACGAGCACTATACCAAGGCTATTTCCAAGGGTATCCTCAAGGTCATGTCCAAGATGGGCATTTCCACCTACCAATCTTACTGCGGCGCGCAGATTTTCGAGGCGGTCGGATTGGCCGGCGAGTTCGTCGACCACTATTTCACGGGCACCCAAGGCGTGATCGAGGGCGTCGAACTGGAGGAAATCTCTCAGGAAACGGTCCGTCGCCACCGGTTGGCCTTTGGCGATGCGCCACTGTATCGCAATGCCCTGGACGTAGGCGGCGAGCTCGCGTTTCGCATTCGTGGCGAAGAACACGCCTGGACGCCGGAAACCATTGCCCTGCTCCAGCACGCGGTACGCTCCGGCGACTATCGACAATTCAAGCAGTACAGCCAAGTGATGAACGATCAACGCGATCATCTCCGCAACTTGCGCGGCCTGTTTGAATTTCGACTCACCTCCCAGCCCTTGCCCTTGGACGAGGTGGAGCCGGCCAGCGAAATCGTCAAGCGGATGGCCACCGGTGCGATGTCCTTCGGCTCGATCTCCTGGGAAGCCCACACGACGCTGGCCACTGCCATGAATCGGCTGGGTGCCAAGTCCAACACCGGTGAGGGCGGCGAAGATCCGATCCGCTATCAACCGCTGGAAAATGGCGATTCCATTCGCTCGGCGATTAAGCAAGTCGCCTCCGGCCGTTTCGGCGTCACCGCCGAATATTTGGTCAACGCCGACGCGCTTCAAATCAAGATGGCGCAAGGTGCCAAGCCCGGCGAGGGGGGGCAACTGCCCGGTCACAAGGTCAACGACTGGATCGCCCGGGTCCGTCATTCCACCCCCGGCGTCGGCTTGATCTCGCCGCCGCCACACCATGATATTTACTCGATCGAGGATTTGGCCCAACTGATTTTCGATCTAAAAAATGCCAACCCGCAGGCGGACATCAGCGTCAAGCTGGTTTCCGAAATCGGTGTCGGTACGGTAGCCGCCGGTGTGGCCAAGGCTCACGCTGACCATGTCACCATTTCCGGAGAAGACGGCGGCACTGGTGCCAGTCCGTTGACCTCGATCCAGAACGCCGGCTCACCTTGGGAAATCGGCTTAGCCGAGACCCATCAGACCTTGGTGCGTAACCACCTGCGCGGCCGTATCGCCGTCCAAGTGGACGGTGGTCTGCGCACCGGCCGTGACATCGTGATCGGTGCTCTGCTGGGTGCCGACGAGTTCGGCTTCGGCACCGGCGCGCTGATCGCCGCTGGCTGCGTGATGATGCGCAAGTGCCATCTCAACACCTGCCCGGTCGGCGTCGCCACCCAGGATGCGGAATTGCGCAAGCGCTTCCCTGGCCAGCCCGCTCATATCATCAACTTCTTCACTTTCCTGGTCCAGGAAGTCCGCGAGTTGATGGCCCAACTGGGCTTCCGCACCTTCGACGAGATGATCGGCCGCGCCGACCGGCTCGACATGCGCCGCGCCATTCACCATTGGAAGGCACGCGGGTTGGATTTCACCCGCTTGCTGGCCATGCCACCCGCTCCTGCCGGCGTTGCTACCCATCACCGTGAGAAACAGGATCATGGCTTGAGTGGCGTGCTGGATCACCGCTTGATCGCCCAGGCCCAGCCGGCTTTGGAGTCCCGCCAGCCGGTGCGGATCGAAACGCCGATCCGCAATACCGATCGCACCACTGGCGCTATGCTTTCCGGTCAGGTTGCGCGTCGCTATGGCCACGCCGGCTTGCCGAACGATACCATCCACATCCGTTTGCATGGCACGGCCGGACAGAGCTTCGGCACTTTCCTGGCCCACGGGGTAACCCTGGAACTGACTGGGGAGGCTAACGACTACGTTGGCAAGGGACTCTCTGGCGGTCGGATCATCGTCCGACCTTCCCCGGACAGCCGCCTGCGCGCCGAGGAAAATATCATCGTTGGCAATACCGTGCTGTATGGTGCCATCGCCGGCGAATGCTACTTCCGGGGCGTAGCCGGCGAGCGGTTCGCTGTCCGCAACTCCGGAGCTGTCGCCGTCGTGGAAGGCACCGGCGACCACGGTTGCGAATACATGACCGGCGGCGTGGTGGTGGTGCTGGGACCAACCGGCCGCAATTTTGCCGCCGGCATGAGCGGCGGTGTCGCCTACGTGCTGGATGAAACCGGTGATTTCGCTCTCCGTGCCAATAAAGCCATGGTTGCGCTTGAACCGTTGAATGACACCGAGGAAACCCTCAACGTCCGGGTTCTACGCGATGACTGGAGCGGGTTGGCTCAAGCCGAATTACCGGAAGACATGTTGCGTCACGATGCCAAACGCCTGCAAGTCCTAATCGCCCGCCATTACTTGCATACAGGCAGCGAGCCCGCTCATCGAGTGCTGGAACACTGGCGGGAGTTATTGCCGAAGTTCGTGAAGATCATGCCACTGGATTATCGACGCGCGTTGCAGGACATGCAGGCTAAAGTCCGTGCCGCCCGTCACGACGAGAAGGCCGGTCTGGCCGTGGGAGCTTGAAGATGGGTAAGCCAACCGGTTTTCTGGAAATCGTCCGTCACGAGCACGGCTATGCGCCGGTCGCGGAGCGGATCACGCACTTTCGCGATTTCGTTGCGGCGCTGCCGGAACCTGCTGTTCGCGAACAGGCCGCCCGCTGTATGGATTGCGGCATACCGTACTGCCATCGCGGCTGTCCGGTGCATAACATCATTCCCGATTGGAACGATCTGGTATATCGCGGCAATTGGCGCGAGGCTTTGGAGGTGCTCCACTCCACGAACAACTTCCCGGAATTCACCGGGCGGATTTGTCCGGCGCCCTGCGAAGCCTCCTGCACATTGAACTTCAACGATTCGCCAGTGACGATCAAGGATATTGAATGTGCCATTATCGATAAAGGTTGGGCGGAAGGCTGGGTCCAGCCGCAGATCGCTGCCCACCGTACCGGCAAACGGGTTGCCGTGATTGGCTCCGGTCCCGCTGGCTTGGCTTGCGCCCAGCAACTAGCGCGGGCCGGTCATGTCGTGGTGGTATTCGAGAAAAATGACCGGATCGGTGGGCTGCTTCGCTACGGTATTCCTGATTTCAAGCTGGAATCCTGGTTGATCGACCGCCGATTGGGGCAATTACAGGCCGAAGGTATCGAATTCCGACCCAATAGCCATGTGGGTACTGATATTCCCGCCCGAGCATTGTTGGCGGAGTTCGATGCCGTAGTGCTGACAGGTGGTTCCGAGCAACCGCGCGACCTGAACGTGCCGGGTCGTGAACTCCACGGCATTCATTTCGCGATGGATTTCCTGACCCAGCAGAATCACCGAGTGGCCGGACAAAAAATCGCTGCCGAGGAGATTCTGGCCACCGGCAAGGATGTGGTGGTCATCGGCGGTGGCGACACTGGCTCCGATTGCGTCGGCACCTCGATCCGCCAAGGCGCGCGGTCGGTGACTCAGTTGGAAATCATGCCCAAGCCGCCGCTGAACGAAGATAAGCTGCTGACCTGGCCAAACTGGCCGTTGAAGCTGCGGACTTCAAGCTCTCACGAGGAGGGTTGCGAACGAGATTGGGCGGTCGCCACCAAGCGCTTCCTCGGCCAAGACGGCCAAGTCGGAGCGATCCAGGTCGTACGGCTGGAGTGGCGCGAAAATAACGGCCGGCAGAGCATGGCCGAAGTATCGGGCAGCGAATTCGAGATCAAGGCTGAGCTCGTGCTGCTGGCGATGGGTTTCGTCCATCCGGTTCATGCCGGCATGTTGCAGGATCTGGGCGTGGCCTTGGACGAGCGCGGCAATATTGCCGCCAGTACCAACGATTATCAGACCTCGGTTAATAAAATCTTCTCGGCTGGCGACATGCGACGCGGACAATCGCTGGTAGTCTGGGCGATTCGCGAAGGGCGGCAGTGCGCCCGAGCGGTCGATGAGTATTTGATGGGCAGCTCCGAGCTGCCGGTCTAGGACCGCGAGGCGCGAGGTCATTGCAACCCTCGCGCCTCTTCTCCAACTAACTCGCTGTGCTTACCCGTAGCTTTGCGCTCAGCGTTGCCTCATCAAGCGCGTACAAAGTATCCAGTAACATCACCTGCAAGCTTCCTGGTCCCGGTGACCGTTCCGCTGCAATCTCGCCTGCCACTCCAAACACCGCCAGCGCCGCTACGGTCGCCGCGAACGTATCCCGCTCCACTGCCAGGAATGCTCCGATAACCGCTGTCGCCGAGCAACCCAAGCCGGTGACCCGCGCCATCAAAGGATGGCCGTTCTCGATGGCTACGACTTGGCGGCCGTTGGTCACGTAGTCGACCGCACCTGTTATCGCGACCACGGCATCGATATCCACCGCCAGGTGTCGTGCTCCGTCCAGTGCGATCTTTGAACCATGCAGGCTATCGACTCCCCTGCCCTGCCCTGCCGGTGTCTGCTCTGCCAGAGTGATGATTTCCGAACCGTTGCCCCGGATGACATTGGGTTGCAACCGTGCCAGAGCACTCACCGCCGCTCGCCGGTACGGCGTCGCTCCCACCCCAACCGGATCGAGAATCCACGGTACACCTGCCGTCCGCGCCCGTCGGGCCGCCAACTTGCAAGCCGCCAGCTGCTCCGAATAAAGCGTACCGATATTGATCACTAACGCTTGGCTGAGTGTGACGAAATCCTCTACCTCGTCGCTGGAGTGGATCATTGCCGGTGAAGCACCCAAGGCCAACAGCGCGTTTGCCGTGTTGTTCATCACGACGAAATTGGTGATGTTGTGCACCAGTGGCTGTTGTTCGCGGATGGCGGTCAGTAGTTTCCAGATGACGTTAGCAGGTACGGTCATGCGTGTTTAGGAATCGAAAATGGGATTTTGTTGTTCCGCCACCCGCACGAAGGTGGTGCGCTTGGTCAATTCCTTCAACTGACTAGCGCCGACGTAAGTGCAGGCCGAGCGCAGTCCGCCCAGAATATCCTTGATCGTCTCCGCCACCGGTCCCCGATAGGGTACGGTGACGGTTTTACCTTCGGAGGCGCGGTATTCGGCGACGCCACCGCTGTACTTCTCCATGGCTGTCCTTGAACTCATTCCATAGAATTCGACGAACCGCTGGCCGTCCCGTTCCAGCAGGGTGCCACCCCCCTCGTCGTGCCCGGCCAGCATGCCGCCCAACATCACGAAATCCGCTCCTGCCCCGAACGCCTTGGCGACATCGCCGGCACAGGTGCAACCACCGTCCGAGATAATCTGGCC
>Ga0272412_1000660_pt1 | contig 10877 bp, 21 predicted proteins | sample WWTPWeurt_MetaT_FD_193540 | JGI IMG/M metagenome (GOLD analysis project Ga0272412, IMG submission 193540) | Metatranscriptome of activated sludge microbial communities from WWTP in Nijmegen, Gelderland, Netherland - WWTP Weurt (Metagenome... | ecosystem: Engineered > WWTP > Aerobic digester >...
AGCAATTAGCTTCGTATGTTTTCACAGTGCTTCCATTTACCTCGTACAAAGCGCCTTCATAGACTTCAACATATCTTCAAACTGTTTCTGAATCTCCAAAGCAATTTGTAACTTTGAACCTAAATTCAACGATGCTTCTGATAAATCCTTGAAGTCTTGATCCAGGAATAATAAATGAATCAGTATCTCCAGCATAGTGAAAGATAGTTTATACATATTCATTAAATGATTGGATTTCCTACTATCAGTTGAGAACAAGGAAAGAGTTTCAATCATAAACAGCAATTGCCTCAAACTCAAGAACTTGTTTTCCACAGCTGCCAACATCATTCCATCTGACAGTCAATCCTGTTTGACAGTTCATTCAAACTGTGCTTCCAGTGTTGCCACTAATGTGGGAATTGAGTGTAAAGGAAGAGAAGGAGTAGAAAGGAGTGTTATCAGCTGGTTGAACAAATATTTGTTTACCTAAGACCATTTGATTTGTGTAATTAGAAAGGCCAGTGTTGATCCTTGCAAAGTTATTTGAGAGTGGAATTTACATAAATGGTCCATAGTTAGCTGTCTCTGACATCGTGACTTATATGATGACTTGATTTGGATTTGTTGATCCAATAACACTACATGATCTTCCAGCTCCAAGCATTTCATTTAACTAGGTCACAGTGTTAGTGTCATTCATAAATATCAAATCGCAAAAGTTTTATTAAGAATAAGTTGTATTCGATATAATTGCTGCTGAGTTCACATTAGCGTTGATACCTGTAGTGATGTCTCTTCCAAACAAGCTGTCTGCTACTTAGTACAAAAACTTGATTTATTAAAATTGACCATCACTTGTCATTTTGTAAGTTGTTCTAAAATATTCTTTCTCTGGGTCTGTTAAAGAGTTATACTTGTTTGTCCATGTTGTTAATAAAGAATCAATCAAAGGCTGATCAACAGCTGGAACTAAACTTTTAACTCAAGACAGGACGTTATTTCATAAAGTTGTTTGTCCAGCGTCACTCCATGTTGAATCAAGAGCAAGGTCTTTACACATTTAGATGTTTTGGCTACCATTCGAAGCAAAGCTTGATGAGAATCCTGTGTAATATCCGACGTTTGGATAAGTGATTGTGAAGGATTTCCAATCAGAGTTGAATTTTGCAACGGGGTATTCATCTGCAAATTCGTAGCATTTACCAGATGACAAATCAAAGAAACTGTTAGCTTTGCAATCGTCACATGAATACTTATTTCCAGAACATTGATCACATTAACATGAACATTTCAAACACCATCCTGTGAATGAATCTTCAGTATACCCAGAAGGACATTCAGATACACAGCCATTGTCTCCATTTAAGAACCCAGATGAACATTCAAGACAAACAGGAGTGTTCACAGTAAGTCCACTTACTGTTCAACTTTCAAGTCAGCATGTTTTACATCCTTCTTGACATGGAATGCAGACTCCGTTGGACAATACAAATCCATCTCCACAAGAAGCAACGCATTAAAAGATTCCATCACTGTCAAGCTTTCTCACATGATTGGCATTTGAGCATGTTAGACATCCTTGTCCATTACAAGTTGAGCAATCACTAGGACAGTTTATACAGTTTCCTTCATTCTAGAATTATGTATTTGTGCAAGCTGTATTAGTAGTCTCACATCCATAGTCCCCATTAAGTGCAAATCCAGATGCGCATTCAAGACATACTGATCTGAGGATTCCATCAACATCTCTCATTCCACATCAATTGCAAGCGTATCCACATGGTTGTTAAGAACAAGTTGGCTGGTAGAAGTCAGGGAAGAGTCCAAAACCTGTTGTCAAGCCTGAAGTTGAAGTAGTTCAAACACAAGTTGTACATTATTGAGTAAGGTCATCACATTCAACACAAAGAGATCCAACTGCACATTCTTTCACACATCGAGAGTCTTGTTTAAAGTAACCAGCTTTACACGTGAGAATTTCATTATCATCACAAGTGAGAGCATTTGGATCAACATTTGAGCAACTTCTTCAACATGTGCCGTCAACATCAACTTCAAATCCATTTTGACAAGAAGTGCAGAAACCTGATTTGCAGGTTACGCAATAATCAGTGCAATTTCGACAGAAGCCATAGAAGTTTTCCATTCCAGGAGGACAGATTCAGCATGAGCCTGTTGGGTTTTCAATCTGGATGAATGCTAAAAGATCAACTTCATTTGATCCATAGATATCTTATGAGAACAACGAATTCTGTTTACAAGATGTGCATTCATTTGACTAAGGTCCTGAGCATGTCTTACAAGAGTCATGACAAGGTAAGCAATATGTTCCATCAACAGTCTACTTTCTGTAGAATCCATGAGGACATTCAAAGAAACAATCTTTTGAATTCGTCATTGAAGAGTCAGCCGAGCAAAGAGCGCAAGAGTTTCCATCATAACATTTGATACAGTTTGCACCGCAAGCCTTGCAAGTTGAAGTCGTGTAATCAAAGTAAAGACCTGTTGGACATTCTCCTTAACATCTTCCATTAGAGAGCATTTTACCTGGAGGACATCTTGTGCAAATGACATCACCTCCTGTATTCAAAGAGCATTACTTATCTGCACATTCAGATAAGCATTTGATGCATTTTCCTCCTGAAATTCCACCTTCACAATCCTCAGGTTTGATGCATGAAGATTTGTCAATGGAAGTCACATATCCAGTTCAACATGATTGACATTGAGTCTTTCCTTGTAAATTCATATCAAATGTGCATGATTGACACATAGTAACATCATTAGGATTATAAACTTGATCGAAGCAATACTTGCATCTTGAATTGTAGACACCTTCTCCTAAATCACAACTACCGACACATTTAGTTGCATCTCAACTGATAAAAGGCAAGAGGTTTGCATTAGCGAAACATTGATTTTGAACGCATTAGTTCTAGCTATTTAAGGAATAACCGTTTGAACATACAAGACAAGTGTTTTGAACTGTACCTGTTGAGCTTAAGAAAGCAGTACATTGAGCGCAGTTAGGAAGTTGGTTAACACAGTTGATACATGTGTTTGAAACTGGGTGAGTGTATTGGTTTGAAGCACATTTGTTACAAGTTCTTGTCGTTGTGTTTCTACCATAACCTGATGGACAGATATTTGTACAAGTCTGAGCATCAACTTTGAAGTATCCTGGATTGCATTCATTACACTCAGTGGCAAATGTCAAGCTGTTAAAACCACAAGATTTACAATTATCAAAGTTGCACTATCAGCATTGGTTGAATGAATTGACCAAGAAATTGAAAGGACAAGACAAAACGCAAGTGTCAGAGTCAATGTATTCATCTCCAATCTTTCCTGGAGTTGTATACTTGTAGATTGCTCCACAGCTTCCTCCACAATCTGAAATCGTCAAATCAAAGACTGCTCCATCAAAACATTCAAGGCATTCATATCGTTTTTGATAGAAGTCCCATTTACATCTTTGACAGAAGTTTTGAGTGCAAGGAGTACACACAGGATCGCTTGTTGAATGATCGAAGTATCCAAGACATTCTCCACATTCATAAAAGCTTGATCCTTCAGTTAGAATTCTTCATGGAGCATAATATGGGTCATCGTTACATTCAACTTCTGAAACACAGCTTGTGATAGGTACCATCAGAGGAGTGAATTCTGTTTTAAGGTATCTCTTATTTCAGCATTCTTCACAAACTTGAACTCCGTCTTCAAATCTGAAATGACATGATTGACAATTTTCTTGTCTGATTGAACATTCTCTGCATAAATTGTTTGTGAATCTATCTGGACCAAAACCAACTGGGCAATCAATAACGCACTTTTCATTTCCAAAAATGTCAACAACTAGATTGTATCCAGCATCTGAACAGCTTAAAGCACATCTGCCATCTGGAACAATAATGAATCCATCAGGACATGTCAAACATACAGGAGATTGATTCATATTGTCAAATCCACAAGTAACACAATTAAAGTCTTCAGGACATTCAAGACAATTTTCACCTGCAACTCTTGGATCAACGTAGCCGTCTGGACAGATTTCTTCACAAAGACCATTACCGTCTAATTTGAATCCCCATTCACAAATGTCACAAGTGTTTGGATTTGAACAAACTTTGCAGTTATCAACACACTCTGTACATATTTCACTCGTTCCTTGATGATAGCTTCCAGTAGGACATTGAGTGACACATGTTTCTCGATAACCTAATTTTGAACCTGAGCATTGAACGCAAGCTGGTCCTTGATCAGTTTCTCAGCATTCAAGACAATCTTGATCACAGGTTGCGCAATATGGAGTTAAGAATCCAAGATAAGGAGCTGAAGTTTCGTATTGATTCAAAACATTGCATTGAGAAACACATTTTCCTAATCCTTCGTAGTCATGAATTGAATCTTCAGAACTTGAACAGTCAAGATAACAAAGTTCATAATCTTCAGAGCATTCAATACAAAGACCATCATAAGAGCATTTCTTACATCCAGCAACATTACATTTCTAGCATTCTTCAAGTCCAGTCATTTCATTTCAAGATACATAGAATCCATCTGGACAAGTCAATTCACAGGTATAGTTTGTAGCCTGAACCCAAGGATATTGGCATTCAACGACACAAGTATTTCCTTAAGTCTTCATTATAACTCCATTTTGATTGTTGGTATTGCATATCAAGCATTTAGCATTCAAAGCATCTCATTTAGCACAAGGATCAGAAGTACATTTTCCTTCATCTGTCTCATAGAATCCATCTCAGCATTCTCTGCATTCAGTTCCTTCATCATCACAATAATTACAATTTTCAAAGAGGTTGAAACATTGGTCGCAATAAGAATTATCGACTCCATCTTCTTAGTTAACATACTAAACATCTTCACATCCACAACCAATTACACCGATGAGTTCATCAACTGGTTCTAAGAACTTTGTGCTTCCTAAGCATTCATGACAAACGAACTCCCCATCATTGATCTCGCATCAACCACAGAAAGGGTAATATTCTGAGCAAGGAATGCACTTATCAAGTTCTGGGTCATACACATCCCAAAGGTTTTCACACTTTGTACACTTTTTATGGTTGAAGGTTGGATAGAGACCTGCGTCACATACAGTACATTTTGGTGAGTTGATCTCAACATCATCGTTTATGCATTTATTGCAACCTTCGATTGAATCTTTACACATTTTACATTTCAGTTCTTCAAAATCGAAAAATCTCATTGAGTTCTCAGATTTTTGACAATTGTCAACACAAAGAGTTCCATTTTTAACAGTATGATCTGGACAGATATCAACACATTGCTTTGAGCCTTGAATCAAGAGTTTCTTTTCTTCACATTTGGCACATTTTGTTGGATCATTTTAATGAAGAATGTCACAGTCTCTTGCAACACATTGGTGTAGTGATAAGGAAGGTTCAAGTCCATTGTCACATGAGCTACAATGAAGAGTAAGACCCCAATCAGAAGTCTTGCATTCAGAACAGTGTGCTTGACCAATTGGTCCTTGATCACAAGGATGGCAGACTCCAGGATTCTTTCTATCAATGTATTCTTTTCCTTCTTCGCATTTTCAAATGTAGGTATTTGAAAGAGGATTAAAGTCATATTTGACTCCGCCATTATAAGCTGAGAGGATTGGGGGATAGCAGTTTTCGTTCGGTCTGTCCCAAACATGATGATATCCAGGTTAGCAAACAAGACATTCATCGGTATTTTCATCTCAAACAGCACAGAAAGAGTTGAAGCAAGTTCCATCCTCAAGAAGCTCCCATCCAGCATCACATTCTTCACATACCTCAGTGTCATCACAATGAACACATCCTTCAAACAAATTCTTGCATTCGAAGCATTCATTATCAACAAGAACAGAGAAGTGATTGCATTCAAGACATTCAGATCTATTATGTTTGTTATGATTAATACAGTTTGGAATCTCACCTTGAATTGCACAGATTTGTTGTGAAAGATGTCTTTCTTCGTCATCAACTCAGATTACCTTTGTTAAGAACACATCTTCAACACACTCAACACACTATGTCAAGTAATTCTCATAGCCAACTTCACATCAAATACAGTCTTCAATTTCACAATCTGAGCATTGAGTGCCATCAAAGTAAAATCCATCTTCACATTAATCGCAGAATTGTTTAGTTTGAACCACGCAGTTTTCAATCTAATCATAGTCGCATACTTTGAAGATATTAGGTTCATCTTCGTAGAATTGTAAAGTCTTTTCTTCATCACAAGCAAGACATTCAACAGGAATGCCAGTCTCATCAATAACACACTCTGTACAGTCGCTCCAGTCGTTTTGAGGGAAATAGTCCTCGCATTTTTCACATCCTCCTGTCATTGACCATTCACCATATCCCTTTGAGCAATCGAGACACACCGCATGATCTAATTTATCATAGGTTTCTCTGTCCCAAACATCATAATGATCGCAGTTTTCAAAGACACAGGAATACTTATCGTTTGAAACTTCAAGATTTTCCATACATGAGGTACAATGAAGAGGTTCATCTCCAACAGTTGTACACTCCAAACATCCTGGGCTGAGTCTTTCACAGTTGACGCATTTAGTTCTTTCAGAATTAAGGGCAAAGAAGTCATGGCATTCAGCACACTTGGTCAAATCAGTTTCATCAATTTGTTTACAGTTTTTGATATGAGGAACATGGCATTAGCCGTCTATTAACAAATAACCTTCTTTGCAGATTTCACAATCGTCATGGTCTGCGCATTGATCACAGTTAGAAATTGTGGTTGGGCAGGTCAGACACTTGTTCTCTTCTTCAGAATAATAGTGATTTGGTTTACAATCTTGACATGTCCAATGATTATTAACCCAAACAAGTCCAACAGGCATTAGCTTCACATCAACATTACATCCCTTATCAAGAATTCATTTCTAACAACCAGCTTTATCATCAGTTACCATGTATCCTGGTGCACAAACTTCACAAGTTGTCTCATCACTGCAATCGACACATCTCTCAATTGAGCATTCATTACAGATCTCATCCTAGTCATTCCAATAGAAACCTTCGAAACAATCTCCACAAACATATCTACCGTTTCTGATTTCAAGTCCATTTGGTTGTTCTCCTAATGGAGAATCAGCACAGTTCTTAATTTTTGGAACACAAGATTTCTTATCATAAGAGACCATTGCTCCACCATTGCATGAAGTACAGTATCCATTGTTAGTCTTATCAGAGGCGCATGAAGAACAAAGATCATCAATTGAGGAGCAGGCGACACAGCTCTTTTGAATAAAGTCCCAGAACTTATTTGCTCCACAGTTCATGCAAACGTATTCTCTATCAATGATTTCGTATTTATCAGGGGTATCAAGACAATCTGCATATTGTTCAATACAAGCATCACCAATTGGAGAAGGAATTAATGGAGCTTCACAAGCTAAACATTCAATTTCATCCTCATCAAGATTACATTCTGTACAGTCTTTAATGTATTCTGAACAAGTTTAGCATTCTCTTTCTTCAGAATTCCAATAGAATTGAGGTTCACACATTGGACAAAAGAAATAAGGTTCTCCTGAATGCCACTTCACGATATAGTCTTTTGGCTCAACATCACAATTTTCAAGTCTATCGATACAACTAGTTCTTGTTGGATTCAAAGTAGCATGACCAATACATTCAAAGCAAATAGTTCCTTCTTGTCCACATTTAGTACATCCTGAATCAAGCATCTCTTAGGGACATTCTTCACATGATCGTGTATTTGATGACCAGTAGTGTTCATAAGGACAATTGTTACACACGTAATCGACTCCATCGTTTCCATAGTTTTCAGGATCGTCTTCGCATGAATCTAATGGAAGCATGCATTCAGTTTGATGAAGATTTGGGAAGAAATCTTCTCTGCATTGAGAGCATCTGTTAAGAGTAGGACAAGAGAGACAGTTTGGAATTGATTCATTACATGCTTTACAAGTTCCTTCAGGTGTCAATGCATATCCATTTATACAAGATGGACATTTGCTGTCATTTGTTAATTTTTAAGGTTGATCCTCAAAAGATACTTGACAGAACAGAATCTTTGGAACACAAGTCCAAGTATTGTCTACCTCAAGAAGCATGTATTTAGAATCTCTGCATTCAAGACAATCAGCTTCATCACATTTAGAACATTTATCATGATACTTTGTGCAAGAATCACATTTAAAAGTTTCATCATTCAAGACATATCCATCCTTGCAAACACACATGATGTTTTCTTCTATGTCAAATGGTTCTGATGGATTTATGAACCCTTCTCCAAGCATGCTACAGTCTTCAACACAGTTGTTTTCTTGAGTTTTCATGTCAGGATTTCTCCAAATGGCTATCGGTTCATACATGACGTTATCAATGGTCAAAAGCTATGAAACTTCAAATTTAGAATCATATGCTAAATTAAGACATCTGTCACAAACAGGTTCGATTGAAAGTGATTCAAGACATCTATCAATTGATTCTTCTAAAATTGCTGGTGGAAAATTCGTATCAAAGTAATTTCCATTAGTAGCTTGATATGCTTTACAAGATTCAAATTCATTTCCAAGACTATTGTAGCAGTCCATGTGTTGGCATTGAACTCCTTCTCTGAAACTTATTGCAGCAGGGTAAAGATGGCCAGCGTAATCTCCAAATTAAACTTCGCAAAGAGTTGCTTTACCGTAATCAAAGAACATGATCTCACTTGTCATGTCATTAAACATTGGTTGAGATAATTGATTCGGCCAATAAATATCGTAAAGACAATCTATGGCACCAAAATTAATCTCATCACATGACTTTAGAAGTTATTCTCCTGTGAGAACTTCTGCTGGATGAACGATTGATTCAAGATATTGATCATTTCTACCGTCCCAAACAACTTCTGGATGTTGAGAATATGTTTGTTACCAAGAAGTTCCATAGATATGGAAACACTATTTGAAGCATTGAAATTCTCTTCTCATTGCAGGATAAACATCCTCTCCATCTCTTTATGTTCCTAAAGGAGCTTCAGAATAATCTCAAATATAGATGAATGGATTTGGTAATCATTCATATCAATCCTTAGCTTTGATATTTCTTGCACTTGCAAAGTAGCAGGTATACATAGGTTCTCCTGATGGATGCTTCTTGTTTGAACATGAGCATCCAATTCCCATGAAATCATTTTCCTTTGAAGTAAAGAATGATCAATCAATATTTTCTTGTGAAAGAATCCAGTTAACAGCTTCTGTGTGGAATGGCTCATTAATTGATGTCCAATAGTATCCGTTATAACCTTTAAATCCGCTATCTGGATTATTAAGGGCATCTTCATTTACAAATTCAGTTGATTCAATTTTCAAAACTTGAAGGTTTTCAAACTCATAGGCAAATTCTCATTAAAATATTTCTTCATAGGAGAGTCCTCCTTGATGTTAATTCATGCATACTGATTCTTAATATGCTAAATGTCTTGCAAAATCAGTTAATGCGACTGAGAAAGAGAATCCAGGAAGAGCAAAACTTCCAACTTAAGGATCATTATAAGAGGGCCAAGATTCAAGGTAAGACTAAAGCCAAGTATTTTCTGCTTCAACTTCATGTTAAATGTAGTATTGTGTAAATGTTCTTACATAGTTGATGGTGATAAAAATTCCTCTTTCAACTTAAGAAATGTAATCATCACCAATGTTTGAGAAGTAAAACTCAATAACGTTCTCCATGTTCCAATAGTATAGACTATTAGTGTTAAAGGGGTCTTATTTATCAATTTATGGGATATCGAGCCACCAGTTCACATGTTGTGAAATCTGCCCACAAAATCCATTTCCTTCAGTCTTTGCAAATACTGTGTAGTTTGTGATAATAAAATCATCGATTCTTCCAGTAGGACAACTACTATCGTTTTCGAGAACGAATTCTGGAATGAAGTTGTGAAGATTTCTTCTTTGGGCTCTTTCTCTTGAAGTTGGAAGAGAAACGTTTCTTCCATACCAATCATATTAATCGAAGTCAGGAGAATCGAAATCAATCAAATGACTCAAAACTTTCTCTGTTGGCTTCACATTGAGTCCTAGCTCAACAACACAGATCTTTCCATACCCGCCAGAACAGGAGCAAGCAATACCAATCTGATTGAAAGTGTTTGAAAGTAAGTGAAGTCGTTTTCCATGACCAAAGGAATCATCATCTAAGAGCCAGTCAAATACTGCCTCTCAAGGATCTGACCAAGGATATCATGCTGGAACAAAGTTGAGTCTCACATGGTTTTGGAAAGTAGCGATTTCTTTCAAGTAAGCGTGATCGTTTCCATCAAAGGCTAGGTAGTCAGGGTTCATAGTGCAGCCATAGAATCCATCAACAAACTTTGCTGCAGAGTAGGCAAGTTCATCCGACCATTGCAAGGATTTAAGTCCATCTATTTCATCAACCATGTCAATGAAATCATTGTAAATGGATGGATGTCTGAACATACCAATGTGTCCGCATTAGTAATGCTTGAGGTTCACTTTCTTGATCTTCTTAATATCATCAAAGCAACTCCAAGGACCTCCTTCTCCAAAGTACTCATCTAACTCTCCAACAATCTCTTCTAGCTGACCAGGATGCAATTTCGTTGTTGAAAATCAATCAGTGATCTTTCTCAATGACTTTTAAGTCTCAGCGTAATCTTTCAACATGTCCGTCTTTCCTCTCCAGATGTTCAATGTTGAGACAAGATCTTTAATGTAAGCCCAGTACTCAGAGTTAGGCAATTCGTTCAGTAACACTTGGTAGTTTTCATTTTGATACTCCGAGTATGGATCATTTGTACTAGCCGCATAAGGAACTACAACAAGCAATAGTATGAGAACACCAATGCTTAATCATAACCCCAAGGGTCTTTAACCTCCC
>Ga0272412_1000665_pt1 | contig 10831 bp, 21 predicted proteins | sample WWTPWeurt_MetaT_FD_193540 | JGI IMG/M metagenome (GOLD analysis project Ga0272412, IMG submission 193540) | Metatranscriptome of activated sludge microbial communities from WWTP in Nijmegen, Gelderland, Netherland - WWTP Weurt (Metagenome... | ecosystem: Engineered > WWTP > Aerobic digester >...
CAACCGGTGATACGTTGTGTGATATCTCTAACCCAATACTTCTGGAGCGTATGGAATTTCCAGAGCCAGTTATTGAAGTTGCTGTTGAGCCCAAGACCAAAGCTGATCAAGAAAAGATGGGTATGGCTTTAAACCGTTTGGCTCAGGAAGATCCATCTTTCCGTGTCAGCGTTGATCCTGAAAGCGGTCAAACTGTTATTAAGGGGATGGGCGAACTGCATTTGGAAATTATTGTCGACCGTATGAAGCGCGAATACAAGGTTGAAGCCAACGTTGGCGCTCCACAGGTTGCCTACCGCGAGACAATTACCCGTTCAATTGAATATGATTACACGCACAAGAAGCAAAGTGGTGGTGCTGGTCAGTATGCAAAGGTTAAGATTCGCTTTGAGCCAATGTCACCGGGCAGTGGTTTTAAGTTTGAAAGTGCGATTATTGGTGGTGCTGTTCCCAAGGAATATGTTCCAGGCGTTGAGAAGGGCTTAACAGCTGTTAAAGAATCTGGTGTTATTGCTGGGTTTCCAGTGATTGATTTTAAAGCAACGTTGATTGACGGTGGATATCACACGGTCGACTCGAACGCATTAACCTTTGATATTGCCAGCCGCGCCTGCTTCCGTGAGGCAATGCCTAAAGCAGGACCGCGTTTGCTTGAGCCAATCATGCGTGTTGAGGTTGTTACCCCAGAAGATTATATGGGTGATATTATTGGTGATTTAAGCAGCCGTCGTGGTCAGGTTAATGGTATGTCGGCACGCGGAAATGATCGTGTGATTGCGGCGATGGTGCCTTTGGCTAACATGTTTGGGTATGTTAATACGTTGCGCTCGATGAGTCAGGGGCGTGCACAGTACACAATGCACTTTGACCATTATGAGCAAGTGCCGCAATCGGTTGCAGATGAAGTTAAGGCTAAGTATGCTTAGGGTTAAATTGTAATAAAATGGGTTTCATAAAGGTTTGATAAAATGGAAAATCAAAATATACGCATTCGGTTAAAAGCTTTTGATCATCGTCTGCTTGATCAATCAACCAATGAGATAGTAAATACGGCAAAAAGAACGGGTGCAAAAGTTCGTGGCCCAATCCCCTTGCCAAATCATATTGAAAGATATACAGTGCTGCGCTCACCTCATGGTGACAAAAAAAGTCGTGAACAGTTTGAAATGCGCACACACAAAAGGCTGATGGAGATTGTAGAGCCAACACCACAAACGGTTGATGCTTTAATGAAGCTTGACCTTGCTGCAGGTGTTGATGTGGAAATTAAGCTTAGAAGCTAACAATGTTGGCGATATTTTGTAGGTAATTTGGGTAAGATTAACAGATTTGAGATTGGTGATAATATGCGTACGGGTTTAATAGCACAAAAAGTTGGGATGACCCAATATTTTCAACAAGATGGCACGCCACTTCCTGTGACTGTGCTCAAGGTCGATTCGTGTCAGGTTGTCGCTGTCAAGACCCAGGATAAAGATGGGTATGTAGCGCTACAGTTGGGGGTTGGTAAGGCAAAAATAAAGAATGTTACCAAGCAGTTGCGTGGTCATTTTGCTAAGGCCAAGGTTGAGCCAAAGCGCAAGGTAGCAGAATTTAGGGTTTCCCCAGATGCTGTGATAACCGCTGGAACTGAAATTACAGCCGATCATTTTGTGGTTGGTCAATTTGTTGATGTTTCGGGCATTACCATTGGTCGTGGTTTTGCTGGTGCCATGAAGCGTCATGGTTTTGGTGGGTTGCGGGCAACCCACGGTGTTTCAGTATCTCATCGTAGCCATGGTTCAACTGGTAATCGTCAAGATCCAGGACGTGTTTTCCCGGGTAAAAGAATGGCTGGCCATATGGGTCAAACCCGTATTACGGTTCAGAATCTGCAAGTTGTTATGACAGATAAAGAAAAAGGTTTGGTTTTAGTAAAGGGTGCTGTCCCGGGGTGTGAAGGGGGGTATTTGATTGTCCGTGATGCAATTAAAAGAACGCATAAGGACCTTCCGTTTCCAACCTCTACCGCTCAAGCCGCATCATAAACAGTAGGTATAATCATGAAGGTTCAACTTTATTCATTAGATAATCAGTCTGTCGGTAATATTGATTTGGCCGACGATGTTTTTGGGTTACCCAATCGTAAGGATATTTTAGCCCGCGCTGTTAACTGGCAATTGGCCAAGCGTCGTGCTGGAACGCATAAAACCAAAGAAATTGGCGATATCAGCGGTACTACCAAAAAACCGTGGGCACAAAAAGGTACTGGTCAGGCCCGTCAGGGTAGTTTGCGTTCACCACAATTTCGTAAAGGGGCTGTCATTTTTGGTCCTGTTGTCCGCAGCCACGAACATCAATTAAATAAAAAGGTTCGCAAATTAGCTCTCAAGACAGCTTTGTCTGTAAAGCAAGCTGAAGGTAAGTTGCTGATTTTAGATAATGCGGACTTGGTATCTTCCAAAACTAAGGATTTAGCGGCAAAAGTTGAAAAATTTGGCTGGAAGTCAGTGTTGTTGATTGATGGTAATCAGGTGAATGAAAACTTAGCGCGCGCTTCTTCAGGTTTGGTACATTTTGATGTGTTACCGCAGCAAGGTGCTAATGTTTACGATATTTTACGCCACGATACTTTGGTTTTAACCCAGTCTGCCGTGCGTAGCTTAGAAGAGAGACTGTCATGAGTAAGAAAAAACAAGGTGCAGTTGCTGCGCCAGATAATAGCAAGTTAGTTGCTTTGTACGATATTATCCGCTCTCCAATTATTACCGAGAAGGCAACTTTTATTTCTCAGTTTCGTCAATTTACGTTTCACGTACCTATTGACTCAACAAAAAAGCTGGTGCGTGAAGCAGTGGAAGCTGTTTTTAAGGTAAAGGTATTGGCTGTTAATACGTTGCGTCAAAAGGGAAAAACAAAAATTTTTCGTGGCCGTCGTGGTATGCGTTCAGATTATAAAAAGGCTATTGTTACCTTAGCTGAAGGCCAAACCATTGATGTAAATACAGGAGTCTCGTAAAATGGCCTTGAAGACATTTAAACCAGTAACACCATCAACGCGTGGGCTTATACTTGTTAATCGTGCCGAACTTTACAAAGGCAGGCCAGAGAAATCATTGACCGTGGGTCTACGCAAAACAGGTGGCCGTAATAATAATGGCCGGATTACCGCGTGGCGTATTGGTGGTGGACATAAGCAACTGTATCGTTTTGTTGATTTTAAACGTCGTAAATTTGATATGCCAGCAGTCGTTGAACGGTTGGAATATGATCCAAACCGTACCGCTTTTATTGCGCTGATTAGATATGAGGATGGTGAACTAAGCTATATTTTAGCCCCCCAACGCCTTAAAGTTGGTGATCAGGTTGTTTCCGGCGAGAGGGTTGACGTAAAACCTGGTAATGCTATGCCTTTAAAAAGCATCCCTGTTGGTACGATAGTCCATAACGTTGAGCTAAAACCAGGTCGTGGTGGCCAGTTTGCCCGTGCGGCAGGTGCATATGTCCAAATTGTTGGTCGTGACGGTGCCTATGTTCAGTTGCGTATGAATTCTGGTGAATTACGTGTGGTTCGTGCAGAATGTATGGCCACAGTTGGTGCTGCTTCTAACCCGGATCAGCAAAATATTAAAATTGGTAAGGCCGGTCGTCATCGTTGGATGGGTGTACGCATGACTGTTCGTGGTAACGCAATGAACCCTGTTGACCATCCGCATGGTGGACGTGGCAACAAAGGAACGCATCCCAAAACCCCATGGGGTAAGGGAACAAAAGGAAATAAAACACGTCATAATAAGAAGACAGACGGGTATATTATTCGTCGTCGTCATGCTGTGAATTAGGTAAGGAGATAATTAATAATGCCTCGTTCAATTTGGAAAGGCCCATTTGTTGATGGATATCTGTTGAAGAAAGCTGAAACAGCTAGATCTTCTGGCCGTAATGATGTCATAAAAATTTGGTCACGTCGTTCGACGATTTTGCCGCAATTTGTGGGGTTAACTTTTGGGGTTTATAATGGGCATAAGTTTTTGCCTGTGTTTGTTACGGAGAATATGATAGGTCATAAGTTTGGCGAATTCTCCCCAACACGTACGTTCAACGGTCACTCTGGTGATCGGAAAGCAAAAAGGACAGAAAAATGAGCAAGAATAAGACCGTTCGTCGCTTTGCAGATAACGAGGCTGTGGCAAAAGTTTATAATCTTAAGGGTAGCCCGCGCCGCTTAAATTTAGTTGCGCAGATGATCCGTGGATTGCCTGTTCAACCCGCTTTGTCGCATCTGCGCTTGTCAAAAAGACGTGCAGCTCACGATGTTAGGAAAGCTTTGCAATCAGCGATTGCAAACGCTGAAAATAACCATCAGTTAGATGTAGACCGTTTATATGTTGCTGAGGCAACGGTTGGTCGCGCTTTTGTGATGAAAAGATTCCATGCACGTGCCCGTGGACGTGGTGCGCGCGTTGAAAAATTTTGGAGCCACCTAAGATTGGTTGTTCGTGAACAAAATCAGCAGAAGGAGAATGCTTAATGGGTCAGAAGGTAAACCCTACCAGCCTACGTTTAGGAATTAACAGGACATGGGACTCACGTTGGTTTGCGAAAGCTGGTAAATATGCTGAATTGCTGCATCAAGATTTTGAATTGCGTCGTTATCTTACAAAGCGGCTTGAGCAAGCTGGTGTAAGTCGTATTGTTATTGAACGGCCGACAAAAAAAGCAAAAGTAACAATTCATACGGCACGTCCCGGTGTTGTTATTGGTAAAAAAGGTACAGATATTGAGAAATTGCGCAGTGACCTTAGCAAACTGGCTAAAAGCGATGTAAGCTTAAATATCGTTGAAATTCGCAAGCCTGAGATTGATGCGAAGTTGATTGCAGAAGGTATTGCCCAACAGCTTGAGCGGCGTATTGCTTTTCGTCGTGCTATGAAGCGCGCGGTTCAATCAGCCTTAAGGCTTGGGGCTTTAGGTATTAGGATTAACTGTGGCGGTCGCTTGGGTGGCGCTGAAATCGCTCGTGTTGAGTGGTATCGTGAAGGTCGTGTGCCATTACATACACTACGTGCCGATATTGATCATGGTCAAGCGACGGCACATACAACTTATGGCACTTGCGGTATTAAGGTTTGGGTATACAAGGGTGATATTATGGCGCACGATCCAATGGCCCAAGATAAAAAGATGCAAGATTCATCCTCCGCCAAAGCATCGTAAGTCGGAAGATATAAGGTAGGTTAATATGTTAGCACCAAAGAAAACAAAGTTTCGTCGGGCACACAAAGGAAGAATTCATGGATTGTCTCGTTCGGCAACATCCTTGAATTTTGGTTCTTTTGGCCTTAAGGCAACAGAGCCAGGACGTGTTACCGCGCGTCAAATTGAGTCAGCACGTCGTGCAATTACGCGGCATATGAAGCGTTTAGGGCGTATTTGGATACGCATTTTTCCAGATGTACCTGTGTCTGTAAAGCCAGCTGAAGTACGTATGGGAGGTGGTAAGGGGTCGCCTGAGTTTTGGGTAGCCCGCGTTAAACCAGGTCGTATCATGTTTGAGATTGATGGAGTTCCTGTTGATTTGGCAAAACGTGCTTTTGAGCTAGCTTCAGCGAAGCTGCCTGTCACAACACGGTTTATTGCCCGCTTTAGCGAGGAGAATTAGAAATGAAAATGGAAGATTTGCGTGGAAAAACACCGGATCAGTTAAAAGGCGAGCTTTTATCCTTAAAAAAGGAAGGTTTTAATCTACGCTTTCAACAAGCTAATGGTCAGTTGAAAAATACAAGCAGAATTAGGTTGGTGCGCCGTCAAACAGCTCGTGTTCAGATGTTGCTGAAACAAATGGCAAAAAGTAATTAGTGTTGACTGGGCGGTACGAATAGGGATTTTAGAAATGTCGAAACGAGTTTTACAAGGAATTGTAGTTAGTGATAAAATGCAAAATACTGTAGTCGTTCAGGTTGAGCGCCGCGTTTTGCATGCGCTGTACCATAAATATCTGCGCAAATACAAGAAATATGCTGCCCATGATGCTGATGGCGTATGTCGTATGGGTGATGTTGTTGAGATTCGCGAATGTCCGCCAATCTCGAAAACAAAAAAATGGGAAGTGATTTCTCGTAAAGCTGGTTCCGGTGCTAGTGTTCCTGGTGCTGAAAAGGGGATATAACATGATACAGATGCAAACGAATCTAGAAGTTGCAGATAATTCTGGTGCGAAAAAAGTCCAATGCATTAAGGTATTGGGTGGTTCCATGCGGCGTTATGCAACAGTGGGTGATATTATTGTTGTATCGGTTAAAGATGCTATTCCTCGGGGGCGTGTAAAGAAGGGCGATGTCCACAAAGCGGTTATTGTTCGTACATCTCGTAATATTAACCGTAACGATGGTACGTCGATTCGCTTTGATACGAATGCAGCTGTCCTCGTTAATAAAGATGGAGAGCCGATAGGCACTCGTATTTTTGGCCCTGTTACACGTGAGTTGCGTCAGAAAAATTTTATGAAGATTATCTCGCTTGCACCAGAAGTTTTATAAAATACATTAGCGTAAGTTTTAGGTAGAGTTTGCAAAACTATAGGGTTCAACATGTCAGTAAAGTTTAAAGTTAAAAAAGGCGATAAAGTGATCGTTATTTCTGGCCGCAGTAAGGGGCAACAAGGCGAAGTTTTAAAAGTATTTCGTGAATCTGCCCGCGTTGTTGTTCAGGGCACTAATCTCGTGAAAAAGCATACAAAACCATCGGCTAAATCTGCTGGTGGTGTGGTTGAAAAGGAAGCTTCAATTCACATTTCAAATGTTGCTCTCATCGATCCGGTTGAAAGTAAGCCAACGAAGGTTGGGTACCAAATGATTGATGGTCGTAAAATTCGTATAGCTCGGCGTTCCGGGCAACCAATTGATCGCTAAAGGGGTTTAGAATGTCTCGGTTAAAAGATGCTTATTATAAAGTTATAAGGCCAAAATTGATGAAGGATTTTGGTTATAAGAATCTAATGCAAACGCCACGTTTGACAAAAATTGTTGTAAATATGGGGGTTGGTCAAGCGGCGCAAGATGGTAAAAAAATGACTGCTGCTGTTGATGAATTGACTTTAATCACTGGACAAAAGCCTGTGGTAACAAAGGCTCGTATGTCAATTGCTACCTTTAAGTTACGTAAGGGTATGCCTGTTGGCTGTAAGGTGACGTTGCGTGGAAATCGGATGTACGAATTTTTAGATCGGTTGGTTACTATTGCGTTGCCCCGCGTGCGGGATTTTCGTGGAATCTCTGGAAAAAGTTTTGATGGTGCAGGTAACTATGCATTTGGTTTAAAAGAACAGATCGTTTTCCCTGAAATCAATTATGATAAAATAGATCAAATTCGCGGTATGGATATTGTTATTGTAACGACCGCAAAAAATAATGATGAGGCTAAGGCTTTGCTAAAGGCATTTGATATGCCGTTAACAGCTTAATGTGTCTTAAGGAGTAAAAATGGCCAAGACAAGCTCGATTGAAAAAAATATGCACCGGCAGCGTTTAAGTAAACAGTTCGCTGCGCGCAGGCAAAAGTTAAAAGATGTTATTATGGACGCAACATTGCCGATGGAAGAGCGTTTTACTGCTCAGCTGAAGTTGGCGCAGTTACCTCGTAACTCGTCAAGGACGAGGGTTCGGTTGCGTTGTTTATTAACCGGTCGTACGCGCGGTAACTATCGTAAATTTAAGTTATCACGACTGATGTTGCGGAAATTGGCTTCTAATGGCCAAATTCCTGGTATGGTGAAAGCTAGTTGGTAAGGAATTAGGGACAGGAAATTATGTCAGTAACAGATCCATTAGGTGATATGATCACACGTATTCGCAACGGTCAAAAAGCCGGTTTGTCAAAAATTACCTCGCCAAAGTCACGGCTGCGGGTAAATGTTCTTGCCGTCCTTAAGAAGGAAGGATATATTCGTGATTATCAGGCAGTGCAGGATGAGCCAGGTAAAGATACACTAAACATTGAACTGAAATATTTTGAAGGTCAGCCTGCTATTCGTGAAATTACACGTGTTTCCAAGCCAGGTCGGCGTATTTATGTTGGTGTTGTTGATATTCCAACAGTTTACAATGGATTGGGCGTAGCCATCTTGTCGACCCCGCAGGGTGTTATGACGGATAGCGAGGCTCGTGCCGCCCATACGGGGGGCGAATTATTATGTCGCGTTTTCTAGGAAATAAATCATGTCTCGTATAGGAAAAAACCCTGTCTTACTCCCCGCTGGCGTTACTGTTCAGATTTCTGGAGCGGTTGTGAAGGCAAAAGGAAAGATGGGCGAATTAGCTGTAAATGTTGGAAGTTTGGTTAAAGTAGAAAATCAGAAAGACAAACTGCTTGTTACGCCAAGCAAAGATGTGCCTCAGGCAAAAATTATGTGGGGAACAGCTCGTAATATTTTGCGTAATCTGATGATTGGTGTATCAGAAGGATATTCAAAAACTTTGGAGATTAGTGGTGTTGGTTTTCGTGCAGCACTCAAAGGCAAAAATCTAGAAATGCAAGTTGGTTTTAGCCACGATATTGTTTATCCAGTTCCAACTGATGTATCTGTTAAGGTTAGTGGCGAAAAATTCAACGTGCTAACAATTAGTGGTCTTGATAAACAACGTGTTGGTCAAGTCGCTGCTGAGATTCGTGCGTTTAGGCCACCTGAACCTTATCAAGGTAAGGGCATTAAATATAGCACGGAAACCGTTCGTCGCAAAGAAGGTAAGAAGAAATAGGTAACTTATCAGTTTAAGGGTTAATCATGTTAACAAGACTAGAATTAAAACAACGGCGTCGGGAACGCTTACGGTATCAGTTAAGACAAAAATCAGGTGGGCGTCCGCGCTTGTCTGTCTTTAGGTCTAGCAAGCATATTCATGTTCAGGTGATTGATGATCGGCTTGGTCAGACGCTGGTTGCCGCTTCCTCACTTGATAAAGACTTAAGGGGGCAGTTGAAAACCGGTGCAAGTATTGATGCTGCCCGTGCAGTTGGACAATTGGTTGCCGTTCGTGCGGTTGCTGCGGGTGTTAAGGAAGTTGTCTTTGATCGCGGTTGTTATATTTATCACGGCCGAGTTAAAGCATTGGCCGAAGCAGCGCGCGAGGGTGGTTTAACCTTTTAGTTTAAAAGCTGTTAAGTTTGTAATATCAACATAGAAGAATTGAAATAAACATGTCAAAAAATGATCATTCAGAACGTCGGGATCGTAGCCGCGAAAGAAAGGATGATGTCGAATTAATTGAAAAACTTGTCGGCATCAATCGTATTACAAAAGTTGTTAAAGGCGGTAAAAGGCTTGGTTTTGCTGCAATTGTTGTTGTTGGTGATGGTAAAGGGCGTGTTGGCCATGGTGCTGGTAAGGCTCGTGAAGTTCCAGAAGCAGTACGTAAAGCAACGGAACGTGCGCGGCGTTCTATGTTGCGTATTCCATTACGCGAAGGTCGTACAATCCATCATGATACCGTTGGCCGGTTTGGAGCGGGTAGGATTGTTCTAAGATCGGCTAAACCAGGGACAGGTATTATTGCTGGTGGGGCTGTTCGCTACGTGTTCGAAGCTTTGGGCGTACAAGACATTGTTGCAAAATCTATCGGTTCATCAAACCCACACAACGTTTTGAAAGCAGTTTTTGATGCGTTGACTTCATCAAATTCACCACGCCATGTTGCGGCACGCCGTGGTAAGAAAGTTAGCGACATTCTTCCAAAAAAGCAGGTGCACGCTGAGGTTAGGGAGTAATTATGGTTAAAAAAAACGCGGCCAAAACAGAAAAATTGATTAAAGTCACCCAGATTGGCAGTCCGATTGGTCGGGAATATAGTCAGCGGTTGACGCTGCTTGGGTTGGGATTAGGGAAGATGCATAAATCCCGCTTGTTGCCTGATAATTCTTCCATCCGTGGAATGATTTTTAAAGTTCAGCATTTGGTAAAATCTGAACCTGTTGAGTAGTGCACGACCGTTATTAGCGTATAAAGGATCTATCTATTATGAAGTTAAATCAATTATCAGATAAACCTGGTGCCAGGAAAAAGCCGATTGTTGTTGGCCGCGGTATTGGTTCAGGAAAAGGAAAAACAGCTGGTCGTGGTGGAAAAGGTCAGACTGCTCGTAGCGGTTGGTCTGGTAATGGCTTTGAAGGCGGTCAAATGCCCCTTCACATGCGTATGCCCAAAAGAGGTTTTAATAATTTTAGCCGCAAGCGTTATGTTGTTGTTAACCTAGGTAGGTTACAGAATTTTATTGAAAATGGCCGGCTGAATATTCAAGAAACAATCGATGCACGTGCACTGCAAGTAGCTGGCGTTATTAGCCATGCACGCGATGGTGTGCGTCTATTGGCTTCTGGCGCGTTGAAAAGTAAAATTAACATTTTGGTTGCTGGTGCGTCGAGCGGCGCCATTCAGGCGGTTGAGAAGCTGGGTGGACAGGTTAGTCTGGAACAGCCAGCTGAGCAACAGGAAAAATCTGCAGAAAAGTAGATTGAGAGTATTTGATAAATGAATTGTGCCGTTTACAGAACGGTTTTTGCGTTGATTATCCAAAGATAGGTTGATGAAATGGCTTCAGCTGCCGAGCAACTTGCTGCTAATATAAATTTGGGTGCTTTTGGTAAGGCCAAAGAATTAAAGAAACGTATTTGGTTTACTCTGGGTGCGCTGCTGATTTACCGTTTTGGTACTTATATACCGTTACCAGGCGTTGATGCTGCGGTTTTTTCATCTATTCTTAACCAAACTTCTGGCGGTATTTTTGGTATTTTTAATTTATTTAGTGGCGGTGCGCTTGAGCGAATGACAATTTTTGCGCTTAACGTAATGCCATATATA
>Ga0272412_1000670_pt1 | contig 10811 bp, 14 predicted proteins | sample WWTPWeurt_MetaT_FD_193540 | JGI IMG/M metagenome (GOLD analysis project Ga0272412, IMG submission 193540) | Metatranscriptome of activated sludge microbial communities from WWTP in Nijmegen, Gelderland, Netherland - WWTP Weurt (Metagenome... | ecosystem: Engineered > WWTP > Aerobic digester >...
CTACTGTTAAGTCACTCTCTGGTTCAATAAGTTTTAGTAGTAGTTTAATAAAACAAACTTCTAAGTTGTTGAGTGGAGGTTTAAGTTTTGTAGGTACTCTTACTAAGATAAAAAGTTTTCTTGTTAATTTATCAGGAAGTTTGTCGTTCTCAGGTTCAGTACTTAAACAAACTAATAAAATTTCTTTAGGTTCATTATTAACTTCCGGAAGTTTGATTAAAAGTACAAATAAATTATTAAGTGGTAGTCTAAGTTTTGTAGGGACTTTAACTCGTATAAAGAGCTACCTAGTAAGCCTATCAGGAAGTTTAGGATTCTCAGGTAGTTTAGTTAAACGTACTAATAAGTTTCATACTGGGTCTATTTCTTTTTCAAGTAGTTTAATAAAGAGTATTAATAAGAATTTGAGCGGTCTTGTATCATTTTCCAGTTCATTATTAAAGTCAGTTTCAAAGAATTTAATTGGTACAGTTTCATTTTCTAGCTCATTGTCTAAGAGAACTAGTAAATTACTTAGTGGTGTTTTAACGTTTTCTAGTAATTTAAGTAAATTAAGAACTTACTTAGTGAACTTAGTAGGTAGTCTGTCGTTCTCAGGGTCAGTACTTAAACGAGTTAATAAAAATTTAATAAGTACTCTTTCATTTTCAGGTACTCTATCGAGAATTCGTTCAATATTACTTCTCGGATCTCTTAGTTTTTCTGGAATTGTTAATAAGTCAATTAGTAAGAAGTTGTCTGGGTCGTTAAACTTTTCAGGTTCAGTAATAAAAAGTTATGCAGCTAAAATTAAATCAATATTGTCAAAGTTTATATCTTTTGACATAGCAGGTATAGATCCTTTACAAGGTGTAACTTTAAAGTACCCTACAGCAATTGATACTGAACTAAATATTATTTATCCTACATCCTCTGATATTGACTTTATAGTCAATAGGTAGACGGAGTTTTTAATGAATAGTTATAGAACTTTAATCGAAGAGATAGTTCCAGAAAGAAGCTCTTGTGAGTTAAAAACTAAACTTACGAGGTCTGATGGAAATGTATTATTGGAAGCTGATTTTACTTCCTTGTTGCTGACTATCTTTGTTCCTGAGCTTGACGGTTCTCCTATAGTAAATAATGTTTTAAATCGTAATGTTTTAAATGCGAATGGAGGTACATTTGATACTGACGGAGTATTAACTATAAATATCTTTCCTAATGACAATGCAGTACTTGGAGCATCTGATCCAGAACTTCACAGAGCAAGAATTGAATGGACCTATTCTTCAGGTACTAAGTCAGGTATTCATGAGTTTGATTGGTACGTAGCTAACCTTAAATTAAAAGGCTAATAATGACTGCGATAGAATTAATTAGAAATACTGTCAGAGTAAATTCTGCAACAATTGAAAATGGTCGTGCAGGTGGAATGAATGTTGAAGGTTTAAAGCGTAATCATTACAAAGGAACTAAACTTCTTCAGTATTACGCTGTAGTTAAGTCGCAATCAGAGCCTAAAGGTTACAGTACTATTATTTCATTCTCAGGAATTGCAGATGTTAATATACTTCCGAATTTAGATACTTCTCAAATTCGAGTTAGATGTTCTTGTCGTGATTATTATTTTACATACGAGTGGTATAATAAACGTTCAGGTGCTTTAGCAGGTGGTCCGCATTCAGTTTATACTCGTAAAACTGCTACTCGTCCAGAAAGAAATCCTGCACATCTTCCTGGCATGTGTAAGCATTTAATTCGTCAGATTATCGTTATGAGACAACATAAATTGGTAACTGGTGGATTGAGTTTGTAAAATCTTGTTAGAATTTCAGTTTATTCTTATTGGAGGGTTTCGTTATGAGCAAAGTTCTTAAAGGAGCAAAATCTAAATCTGTAAAAGAAAGTGACGATTCTGTTGCTCCTAATGCTGACGGTAGTTGTCCAACTGGTTATCAACTTAACTCTGATAAAACGAGGTGTGTTGTTATGGAAGCAGTAAATATCACTATCATCCCAAAGAATGCAACTGAAAAGTCCTTGATCATCCGTCACTTGGAAGCTCATGACAATGTTTATACTGTTGTCAAAGGTCAAATTAAAACTTCTATGATGAAGGAAGAGCTCTCTAAGTTTAAGAAGATTTATGAAGATGAAGGTGTAGCTGGGACTGATGGTGGTGAAGCTGGAGTCGAAGGTGGAATGACTCCTGGTGAGCAGGGAGCTCTTGCTTCTACTATGCCAGTTGATGGTCAGTGTCCAGAAGGTTATGTACTTTCTTCTGACGGTACTAAGTGCGTTGTAGCTCCAGAAGTCCCAATGGCAACTGGTGAAGGATTTGAGATTACTCATGAGTCTAAGAACTTTATTGTTGATGGACCATTGAATGTTAAACTCAAAAACGGTAAAACAGTTCAATTTGAGAATCTTGAGGAAATTGAAATTTGTAAGAGTCAGACTGAGGACGTACAAATCGGACAAAGTGGTCAAGTAATTATTCTAAAGTCTGAGTCTGTATGTCGTGAATTCTTGAATCATGTGTACTTCAAGGATGACGTTCATATTGAAACTCGTGACTTGTCGATTGCTGAAACTTTGATGACTGATCTTACTCCACTTCAGATTGCTGAAAAGATTATTGAAGCTGGTAAGGTTAAGGGATCTCTTGCTGAATTGAAGAAGAGCGATAAGGTTACAGTCAGTGCAATTCGTAATGTTAAGCGTTCTCGGTCAGTTGAGAGTAAGGTTGAGATTATTCGAAATAATCCAGCTAAGATCTCGTTGAAGCGTACTGAGAATCTTGGTGTTGAAGTCAAGAAAGTTTAATGGAACATAAAGAATCAACGACTACAGGATCACTAGGAATTGGGCATACATTGCCATCTAAGCCTCGAATGAGAGATTTCATTCGACAAGCTAAGAAGATGTTCCCGAAACTTAGTGATCCTGAGTTGATAAAAATGTCATTAGTATTACGAAAGAAGCATCGTAATGGGAAGTGAAATAAGACGAGTCATTGAACGTTCAATCGTTGTACAGAATGACTTGAGGGATCAACAGATTAAGTTACAAGGTACTACAGTTGTATTTATAATACCAAAGTCTGGTACTGAATTTGATGAATTCGGTGATCAGTATATTGCGATGCCTGATGATCCTCTTACTGAAAAGCTAGAAACTCAAATTATTATTGATTTTGGTGATTATGAAGCTGTATTAGACGAGTACTTACATTCTAAAGAACTCACGCTCCCTGTTAAGGCTTTAGCTAAACTCAGTGACAATATTCCTAAAGGTTCTACTACTTTTCTTACTTTCTCAGCTAAAGATGGTCACAATTTTACTAGACAGTTTGTTGTGAATGGATTAGAAGAAAAGTTAGAAAGATTTAATCATTCCAAGACTTTAATACTAGGTCCAACAAGGAAATAAGATATGAAGATTGATAAAGCTCTTCGTGATCAAGTTCGAAAATCAGTTAAAGAAAGTCTTAATAATTTAGTTGAAGATGAAGGCATTATTGCGATGATGGATCCTCCAGGTGAACCTGCTCAAGGTCCAGTTGATAATTCAAATATTGCTGGTCTTGCTAAGCAGGCAGTGAGCTCTTTACGTCAACTCGCTCAAGGTATGGAAGATTCTGGTTCTAGTGGAGCAGCTTATAGTGCAATGGCGAATTCGATTGAATCGTCTATGCAACTTCCAAGTCCTGAAGATAATCCAACTTCGTAGGTTATAAATGCCTTTACTACCTCAGTTATCAACTTTAAGAGAGTCGACTTTAGCTTTATTAACTCATTTTAGATCAATTTTACCTAGTGCATACCCTGAATTCTTTTCTACGTCTTTACAAATTGCATTAAATCCTGCTGATGACGAATTGTCAGACTTTCGTAGGTCAGAGGAAACGCAGAAACCTAATAAAACTTTTAAGTTACCAGTAATGGTACTAAGTTATGGGAGTCCTGTAGTTACTGAGGATTTTCGTCAATGGTCTGCTCGTGAGAATTTTGTAAAAGTTAGTGAAGATCCAGTTGTACTAATGGGTAAAGGTACAGTATCTAAGTTCAATTATACAGCTAAATGTTATGCTAGTACTGCAGATGAAATACTAGCAATCTTAGAGATTTGGCTGTTGGTAGTAATGCATTTTAGAAAAATTGAATATCAATCTATAATTGCTGGACGAGTTATGTCTATGCAGTTAGAATTTGACCTTCCACAGATTTTTCATTTTCCTGACGTAGGAGATCGATGGGGAAATCGAGGTCAAATTTATGGACTAAGAGGTTCATTTTCTGCACTTGTACCTCTTCTATTCAGACCTAATACAAAAGCTGCGAAGATTCTTACAACTAAGTCTAATACTTATTTATTAGACCAGACTGATATATTAGTTAATTTTACTAGTTATCATGATTCTTTATTTGATATAATAACAGAAGAGTCTGAGGTGTAACTTGAAAAAGGTATTAAACGTAACTAATATCGTAAAACATATTAGTATAACTGGACTTGTTAATGATACTTATCAGATCCAGCCTAAAGGATTTGCTGTTGTACCTGATGAAGTCGAATTAGTCCCAGGAGTTATTGAAGTCGACAAGCCAGTTGTAAATAAGAAATAAGATAGAATTATCGATGGACTTCTAGAGGTATAAAATGTCTTACGATTCTCCTGATGTGTACCCAAGAGAGATTGATCTAAGTCAAGTTGCAGTAGGAATTAGTCCTGGTACTGGAGCTATGGTTGGAGCTTCTTCTCGTGGACCAGTTCGGACTAGAACTTTTATTACTGATTTAAAATCATTAATTGACACGTTCGGTGAGCCTGATCCAACTGTTTCGTTTATGCATTATAGTGCAATTGCTTTTTTAACTGAAGCTAAAGCACTTTGGGTAACTCGAGTAGTTGGAAGTGGTGCATATCACGGAACGATTGTTAGTACTAATTCCAATCCGGGTTATGCTGTAGCTGGAGCTCCTTTAGCTCCACTTTCACCTAAGGAAGCTGCTTCTTACTCTTTTGGAGTAAGTGACTGTTTTCTAATTTATGCAATCGGTCCTGGAGTTTATGCTAACGCTGAATTGTCAGTAAAAGTTGACAATGTCGTTACTACAACTACTCCTCATACCTTTGATATTACTGTTTATCGTACTTCTAAAGGTGTTAAGACGGTAGTTGAAACATTTACTGTTTCTAAGTCAAAAGGTTTAGATGGATTTGGAAGCTCGTTATTTATTGAAGATCGAGTTAATTTGACTTCTAAGTATATTCGAGTTTTAAATAATCCAGCAGTAAGTGGTGACCCTTATGTAATGACTTCTGATCAGTTCTTAACTCAAGGAGCTGACGGTTCTACTCCTTCTGCAGGTAATATTGAAGGTACTTACGGTTGGCAGTTATATGCTAATAAAGACGATGTAAGTGTCAATATTCTAATGGCTGGTGGTTATTCAGTAGCTTCTACTGCATTAGTGATGGATACAATTGCTCAGTCACGACGTGATTGTATCGCAATTTTAAATATGCCTCCTGGAAATCAGGATGGCTCTGCTGAGTTGACTTATCGTAATACTACGTTAAATCTCAATTCTGACAGATCAGCGATCTTCTCTCCAGATGTTTATATTCATGATCCTTATTCTAATAATAGTTTGTTCGTACCTCCAGATGGTTATGTAGGGTCAGTTTTTAGTCGTACAATTCGATTACGTCAGCCGTGGTACCCTGCTGCTGGTCCTAATCGAGGAGTACTTAATGTTCTAGGTACTCGGTTGAATTATACAGAAGGTCAGCGTGGACTTTTGTATAAGTCGCAAGTTAATTTTATTCGTACAATTAGTGGACAAGGTACGATTGTTTGGGGTAATAAGACGTTAAAATCTGGCATGATGAGCGCGTTATCTTGGATCAATGTCCGTATGTTATTAATTGTAATTGAGAATACTATTAAGAATGCGTTGAATTCAGCTTTATTTGAGTTGAATAATGACTTTACTCGTCTTAAGGTATCAAGTCAAATTGATTCTTATATGAGGACAGTCAAAGCTCAAAATGGAGTTTATAATTATAAGGTAGTCTGTGATAAGAGTAATAACACTGATCAGATTATCGATCAAAATGAGCTTCATGTTGATGTCTACGTTCAACCTCAAAGAGACATTGAGTATATCCAGTTGCAATCTGTAATTACTCGTACTGGTGTGAATTTCAATGAGTTAATTGTGACTGGCGGTAATTTTGGTTAGATCTTAGTCAAAATTATTTGTTTTATAAAATAGTAGACACAAAGGATAACTAAATGATTGATATTGAATCATTACGTTCTTTAGCTGAACCATTAAAATCTTATAACTTTGAGATCTACATTCCAGTAGTTCCAGGTGGTGCTGATCTTCAAGGTGAAGACATTAGATTTTATTGTAGAACAGGTATTATTCCTGGCGAGACTCAGGAACCTATTGTAGTTGATTCAGGTGGACATCAAGTAATGTTTGCTGGTCGTACTACTTATAGTCATCAATTCCCTGTGTCTATGAGACTTCATGAGGACTTGAAAGTTATTAATATGTTGCGTACTTGGCGCGACTTGTTATTTAATAAACAGACAGGTGCTCAGTCAGTGGCCAGTGAATATAAAGCACAAACTCTGTATGCTATTTTATTGGACTCTGCTAAAAATCCAGTTCAATATTATCGAGCAGTAGGAGCATGGCCAAGTGTAGTACCAGACGTTCCATTAGGTTATGGTGGAAACGAAGCGTTAGAACTTCAAGTTGTATTTACATTTGATTATTGGATTTTTAAATAAAAAATGCCACTTCCAATTTCAATAGATGAGGTAGCTCAACGTCTAGATCCAGCACTAGCGTATAAGTATAGCGTTGAGCTACCGTCATTTACATTAAGACCTAGTGTAAGTGACCCTTCAAGAAAAGCATTGAAAATTAATGATAATTTAAATTCTCTAATTCCAGGTAAGTCTAGTAGTGATACTGTATCGTTACCTCCGAGTTATATTGAAAGTGTATTCTTTCAATTTTCTAATAATTTAATTGATCAATTACTAGTAGCTTCAGTAATTAGAAGTTACGCTGGTAAAGTTGTTACTGCTCCTATAACTATAAGATTCTATGAGGACGCTGGGTACAATTCTTCAAATTATATATCTATTTGGAAGTCGTTAATTCTTAATGATGATGGGACTTTTAACTATCCTGATGAATATAAGAGAGATATAAATATTTATTTACAAGATAGTCAAAATACTCCTGTATTTAGGATTATTGCTCACGACTGCTGGCCTGAGTCAAATTCACCAATTGGAATTTCATACTCAGAAATGGGTCGTCAAGTTGTAACTCAGACATTTAATAGTGACTTAATTGTAGTTATGGGAGCAATTTAGAAAGGGTAGAATGGATATAGTCAATAAAAATCAGAAACCAGTTAAAGCTACTCCAATTGTTAATCCAGTAGTAAGTTCTCAAACTGAACCTGTTTATACAGTTAAATTACCGTCTTTAGGTAAGCTTTATGGTGGAATAAGTGAAGTTACAGTAACATTATTTTCTTTAAATGATGTTAAACGTTTAATTGAAATTTCAAAAGGTACTAAATCTGACTCTTTAGAGAAATTAATCACTAGTAAATTGATTAATTTTCCTTATAGTCTTAGTAGATCCGATTACTTTTTTATTCTTTACTGGTTACGTGTAAATTCATTTAAAAATTACCCTATAAAAGTTGATTATCAGTGTGTTAAATGTGACAAAGTAAATTCCGACCAGCCAGTTAGCGGATTAAATATAGATACTAAAGATATTGATCTAGATTACTCTGAACCAGTTGAATTAGATCTCCCTAATGCTGGTAAGGTGCATGTAAGATTATTGAATTTAAGTGATGAAAAAGAAGTTGACTCTGTTCTTTCTATTATTCATAAAGACCGTGCGACTCAAGGTGACGAGTGGTTATGCTCTTTAGCTGCAATGATTGTTGATAATCAACCATTATTCTCCAGATATGAAAAAGTAAGAAAAGACTTTACATCTGAAGATATCTTAACTCTAGATATGTTTCAAGACGAGTTTAACTACGGAGTTAAAAACGCTTTGAAAATGACTTGTCCTGGTTGTCAGGAGGTCAATCAAGTCAACTTTCGATTATCGATGTCAGTACTCGTTCCCTCAATGGGCAATGCAGGATCTGTACGAAGCAGAGTTCGATTTAGCTCTGTACCTTCATCAGCAGTTTGATGTCATTTCTCAGATGAATTTTGAGAAATTTCTTTGGATGCATGCTAAGTTAATTAGTAAATTACCAGAAATTAAATCTCAATGATTGATAATAAAAAATTTCAAACTTTAGTACAAAATCAACCGAGTAAGCCTATCTCATTATCATCTAAGTCTGTAATTGACAAGAAACCTATGTCAAATAAGGACTCAGTTGTTAAAGGTGATATTGAGACTAAAATTCAGAAAACTCTGTTAGTTGTTGATAATATAAGACTACAGACTCTGAATACTCTAGAAGCGTTAGAGGATCTTAGTAGAGAAGATAGCCTTAAGCTCTTCGAACTTAATAAGTCGATGAAGCAGTTAGTAGGGATATCTTCAGAAATTCTTGATTCTAATTCTGACGCTCGTCCAGGTGAAGCTCAAAATTTTATTAAGTCACTTGATGAGACACGTAAGTTACTTAAAGAGTATCGAGATACTAAAATCCAGAATATGACTCTTGAGCAGTTTTTATTAAACTCAGAGTCATCGCGTAGACGTCAAGTACTTAGAGACGAAGAAATTGCTAAAGTTATTACTGATGCTGGTAAGACATTAGGAAAGCCATTTACTGAATTCTTAGAAGAGAATATTAATAGAGTTTCAACTACTCCTTTACATAGCACAGCTTTAGATGTTGGATCTTCAACTTTATTAGGTTCAATTGGTCCGCTATTTGCAGGTTTAGTTAGAGCAGTTCCAGAAGCTCTAAGTGAATTTAGAGAGACTAAGTCTTCTTTAGTATCACTAAAAGATAAATTATTTGGTGAGAAAAAGAACGAAGAACTTGTTAAATTAAGTAATCAGATTGACTCTGATGAGGCAATTCATCAGGTTGAAGATCGAGAAGCTACTATACCTTTAGTTCCAATAAAAGAAAAAGAACATAAAGATCAGAATGAAGATCGAATTCAAATTGATGAAGCTAAATCAAACAAGGGATTTAAAAAGTCTGTTGTTGAATCATTAGTTTCGATTAAAAAGTCTCTAGATAAAGGTTTAGATGACGTTTCTAAAAATGTAAAAGCTAGTAAGCCTATAGATGGTTTATTTAAAACTAAGTCAGATAGTGGAATAGGTTCAGCTATAGGAAGCGCTTTAGGTGGATTTTTTAGATCTCCAGCAGTACTAGGATTATTAGGAGGAGCTCTAGCTGGAAAGTTAATATCTGACGGAGCTGATAAATATTTCGGTGAGAACGGTTCATTAGCTCGAAGATTTCATGAGTTAGTTAGTCCTACTAAGAGAGTAGAAAAAGCTGAAGCTGAGACTTTATCTAGTCAAGGTATGTTTATTAAGAAAGATGACTTTGATAAAGCTGAAACTGGTCAGTTGAATCAGCAACAATCTTCTAGTAAACAATTTACTGAAGATGTTCCTAGATTAAAGTCTCCTAAGTCAGGAAGTGTGGAGGAAGCAGTAATTAAAGCAATGCCTGCTCCAATCCCACTTCCTAAAGAACTGAAAAAGTCAGTTGATCCTCCTAAAGCTCAAATTCAACAGTTACCGAAAATTAATGACACTCCCAGACTTCCAGAGTATCAAAAGTTGAGTAAATCGTCAGATGTAAGACCAGAAAAGAAAGAAGTAACTGCTCAAGACGTAGGAGATGCTGTTGCGAGTAAATTAAGAGAAATTATGAGACCTCAATCTAATTCATCTGAACCTCGTCAGCAACCTAGAGTAAGTGACACGATTGCTCATGTAATCACCGATCCTGCTAGTCAGCTAATAAATAGTGGGAATATGTAATGGTTAATCCAGACGAAAAGTTTAAAGTTGTTATAACAAGTCAACGTCATACTAAAAATGGTTTAGTAAATACTAGTTTGTGGGGACTTCTTCCTGATAGAGTCGATATGGAAGTATCTTCTGAGTGGGACACTCCGTTAGCTCCAAGTGGAGGAGGTCCATTATTTACTGCAATTAGATTAGTAGCTTCAGAGTTAGGAGCTAGCCCTTATTCTAAGTTTATGACAGTTGCATTATGGGCTGGATCAGCACCGATTCAAATGACTATACCATTAGAGTTTTCTGCTGATAATGAGCAAGAGCATACTCAAATGCTCACTAATATTAAAACTCTAATGAAGATGACTTTACCAGGTGAAATTGGTGACTCAGGAATGCTTAGTCCTCCAGGACCAACTCCAGATAACGGATGGCTAGCTGGTAACTTTTTTAATAAAATTGGAGCATTCTTTGGTGGAGAAGATATTAATATCAGTTTAGGTAATTTTCTTGAATTTAAGAAAGTTGTAATACTCAGAGTAGCTCCAAGTTGGCATATGACTTTAGCTCGAAATGGAAAGCCAATGCGTTGTACTGTATTAATACAGTTTCGTACATATAATACTCCAACTAAAAACGATTTAGATGCGATGTTTAAATGAGTAAATTTTCATTTACAAATGTTTATCCTCATATCTCTAGAAGTAATGAATTAGTACTAGATCTCCTTAATGGAGATTTTAGATACCTACATTATTATATGAGTAATAAAGATACTAAGCAACATTTAGTGTCAGATTCAGAGAGATCGC
>Ga0272412_1000673_pt1 | contig 10789 bp, 6 predicted proteins | sample WWTPWeurt_MetaT_FD_193540 | JGI IMG/M metagenome (GOLD analysis project Ga0272412, IMG submission 193540) | Metatranscriptome of activated sludge microbial communities from WWTP in Nijmegen, Gelderland, Netherland - WWTP Weurt (Metagenome... | ecosystem: Engineered > WWTP > Aerobic digester >...
ACCGCACCGGCCACTCCGGTGCGAACGGCGTTGCGACGGGCTACTGCGTTGTTGATACTTTTCATCCTATCTGTCTCCTATGATCAGAACTGACGCGTAACACGCATCACGAGCTGGCTCGCATTGTCAAACCAGCCGAACAGTTGCGAAGTACCGTTGGTGAACTGGGCCTTGTTGCTGTCGCGAGCCCAGAAAATATCTGCTTCGATCTTGGCGTTCCAGTTGGCATTCAGCACCAGTGAAACAGCCGGAATCGCGAAACCACCACCGTTCGACAGGTCAAAACCGACAGCGAAGCTCGGATTGATTTCGTCGTTCTGGTAGTTAAGTACGGTGAATGCAGTGAGGATCGTGCTGTGCTCTTGCAGCTTCGTACCAAATGCGAACAGGCGGACCAGGTCTTCCTTACCCTTGTAATCGACAACCATCGTATCGAACAGCTGAATCGACGAGAACGAAGGACGAGTGGTATGCAGAATGTCCTCGAGCTTCAGGTTCTTGTCAACGCGAAGCATCGTGGTCAAGGTGTCCTTCGTCGTCACACCTTGGAGTCCAACCCCCGTCGTTCCCGGAATGTTGGGACTGCCAGGAATACCAAAGCCACCAATGGCACCACGACCATAGTTGAACGGCTGATCGAACGTATAGGCAATTTCCGCGCTCAGCACTGCGTCGAGTGTCGCGCTGTAGCCGCTAACCGTCGCACCAACCACGTCGATCTGCGGATGGATTAGGTCGAAAAAATGTGCATTATCGGTACCCGAGCCATTGGTCGTTTTAACCGGCACGTTGCGATACGGATTAAACACGGAGCTTGCAACCGGATCCGCCGAGAATGTGGTCAAGTAGGCGATCGAGTAATTCACGTCGAACGCCTCACCCTGCCAGCGGATACCCCAAGTCACGTCATCCATGTCACCTTCTTTGTGGTGACAGTTGTTGCCGGTAACCTGAGTGAGGTCGTAGCCACGATACGGCTGGAAGAACCAGCGGCCGCCCTTGATGTCGTAGGTATTGCCGATGTCTTCGCAACGGTCCCAGCCCGGGCGGATGTAAGCGGCGATCAGGCCGTTGGCTTCCGGAATGCGGATCTTGGTCGACAACAGGATAAGGGGCTTGCGCCACTCCTCATTCTCGTCTTCGAAGAACAGGCGCCAGCTCAGGTCGTAGCCATGAACCAGATCCATTGCGTGGAAGAAGTCCGATTCGCCCCACACCAGCTGCTGCTTACCGAACTTGACCGTGATGCGGTCGCCGATCGGCGCCTCAACCCACAATTCGCGCATGTCTGCGTTGTTGTAGTTCTCGGTGATGCTGGGACCTCCATCCGTCGGAACGATAGAGCTGTACTTGCGCAAGTGCTCAAGATCATTCAGGTAATTGGTCTTGATTTCGCGATCTACGCGACCAATCGCCTTCCACTTCAGAGGACCGGTCCTCAGGTCGGCGTCCAGCAGCACGGAGCCGCGAACCATCGACAACTTGCCGGCGCTGTCATGACGCTGGTTTTTTGGAACATTGGCTGCCTTGAGTTCCGGCTGGTTTTCGAGGTTCATCGAAACCCAACCACGGGCGTAGCCGGACAGCGTGAAATCGATATCGCTACCCAGCCAATTGGCCGAGCCCTCTGCGCCATGTGCGACGGGCATGCCCATCACTGCGAGCGCTGCTGCAACAGCCAGACCCGGTGCGGTCCGCCTGAAGATTCTGCTTCTTCTCATGTCTCCATTCCCTCCGTTTTGGCACTTCCAATGAGTCATCTGCTCACGCCTGGCGTGATCCACAGATCAACACCAGGCATGGCAAGCGACCCTCACACAACTACTGCAGCTTCCGCGGCACGCTCAATCGGGCGCTCCTTGCTTCCGACGACGAACACCGGGCGGAACACATAAACGATAGCCGGCATGATGAACAACGCGCTGAAGGCAGAGATGAACAACCACAGTGCAATCAGCAGACCCATATCGGCTTGAAGCCTCAGCGAGGAGAAGCTCCACACGCCTACGCTGGTAATCAGCGTAAGAGCGGTCAGCAGAACACCACGACCCTGACTCTTCAGGCAGTGCAGAATCGCCTGTTCGACATTGTCATGGAGGTGCAGCTCTTCGCGAATACCGTCGACGATGTAGAACGTGTAATCAACCCCCAGACCGATACCCAACGCAACCACCGGCAGAGTATTGATGTTCATGCCGATTCCGTTGTAAGCCATGTAGCTGAAAGTGATTGTATTCGACAGCATCACCGGAATCATGAAAAACACGCCGGCAACCATCGAACGGAAGCACACAGTGCAGCAAACAACCAACACCAGCAGCGCCAGGGCAATCGCTTCGATCTGGCCGGCCAGAATGATTTCATTGACAGCGGCAAGCACCCCAACGAGACCACCGGCAAGCAGATAGTCAGCCTTTTCAATCGGATTCTGCTTCACGTAGTCCTGAACACGAGCCACAGCGGTACGGATCGTTTCCCCCTGATGGTCGCGGAAGAACAAGGTGACCGCGCCATTGAGCGCATCGCTGTCAGCATAGCGAGCCATGTCACCCGGATCTGAACCCGACACGAACATGTACGTCAATTCGCCGTTTTCGCCCGCATCAACACCAAGTTCACCGTACATCGGGTTGCCTTCGCGAAGAACGCGACGCACCTGCGGAAGGATGTCTGCGAGCGAAATGCTGCCGCCGACTTCAGGTTGCGACTCCATGTAGCGCTGGAAGTGAGCCATGCTTTCCAGAACTTCGGGTTCGCGCATCGCGCCCTTTTCCTTGCCGGCCACCACGACGAACATACGGTCCGAACCCTGGAACTGACGGTTGATGTCCGTTGCGTCACGGTTGTATTGCGAATTCGGCCAGAGAATCGGCGACCCCGGATTCGCATCACCCACCTTCAGGTTGAACGAGTACCAGAGCGAAACACCGAAAACAGCCAGAGCCAAGGCCAACACTACAAAGCGAGCCGGCGTGACGACGATCTTGGCGCAAAGACTGAGAATACCGACCAGAATCGGACGGATGTTGATCGGGTGGACAAACTTGTGGCCAAACGTGCCGTCTGCATGCTTGTGCGGCGTGAACCAGGACAGAAGAACCGGCGTCATGACCAGAGCACTGATCAGGATCGAGAAGATCCAGACGGTACCGATGTATGAAATCTTTTCAAGCATCGGAATCGGCGTCAGTGCGACCACCAGCACACAACCTGCATCCGCCACGATGGCCAGCAAACTCGGCTTGAACAGATGCTGGGCACTGGAGATGGCAGCAGCTTGGGCCGTCGGAACGCCCTGCCCGATCATGTCATCGAAACGCGAAATCAACTGAACCGAGTTCGAAATCGCCTGGGCAGTGATCAGGAAGGCGACCACGATCACGAGAGGATCAAGATGGAAGCCCATGATCTTTGCAGAACCCAGAGCCCAGCATGCGCTGATGAGTGCTGCAATCAGGGGAACGAAGGTGCCGTGCCAGGTTCTCGTGATCAACAGAAGAATGACAACCAGGGACGCGATGGCCGTAAAGAAGATGCGGATCGTTTCGTCGAGATAGAAATTCACCCAACCATACAGAACCGGTTCACCAACAACACGGACCATTACGCCATCTGCTTCAGCCTCCTTGACGAGACCCATGACCTGGTTGAAGACCTTGCTGTAGTTGATTTCCGTATCAAGGAAGTCAGCGGTGATCAGCGTGGCCTTCAGGTCCATTGACACGTAAGGACCATAGATCAGCGGGTTGTTGAGCACCGATTCGCGCAGGAGCGCCATTTCGGCATCATCCTTCGGAAGCGACGGCCACATGATCGGCCGCGAAGCAACACCCTCGGTTGATGCACGAACCTCTTTGGTCTTCTTCGAAGCAATGGAAACGATCTGGAAGGTGTCAATTGCATCGACCTGCTGGAGGCCAACAGTAATTTTCTGAACCTTCTCCAGAACGTCCTTACGGAAAATATCCCCATCCTTGACTTCGACCATGATGCTGATCATGTTCGAACCACCAAAGGTCGACTTGAATTTCTGATTGACCTTTACATAGGGATGATTTTTCGGCAGCAGATCACTAAAAACGGTCTTGACTTCGACGAAGGTCGCCAGATAGGCCATTAGTGCAGTTGTTATCGCAACCGCCAGGACAACCAGGACACGATTCTTAATCAGCAGAGCGAACAAATGTTCGATCTTGCTGAAGGTTTGATTTTTCACGCGAGTCTCCCTTTCCTGCTATCGACCAATGACAGTCAGCTTGTCACCTTCAAGAATTGCAAGGTTGGCGCCGGCCAGAAGATAATGTGAACCCACCTTTGCAATCTGGGTGCGCCATGCGACGTCACCTTGCGGCATGCGGCTTACCTTCCACGCACTTGCTTCGGCGTCTGAAGTAGCCATCACACCCTTATCACCCACCGCAACCCAAGCGTTGCCGTCCCAGATGATGTCGAGAAAGTGCTCTTGCGTGAGATCGGGTATCGATTTCCAGGTCAGACCGCCATCAGCTGTCGTGAGGAGAGCCCCGGTCAAACCGACAGCAACACCGTGGTGCTCATCGCGGAAAGTGACCGACATGAGACTGGACTTGTTTTCCGTTACGACGGGTACCCAGTTCGCGCCACCATCCTCACTGCGCAGGATCGTGCCGCTTTCGCCAACAACCCAGCCATGCTGGCCGACGAAATATACGGAGTTGTAGCCCAAGTCACTTTCGGGAACAGCGCGGGTCCAGGTGGCACCCTTGTCATCAGACTTGAACAATCCTGCAAATTCCCCGACAGCCCATGCGGTATCGCCGAAAACGCGTACGCGGAACAATTTGTTCGGGTTTTCCGACTTCGGCGTGTTCGCAACCTTCCAGTTGGCGCCACCATCGGCCGTATACAGGATCAAGCCGGCGTTACCGGCGACGACCGCAGTCTGTGCATCCCAAGCGGCGATGCCCTGCAGATTGTTGAATGTCGGAGTGTTTTGCCTGACCCAGGTTTTACCACCGTCATCGCTGCGCACAATCTTGCCGCCGGTACCTGCAGCCCAGGCGATCTGATCGTTGAGGGTGACAAGACTGAAGAAATTGTCCCGACGTTCTACTGGCTTGGGTTCAACTTTCGTGATGACAGCTTCGGCTTTGACAAAAAAGCCGGCATAGAGCAGGCCGCCGATAATGATGATTGGGAGTAATTGAGTAATGACATTCAGTATTTTCTGAATACCACCGCCGGAAGCTTTCGCCTGCTGCATCTTCACTCTCCTTCACGCGTCGTTTCGAGCATAGCGCGCGATGCTTTTCATGACCTGCTCAATTATCGGCACGACCGTTCTCTACGGCGGTGTAGAGCACATTGACCGAGCCGCTAACAACACAGGGTGTTTTGGAGGAACGCAGCCGGCTTGCGCCGGCTGCGAACTGGTGCCTGACCTCCTCCGGTCAGGCACCTGCACACCGATTAGGCGGCGCGCTCGGGTACGGGAAGACCGACCCACTCCTTGTAGAACGTTTCGATGTCCGGCTCGAAGTCATGGATCACCGGGTACCACGGAGTCGGTGCTTCGACGTCGTGCATCGTGCCGCAGCTCGGGCAGTAGTACTCACGGTAAACCTGCCACTTGGTGTCCGGCGCCATCAGCGTCGGGTACACATCGGCCATCGCTTCTTCCGTGTCACGCACGTAGATGTTGGCGAACATCTTCCAGTTTTCCTTGTAGCCACAGAACACGTGGCCGCAGTCACACTGGGTAACCCACTGCTTCGTCTTGGCGGACTGCACGATGTACATGTGCGGGCCCAGCGGCAGAACGATGCGATCGGGGAACGTCACCTTCTTCTGCAGTGCTTCGAGGTACATGCTGAAGCGTGCCTTGTCCTTCGGCATCGACAGCATGCGGAAGGTCGTTTCCCAGTCGAGGGTGCCCTCGGCCAGGTGTGCTACTTGCTCTTTGTTGTAAGTCGACATTTACTACTCCTAGATTCGCTTTAACGTTCAGATCCGAAATTACTCTTCGACCTGGACGATGGTACGGACGTCGGGCATCAGCGACAGGTCCATGCGGTACTTGGAACCGTAGCACGGTACGCCCAGTTCGGATTCCGGCAGTTCCCAGTCAGCCGGCAGGTCCCAGAACTGCTTGAAGCTGCCCTTGAACTTGTCCGACAGCGAGAAGCTGGTGGCGTACATGTGACGAACCGCTGCAATGGCGTGCTTGCTGATGATGCGTGCGCGCTCTTCCTTCATCCATTCGCGGGTCGGAACCGAGCGAGCGATACGCTCCTTGCGGAACGCGGCGCGACGAGCCTTGGTCTTGGCCTCATCAACCGACCAGACACCCTTTGCATCCTGCGAGATCACAACTGCGTAGACCTTTTCTGCGTATTCCGGCAGCAGGAACTTTTCGTTCAGGTCCTTGGCGATGGCCTTGATGTCGCGATCGATCGGATCGCCGAAGCCCGGGCCGCCACGCAGGTAGTTCAGGTACAGGTCATGGTTGTCGTAGCAGTCTTCCGTCGTCATGCACTGGTTGTCGCGCTTGACGATTGCAGTCTGGTCGATGCTCTGCTCATAGACCGCCTTGCCCGGATCCAGGTCAGCACCCAGCGGGATGGCTTCGCCCTTGGCGATACGACGCTCGAGGCCCGTCTTGTGGGCTTCGAAACGGTAGCCGGTTGCCGACGGGTAACCACCCATCAGACCCCAGTCACTGTTCATGTAGCCGTTACCCATGAAGAACATCGTCCAGTCCTGGGCATTCCACACCATACGCAGGGTTTCGAAACCGCAGCCACCACGGTACTTGCCGTAGCCACCGGAGTTCGCCTTGGCGTTGCGGCCCAGGTACAGCAGCGGCTCAGCCATTTCCCAGATTTCGATGTCGCCCATGTCGCCTTCCGGATTCCAGATGGCGGCAGCGTGGTTCAGACCGTCCTTGACTGCGCAAGCACCGGTACCGCACGACGAAGCTTCGAAGCTGTTGACAGCGTGGATTTCGCCGTCCTGGTTGATACCGCCACCTTGCAGCCAGTTCGACGTGTTGGCGTTACCGGCATTGACTTCTTCGAGGTAGCCACGGCTGAAGTAAGCCTGCGACAGACCACGCCACAGTGCCGACCAACCGGAGACCAGGAAGTGCCATGCGTAGGCGTGGCCGGTGCGACGGTCGTCCGGGTTGCACCATGCGCCCTTCGGCAGGTGGAACTCGGTCGCGTAGTACGCGCCGTCATTGATACGCTGCGTCGGAACGAGCGTCTGGCACATCATCACCCAGATGCCGCTGGTGAAAGCGACCTGGTGGGCGTTGAAGGTATGCCAGCCCCAGCGGCTCGCACCTTCGAAGTCGAGGCGCCACTTGCCGTCCTTCTTGATCGTCATTTCGCACGGCGAGTGCATGATGGTGTCGAGCTTGGCGAAAGCATTCGAAACCTGGATGTCCGGATGCGAGTACGGCACATCGACGAACGCAACCTTGCGATAAACGCCAGGCATCGTCATGTCCTTGATACGCATCATCAGGCCGCGACGACCTTCTTCGATGACTTCGTAGGCAAACTTTTCGTAGTTTTCGATGCCGTCCGACGCGATGACTTCTTCAACCAGTTCGCGGATCATGTGGCAGCCGGCGATACGGGTCTTCTCGTCGAGAATCCAGTACTTCGGCGTACGGACCGAACGCTGGCTCTCATGCAGCCAGTCGCGCAGCGGGGTGTCATTCACACCGGTCTTGCGGCAGGTGATCAGGTAGCCGTCGCCGAAACGCTGGGTCTGGCCCGTCGACATCGAACCCGGCGTAACAGCACCGGTGTCGATCACGTGCGTCACACCACCCACCCAGCCGATCAGACGGCCGTCGTGGAAGATCGGAACAATGGTCGCGATGTCGCAGGGGTGAACGTTGCCGATCTGGCAGTCATTGTTCGTGAACATGTCGCCCGGGGCGATACCGGGATTGGCTTCCCAGTTGTTCTCGATCATGTACTTGATCGCAGCGCCCATCGTGCCGACGTGAATGATGATGCCGGTCGAGGTCAGAACGCAGTCACCGACAGCGTTGTACAGCGTGAAGCACAGTTCGCCTTCTTGCTCGACGATCGGGCTGGCTGCAATCTTCTTCGCAGTTTCGCGAGCGTGCACCAGGCCACCGCGCAGCTTCGAAAACAGCTTTTCGTAGCCGATCGGGTCGCTTTCGCGGAGCTCAAGCTTTTCCAGGCCGTTGTAGCAACCCGTCGCTTTCGTACGAGCGGCGATGTCTGCGCGGAACTGGGACAGGGTCTGGCCGTTCTTCAACAGATCGGCAAAACCGGTTTCAGTGTTACTCATCATATTCATAGTTGTTTCTCCTCACTTGACTTCTTTGAGATGGAACAGGCGGTGCTTGTCAACCGAAGTTGCAAAGCCGTCCGGGACGATGAACGTCGTCGAATCCGATTCGATGATGGCGGGGCCAACGATGTAGTTACCGGCCTTCAGCGATTCCATCTTGTAGATGACCGCATCAACGAACTTCTTGTGGCGGTAGAACGGACGGGTGCCGATGCGCGCTTCCGGCGGCGGCGTCGGGCCGCAATCCGGATCTTCCGGCAGAACCGGCTTCTGGGTTGCAACCGTACCGCGCATGATGGCGCCAGTAGCCGAATTGCCCAGTTCCGGCGAGCGTGCCGAATTGGCATACACGCGACCGTAGGTGGTTTCGAAGGCTTCGACGATCTTGTCCCAATCAGCGGCCGTGGCAGCGGAAGTGATCGGCGAAACGATTTCGAGGTCGTTCAGCTGGCCGGTGTACTGCATCTTGTAACCCGGGATCAGCAGCACATCTTCCGGCTTGTAGCCGTTGATGATGAACTCTTCGATAACCTTGGTAGCCAGTTCCTTCCACGCGCTTTGCAGGGTTTCGCAGGCAGCGACCTTGGCAGCGTCGTCAGCGTGCTGCGGAACAGCCAGGTCGACCGACTTGTCGTAACGGTATTCGAAGTCTGCGCAAGCGCAACCGAAGGCGGAGAAGCCCGCGGCCCATGCCGGAACAACGACGTCCTTGAAGCCCACGCCTTCGGTGTAGCCGTAGGTGTGAACCGGGCCGGCGCCGCCGTACGAGAAGCAGGTGAAGTCAGCCGGGTTGTAACCCTTGGCGCTGATGTTGGCGCGCAGGTATTCCGACAGCGTCAGGTCGAGCAGTTCGATCACGCCAGCAGCTGCGTCTTCGACCGACAGGCCCAGCGGATCAGCGATCTGTGCCTTGATGTGGTCACGGGCGCGCTGCACGTCGAGCTTGATCAGGCCGCCGAGGAAGTTGTTCGGATTCAGGTAACCCAGCACAACGTGGCAGTCCGAAACCGAAACGGTGTCCAGACCACTTTCCGGCCAGCAGGTACCGACGCGGTAACCCGCGCTGTCCGGACCCAGCTTGATCGACTTCGAGTACGGATCGATACGAACGAACGAACCGGCACCAGCACCCACGGAGTCCATCGCAACCAGCGGCAGCGACAGGACCAGACGGGCCATATCCGGGTCGGACTTGATTGCGAACTGACCCTTGGTGATCAGAGCCACGTCAAACGACGTGCCGCCGATATCCGAACATGCGATGTTTTCGTCACCGAGCGCATCACCCAGCAGCTTCGAACCGATCACGCCGCCGATCGGGCCGGACACGATGGTACGGGCCAGTTCCTTGGCCTTCCAGCTGATCGTGCCACCGTGCGTAGCCATCACGCGCAGGTCGAACTTGGCACCATGCTTCTTGAAACGGTCGCTCACCAGCTTCAGGGTCGCACGCGACGGCTCTGCACCGTAGGCTTCCAGAATCGTGGTGTTCATCCGGTGGCTTTCCTTGCGCGACGGGTAGTAATCCACCGAAGCGAAAACCGGGATTTCAACGCCAAGCTTCTTCAGCTCATCCTTGCAAGCATCACGGGCTTGTTGCTCGCTCAGCTCGTTCTTGTGCGACTGGAGCAAGCAGATGACGATTGCCTTGGAACCGGCTTCAACCAGTTCGCGGGTCACCTGACGCACTTCTTCGACGCGCAGCGGGATCACGATCTTGCCCTGGACGTCGGTACGCTCCGTCACACCACGCGTGCGCGAAATCGGCACCAGCGGCTCATCGTAGTGGTGGGTGTTCAGGTGAATGCGATCTTCCAGCGCGTAGCCGAGGTAGCTCTGCAGCGCACGGCCCATCGAGTGAATCTGCTCGAAACCCTTGTTGCAGATCAGGCCGACGTCCAGACCCTTGCGGCCCAGCACGCGATTCAGCATCGCGGTACCGGAATAAACGCAGGTCACCAGCTCGGGGTACACGTCGTCAACTTCGCGGCCCCAGTGCGCCAGCGCGTCAACTGAAGAGTTGTAGATCGCCAGGGACTCGTCCCCGGGATTGCTCTGTGCCTTGCCAACCACAAAGCGTCCGTCTGCACGGACAAAGAAGGTGTCGGTCATGGTGCCGCCTGCATCAATACCCAGCACCTGAACCGACGAGTTGTCGATCGTCATCTCCACGTCTCCATTTAGATAGTCCAACAGTGTTCGCTTCCGGTCCGCCCGGACCGGCATTTCTTGATCGATCGAAAAGCAATCGAACGCATTAGCTCTGCAAGGATGGTGCCAGCGTGCAATCCGACACCCCATAAATGCGCAGACCCTTGATTTAATGAGCCTAGTTCTTTCTTACGCGAGGCTTACAAAAATACCGTACGGCGTCCGGACGGATGGAATTCGGACGCCCCAAGCGCGTTCGACCGTCTTCCGGTCGGACAGTTACCTACATCCCGATTAGAATTGCTGCATCGCACAATTCAAAATC
>Ga0272412_1000674_pt1 | contig 10776 bp, 1 predicted proteins | sample WWTPWeurt_MetaT_FD_193540 | JGI IMG/M metagenome (GOLD analysis project Ga0272412, IMG submission 193540) | Metatranscriptome of activated sludge microbial communities from WWTP in Nijmegen, Gelderland, Netherland - WWTP Weurt (Metagenome... | ecosystem: Engineered > WWTP > Aerobic digester >...
ATTAGCAATATATTATAATAAGATTTTGGGGCTTCACAAAGTTGTTTACAAAACTAAGAAAAGTGCGAGAGCGAGGAAGAAACTAATTGACAAAACAGGAGCACTATTGATGAAAACGATGTCATCATATAAAATTAAATTGGGATCAGCAGGGAAAAACATATTCGCATTTCCAGGAGTAAAAGTTTCGAATTCATCAGAACCAGTACAAGTGTAAGCACCTTCATCAATGTATCGAGATGAAGAGCAGTTGTAGTGTTCGAGATTAACAGATTCGAACCAGTTAACACATTCATAAACAACAGCGTTACAAGCTTTGCGGCAGGTTCCGACGTAGAAACCATATTCATCACATCTTCGGAAAGATTCGTAACAGGCGAAGCGTTGGAGAGTAGTGTTACAATCGGCGGTAACTCCACTCCAGCATGGTTGGATCTTAAAGTGTCCGTATAATTCCTCAAAGAAGCAACGAGCTTCGTTATCAAGGATGGAATAATCGTCCCATCTCCAAGTGGTGTAAGGTACGAGACCAGCACAGAAGTCAAGTCCTTCGGAATAACCATCGTTATGGAAGTCGTGACAGTTTTCTCTTCCACGCCAATAAGCAATAGAATAAGAAGCATTCTTTCCGTAAACAGTAATGAAGAAAGCATTATCACCAGGATGAGCAGCAGAGGTGGGGATCTCAATATCACATTCCCATTTGTTTGAGAAATATTTGCTATCGCACCATATTTCTCGTGTCCAGGTAGCTTGCATTGGGCATCGATTATTTCTAACTGTAACTAAAACACCTTCACCCTCAGTAACAACGACTCTCCATCGAGCAGATTGGATTTCAGCTTGTAATGATCGGTAGAAGTGATATTCCCAGTTTCCATTAGTCATCTCTCCAAGTCGGTTAGTATTTGGTTGGAGGAGGAGATAATCAACATATTGGGAGACGGTAAGGTCATAAGAGACTGGAACTTGTTCTTGGCGGACATCAGAAGCGTAAACAGCGACAAATAAGTCAGCTGATAATGTGAAATAGCATGAAGGAATGAATAAAGCTAAAGATTGATCATTGCTGAATTGGGTAATAGCAGAAGAAGAGTAATCCATAATACCACAGAAATCTGCGCATCCATATGGACACATTGGGTTGATGTCACTTTGCTTAAAATCAAAAAGATATTGTGCATCGTAAGGGAAGTGTCCACTTCGCATATTTTGATTACCAGTCTGAGGGTTGAGATTGTAGACGGAGCCAGGAATGTAATCAAAGCTAGATATGGCCAAGCTTCCGCATTTAACAAGAGCAAAAAGTAAACCACCTTTTACGTTTTGGATATTAATTTGAGCAAAACTAATTCCATCTTCATAACCAGAAATGTGGGGATGGACTCTGTAAAAGTTGGAATATTTGAGAGAATCAGGTTCAATTCTGTCAACAGTGTAAAAAGTAACTGCTGATGAAACGGTTACACCAGGTTGTAAATCTGCAATGTCAACGTGGTAGCTCTCAAGATAAGGTAACAATCTGTAGGAGATTCTGTCTTGATTTCTGTCGTCGTCGTCAGCAGCTAAGTCGGTATCATCTTCAATTCTTGTGTCAGCTCTGATTAAAATATGATAGAAACCAGCTTGTAATTCGCAATGGTTTACAATGAGGTAATCATATCCGGATTGACCATTACCAAATACAGCAGTGGCACTTGAACCAGAAATATCACAATAACCGTCACCATTCACGCTTTGGTAAGGTCCTGGGTTTGAATCTCTTTGGATCCAACCATAAACATTACCACCAGAGACATCAGCGATTTCAACGATGAGTCTGTCATCAGGTCTAATCCAATCTTTGCAGACTTCAAGAGTGTAAATGTGATATTGTTCATCTTCCAAACTATCTCTGTATACTTCTCCGAGAGTGAGTGATACAGCAGAATCAATAACGTTGGTGTAGATGTAGTAGTTACATTGAGCAACAACAGTAATATAGTAAATGGTATCTTCGTAGTCACAGAAATCGTAGAGGTTAAGGGTTCCTCTATCAGCAGTTCCATGGGCGACATAACATTGCTCCCAAGCAAATCCTTCCTTGTTTACATAAACTTCAATTGGGCACTCTGATTCAGTAGAAACTCTCAAGAATGAGGTTTGGTAATTACCATGAGGAGCAACAGCTTTAAAGATGTAGAAATCGTGTTCATGAGGACAAACATCATCATCGTCATCATCAGCATGGTAGACACCGTTGTTGAATAATTCCTTAACAGCAACTGGGACGCTTTCAACTCGGAATCTGTAATCTACATTTCCGTCGTCAGAGTTAATACCATAAACAGAAAAGTAGAGGTTGTCGTATCTACAGATCCAATCTAAATCAATTGAACCAGCAGAAGGAGGAACAGTGGTGAGTGATGATGCACGTCCGCTTCTTTCCCAAACAGTGTTAGAGTCTAAAGTTGGAACGTAATGATCCATGATTGAAAGAACAACTTCATCACCTTCAACAGTATCAATATCAGAGATTGAGAAATGTAAGTATGATTGTTGGGGTAATTCTACAGCATGAGGTCGAAGTCTGTAGAAATTGTATTCATCCTCTTCAACACTGTCACAAACAGTAGTATCGAGATTGAAGTATCTAATAACCCAACTGGTTTGAACAGTGAAGGAGTATTGTACAGAGTGAAGTTCGCATTGTTGTTCAATACCTTCGATGACCAACCAGAAGCGAGATTGTAAGTCATACTCTGGTTCGTTATCGTCATCTTCACCTGAAAAGTTGACATCACCGCGTTGAATATCAATGAAGCAATCGTATCCATCTTCAGCAACAGTACATGAATAAGAATCCATGTAAGCGCTCCAATCGGCAGAGCAAGATGTATCTGGGAGAACAGGAGCGTAACCAGTATTAATAGAGGCTCTGATGCTTCCGTGTTGTACATTTTGTACTCTAACACGTACAAAGAATTTATCATAAAAGTGATCGTAATCGTCATCATGGCTATCTTCGTCATCAACAGGACCATAGTTAAAGGTATAGATTTGGTATGCAGGCATGAATGGGAAATCAACAGTAGTTGCAGGAGCATTAATAGAGGCATGATATTGTACATCAGTGTTAATAATAGGAATGACTGGGTCCCATCGTTCAACGGAAACTTCAGTTCCTCGTGGAGCATCAGCCCAAATGTAATATCTTCCAGTATGAGTATCACAAGGTGGTACAACAAAACTACAAGTAGTAGATCCAGCATAGACTTCACAACTGTAAGTAAGGTCTTCACAAGCACTGGTGTAACCAACAGTTCTGTTCCAAGCGATGGACATTACAGAAGCAACTCCGGAAGGAGGAACGTATTCACTGGGTACAACCATGGTGAATCTCAACATGGCACCAACATTCGCAGATTCTAAATTAACAGCAAATTGTTGAGGAGCTTGGTAGGTTGGTTGATTGTATGATACATATCCAGGGCAGAAGTTAATATCAGTAACTTGAATGTTAGTTTGAATAACTTGAACAGAGTATTTGGCAGGTAAGTATAAATGTTCGTTATTAGCGGGGAATGAAGTATCAAGACCTCTGATAGCAACGTAATATCCTCTTTGTGTATATTGACAAGTGTCTAAGAACATTATACAACAATCAACATTATCATCGTCGTCATCAAAATATTGGTCTGAATCGGTAGATTTTGCGACACAGTGATCCATTTCGCATTGCCATGGGGTAATACCATCACCAGGTCCAGCAGGGTGATCAGGACGAACCCAAGCTTCAACCTCTCCACATAAAGCACAAACTCTAACAGTCAATGTTGATCCTTCAAGAACAGCAAAGCTTGAGGGATAGAAATATTCATAGTATTGGTATGGGAAGATTTCATCAACAAAAAGTTGTCTATCATTGACAGTTTGAACAAGAGCCTCATTTTCTGAGAAAGTGAGGGTGAATTGAACATCGTCTGTGTTCAAAACACTCAAATAGAAAATACCTCCAATAGTAGTACATAAGTCATTGGTAATAGCATCAATAACACAATAAGGTGTACCAGGACCAGCACCACAAACAAAAACGTCACAACCTCTCCAAACTTGAAGAGAAACACTTCCGGTAGTATTAGTAGGAACTGAAATGTTTACTTGGAAATAATAGAGGGAAAGATCAGTAATACCAGAGTCAAAGGTATTCAAGGCATATCTGTAAATACCAGATCCATCTCCGTGTCTAGCAAGATCGGCATTTGAAGGTGTAACAGTCCAAACATAATCAGTCAGAGATGCACGTTGACCAGTTCCAGCAATAGCGCCTGGTTGAACAACAGTGTAGTCTCGTTCAACCATATAAGCAGTAAGGTTGTATGTTGATGGGGCAGAAAGTAAGAGTGATACATAATATACACCTGTTACCAATTTAAATTGCGATTGGCAAGGATAAATGTCATAATAGCAAGTTGTGGCATTAGGACAAACAATATTTCCAGAACTGATATCTCCGTACAATGGGTAAGTGCCAGTGGCTTGTCCGGCGAGGTCCCCATAGTTCACAAACATGGAAACAACGTTGCTTGTAAATCCAGTTAATAAGAATCTCAATTTTCTGGTATAATAACTTTCATAAGTGGTTGACTGGAATTCAAGATCAGACTCTGTAACGTTAACTGTAAAGTGGTAATAAGTACCAGGAAGAAGATATGTGGCAGAAGCATTGGCTTGAACCTGAGGTACACCCATAGTCAATTGAGTTGGAGAGTCTTGGAAATACACTCTTAAAGTGTATTCTGGTAAATCAGTTGGTGTAGCAAAGTTGAAATAAGGATTATAAATAGAGAGAGACCAGGGATTTCCTTGGACCATTTGAGTGGGTGGAATTTGGAAAATACATCGACCCCCAACATCAATGGTACAAGTGTATTGATATCCGTAACAACCTTCATCAGCGGAATAAAAGTCTTGGGATAAACCAGTTGAGGTTCCTGCTCTGGCACCTTGTCTGAAGAAGAGTTGGAGTGTTCCGGTGTCGTTGGTTCTTCTTTGTACATCAATAATAAGACATTTTTCAGCTGAGAGATCAGTATCATCAATAGGAATATCATAAAAGTCGTAATCCTCTCCCATGACACCAACCACATTGTATTGAGAAATTCCAGAAGCAGCAACAAAAGGAGACGATACTCTAAGGTGATCAGGAGCAACAACAGGATCGGAATCGTGAATGACAACAATTCTAAATTGTACACCAGCATAAGTATGAGCAGGACCAACATTTCTTACTGTAATGTAGTATTGCTGTTGAATGTTGCAAGTGGTGGCAAGGAATCTACCAGTGGAATCACAATCAGAGTTCGCGTCAGAGGCGCAATAGTATTGAGCACATTCAGGATTGGCTTGTATGTCAGCAACTGGGGATGCAAAAGAATTTTCAGCGATATAAACAACAGATGAACCGTTTACAAATTGAGTTTGGATTGAAAGTCTTCCAGAGATTGGTGAATCAGTAAAATCAAGAATAAAGGATAACCATCCTTCTCTTTCAGTGGTGATAGACTCAACATAGTAAACAGGGGTGTAGTTGTATGTGTTAACATATTGGTTGAGGGAGATTGTACCAACAGAGGTGGTGTCTTGAAGTCTGATATTTCTTGATCTCCATTGTACACTGTATGATAAACCAGGAAGTGAAGAGGCCGCATCGGTTGGGCTGATGGGAACAACAGCTAACCACCAAGTAGAAACTTCTGAGCAATCATATCTGTTATATTCGCAAGGCCAAACTGTAATGGTACAGTTTTCTCCGTAGAATGGAATGTTATCAGGACCAGTTCCACTACCAGCAGGGAGATTACAAGTATGAGTGTAATACTCCTTTCCATAATCTACTCGGGTTGTCAGATCAACGGTTGTGAGGCAAGGACTGCCTTGGCAACTTCCCAAGTTTGAGTCAGCAGAGTCACAACACTCATGAGCACCAGCAGGGCGGTTAGGGAAAAGATACACATTGAAAGACATGGGTTCATAATAATCATTGATGATTCTGTAGAAATAGACTTCCAAAAGTTCACCATTGAGAGCATCGACGTGAGCTGGAACATTTTCCAATTGAATGAATTGGGTCCATCCATTAGGTTCATTTTGTTTGTAATGGGTAACATTCAATTCAGTGTTAGCAGGGAAAGCAGTTGAAGAAGTGGTATTATCAAGAGTGAAAAGGGGATCGGCAACGATTCCGGGAACAGGTTGCTTGTAAATGAGGATATTATAAGAAGCTTGTAATCTACCAGTCATTCCTTCTACAGTGACGTAAAGAGTAGTGTCAAGTTCGTTAAATTGGTTCTTTCTGGGTTTAGAGAGACAGAAAGGAACTTGCCAGTAGCAAGAAGAACCAGCACCTAATCCTGAAGTACAGATTTGAGCGAGATGGCAATCAGAGTTTTCGTCACCTGGGAAATCAGGAGTGAAATAAACAAAGAGGGCACCATCTCGGACACTAGTTATCTCTACAATAACGTGGTATCCAGCATCAAAATCTTGTTGGGTATAGTCAATTTGATAGTGGTTATATCTACCATTGGCAATGAATTGGAAGTATTCAGTGTTATCAACGTTTTTACCAACAACAAAGTTAGGTGTAATAATGTTGGGTTTGATAATATTAACTTCAATGGTATAACCGATGTCGGTGGCACAAGCGAGGGCACTTGGTGAATCATTTTCAAGACCTTTAACAGTAAAGAAGTGATTTCCGGCTTGGGATTCGCAAGATGGTACTCGAATTTCGCACCACTCTGCATCATTACTGTCTGCGTAGCAGCTCATTTCATAAAGATAGCAAGGACATCTTCCTGCAATTGAACCGAATTCATAAAAGACGGCAACAGATCCGTGTTGTACATTATCAATTTCAAAGAGAAGGAAATCTCCGGGAGAAACTGAATCTACTTCAATCTTGTAGTGTAAGTCTTGACCAGCTTTTACTGAAGCGGTAACTGGGTTACCGTCAGTCAAGGAAGTGGCAACAGGTTTGAATGTAGCAGTTAAAGAGTATTCAGTGCTAATGTCATAGAATTGGTGTGGGTTACCATAGACTGAAACATAGTATCTACCTTTCTCAAGGTCACAAGTTTCAATTAAGAAAGAGCATGAGTTTTCGGAAACACAAGCGTCAACATATCGGAAGCAAGGATAAGCTCCCGCGGGTTCATCAACATTCAAATAAACGTCAACGGCATCTTGATCGTTGTTTGTGTACAAGTCAATCACTAAAGATTGTGTTCTATCACCAGTACTGGTAATAAAGTAGTGGTTATATCTGTACTCTGGGACTCTTCCGTAAACGGAGACAGAGGAAGTGAGTTCAGTAAATCTTACTTCATCGAGAGAAGCACGAAGAGTAAATCTTCCAGTAAAGTCGGCATCGTAGTCTCCTTTGATGGCAATAAAGTAATCCTCGTTTTGCCAGTCACAGTGAGGAATGACAACAGTACAATAAGAGAATCCTTCAATGTCTGCACTGCAAGTGTAGTCATAACATTTATCGCCAGCAGGTCCTCCAGCGTGTACGTACATGACTAAAGTATCTCGGAGATTGTCATGTTTCTCTTGGTATTCACAATTTTGAACATAAGTGAGTTTGAGGACTAAATCGAATAATGGTAAAGGTGCAGCAGCGAGCTTGTAGTTGGTATATTCAAGAGTCTTATTCCATTGGGGTACCTCTCCAACGGTGCTTTGTCCGAGTATTAATGGGTGGAATACTGGGGCATCGTGGACTGTAACTGTCAATGTATAACCGATAGGGGTTGTCCATTTGGTGAGCTCTTGGTTCTTACCCAAAACTGAAACATACCAAACACCAGGTCTAAAATCACAAGCAGGTACAATAATAGTGGCACAAGTGTCAACAGAATTAATTTGAGGAATGTAGTTTTGTTCAAGATCTGGTACTTGGTTTCCACAACCTGGGAGTACAGCACCGGTGGCATTGTAAAGGTGTTCGTAGCATGGACAGTCACCAGCAAGATAGTTGTAGTTAACATAAACTTCAACAGCTTGTGGGAAAGCGTGTTGAATATTTGTAACTTCTACGGTCAAGTATGAACCTTCCAAAACTCTGTCGGCTCTGATGTAATAGTGTTGATATTGGTCATCATAGACGGTCTCAGAGTATGATAATCCGCTTTGGAGGGAAAGAGCAGTGTCAAAATCTACAAAGAGGGTGTAGTGAGCAGGGATTTGGTAATAAGTTGTGTCTCCATATGCATCATAATTTTGTCTTTGACCATAAACAGAAATGTAAAGAGGTCCAGCCGCTAATTCGCAAGTTTGAATCATGAAAGTACAAGCTTCTCGTTGTTTGGGGATTTTGGTAACAAAATCATTGGCGAGGTTTGTGGTAAAGGAGATTTCTCGAGGATCACCAGTCATACAATAGAAATCTGGGCGAGAATAGCACTCTCCACCAGGAAGAGAACCATGTAAAACTGAAATAATAACTTCGGTATCACAGGCTTTTGTGTATAATTCAATAAACATCCAAGTATCGATAGTGGGTGGTACATCAACAACATAAAAGTCGTAAAGGGATGCGCCAATATAATTAGATACAGGAATGCCAGAAACAATAGGAACTGGGGCAGTATCTTCCATCCAGTTAGCTCTTAAAGTGTAAGTGATTGGAAGTCTATCAAAATCGTCAAAGCTGTCAATTGAAACGGAAAGGAACCATCTACCAGAGTGGAAATGGCACTTTTCAATGACCAAATTACAGGCATCACAAGTGTTGCAAGTAACATTGGCTGGTTGGCACCCTTCAGGTCCGCCGGCCAAAGAGTCTGGGTAGGCGCTATTTGCAGAGTGGATCCAAACATTAACTCTTCCATTTCTTACATTAGAAATTTGAACAAAGAGGTGAGTTTCTCCATGAACAACCTCTTCTGATGGAACGTCAATATAATAATTAGATTGTGCTTCAGGAATGACCCATCCTTTTTGAGTGATGTTTCGCTCAAGAGCAGTGATTGTGGGTTGAACAACACAAGCAGTGATGGTGTAATTTGCATATCCACTAGTATCATTATCGTTCACAGGATCGAGTCGTGCAGGTAAAAGTACAGAAACATACCAAGTTCCATATTTCATTTGGCATGGGTCAACTGTTAAAGATGTGGTGAGTTGGTATGGGGCACCATCTGCAGCATTTCCAATATAGTGTTGTGTTGAAGTGGAAACGCAGTCTCCTCGAGTTTCGCTGTTAACGGGGTAGTAATAAGATGAACCTTCAGTGTCGACACAATAAGGTGTAGTACAGTAATCAGAAGGCATTCCTTGTGAATCTACATCATTTACATCCCAAACACCAACATTATCTCGGCTTCCGGGTAAACCTCCATAACTAAGTCTAATTTCGAGGGGAACTTGTTGGACTCTAGAAATATTTACAACTAAGTAGGTACCGTCCATGAGATCTGAAGTTTTTGGTACATTGATAGCAAAGAATCGGTAATTCAAAGTTCGGTCATCAGGGGGTTGTGTTGGTCTTCGGTCATTAACTACAACTTGAGGTACACAATCAAATAACTCGTATACAGGCGCTTGTCTAAGATTAATTGAGAAATCATAATTCACCCAACCAGTTCCTCCACCAACAACCGCAATGTAATAAGTGGAATCTTCTAATTCGCAGGTAATTTCAATATCACAGGAAGATACTTCCTCGCAAGCATATAAATAGTTATTTGGTCCAGGGAGTTTTCCGAGAGTATTTGCAATGTTTATGTTACTTGATAACTCGGATTGTAAGTCATTGTATGTTGAAGATACGATGTAGAAACTTCCCAAAGAATTTGGGTGTGATGCTTCACCAGATTGGTTAAAATGAATTCTAACATAGTTACCAGCAACAAGACCAGTGAGAGTTTTGATTTTGTAGTAATCCGCGTTACAAGGTAAAACAGATCCTGAGACTGAATCTCCTCCAGCAGTGGCAACTGAAGCTTCACCATAGGTAACAATTTCTTGCATGATGAAATCGACATTGTCAAAAGCATTGATAAGAATTTGGATTGCACTTACTTTTGTAAAATCTACGCCAGTGAAGTTGGCAAACGGGAGATTGTACTCAAAAAAAGTTGTTCCTTCAGTTCCTGGGACTTCACTGGTTAAAGAAGCTTTGGAGTTTGAAGTGTCATAAACTGTAACAGTAAACTGAGTCGTAACATCAGTTACAGCAACCATTTGGAATCCTATAGCACCATCAAAAGTCAAATCAAGACCACCTAAACCAGGGGTGGGTGACAAAGTAGTACTTCCATCAACACCATCATATTGGAGTTCAACTGTTCCAGAAGCTCCATTTGGTGCAGCAAGAGAAAATTCCCCACCTGAAACACTGCTGGAAAAGACTCTTCCAGCTGAACCAGAGAGTGCTGTTAAAATAACATCTCGTTCTCCACCAAGAATTTGACTGCCTTGTGTGAACTGGCTAACCGAAAGAATAGGAGGAGCGGGTGTTTCAAGAGTGATAACAAGTGTTGGTTCATCCGTAGCGAATAAGTCTACTATTTGCTTTGTAACGAAAGTTCCATTATTGGTGGAATTGCTTGATACAACGGACCCGTCAATAACAAGAGGTTGTGACCCTGGAAAATTTGGTATTATTTCAGCAAATGTAAATGAAAGACCAATTATCACGAGCAGTGTAATTGTAATAGCCTTCATTATGATTAAATAACAAAATTTTCCTCAAAACGCGAAACCTCTGAATACGCGTTAGGCGTTAGG
>Ga0272412_1000676_pt1 | contig 10767 bp, 9 predicted proteins | sample WWTPWeurt_MetaT_FD_193540 | JGI IMG/M metagenome (GOLD analysis project Ga0272412, IMG submission 193540) | Metatranscriptome of activated sludge microbial communities from WWTP in Nijmegen, Gelderland, Netherland - WWTP Weurt (Metagenome... | ecosystem: Engineered > WWTP > Aerobic digester >...
GGGCAATGAACGGTCTCGTTTGAGTGAGATCAGTTAGATGTGGAACCCGGCTTAACGCCGCCCTACCACGTGGGTTATATTCCCGCTTGTGAGCTACGGGAAAGGACGCCTGGAGCCCATCATATGGCTCTAGCTAAGGAGCAGGTCGTTCAACTAAGAGAAATCATCAAACGGGGGTTAGACAATTGGTTGAACGACCTGCTATTGTGGCTAAACAGCATTCTGGGGTTATAGTTGGTTTTCGACCCATTAATTAGCACCCATAACTAACAAAGGGAGCGGGTTTATGTCAGGGTATTTATTAATGGGGATGCTATGTTATTTCTGTTCACTAGCTGTTTTTGCCGTCAAGACTTTCTGCGCGAACTATTACTCCGGAGTTAGATAAGGGTTTGGGAAGAGTTCGATCGCATCTAGCATCTTTTTATCACTAGCCGAAAGTGCATCTTGAGGAAGTTATTACTGGTTACCGTTACCAGAAACGCGACTAAAGGATAGTTCTTCCAGAACTGTTGGTTGCACCGTATATGAACCAATAACTGGAGTATAATCTGTATGACCTTTATCCTCAAAACCTGTAAAATGAGACTTAAATAAAGATAACAATTCCTCGTAACGTTGTACTTTAGCTGACACTATCTTCTCAGCAAAACTTTTCGCTGCACCAAGACTTAATGTAGTTGAACAACGATGGGCCTTTATAATATTACAAATTAAGGCTAGTGTCTAGCTTCCTGCAGGTGAGTCACCTAATGGTGTGTATATATAATAGTCATCATTTGGGATAAACTCAAAGCAAAAGGTGATCTCTAATCGTGCGACTGTAGTGCTGGCTGCTGCTCCTGTGATCAATATATATGTGAACGGGGACCAGTCGGCATCTGCACCAAAGTTATAATCATCAGATTAAATCTTAGTAACAATTTATCTGTATGCACGTCGCATGTCACCTAATTAATAATTATATTATTAGGCCATAGCCACTTATTTTACCACTACATTAGCTGCAGCTTATATACTCATATGGGCCATTTAAACTGAACCTGAACTATTTATAGCACTGACAATTGGTACCAACCGTATAGAACCGGTTGTACCACATGACCTATTCACGATAGCGTTCCCCTATAAAGGGCCAGTATAATAACTAGGTGCTGGGGTCTAAGCACCCGTTGCTGGGGAAAAGGTTGCATCATTACGAACCGCGATCATTTAGGTACTATTCAACATGTCATGTGCTATAGCTATGCCTACATTTCCGGATGCATTGGTTACCACGTCTATAGTCATGGTCCCACCACCTAAGGCTGTGAATATAGTTTCTTATCTGGTAGCTCGACATTTGTAGGACTCTGGGCAGAAATAGGAAGCTAAAAATTCCGCTGAGATACCTGTCACATCAAAAGCATTTGGGGCATTTTGTGTAGGTGTGGGCACTCCTAAAATGAACTAGTTATGAGCTGATGTCACTCCTTCCTTCACAATAGTATCCGCCACTGTAGAGCCAAGGGAAACATCATCTATAGCTAAGGCTATCAATCGTTGCATTTTTGGATAATATTCCTTAGCTTCTGGATTTTTCGAATCAAAATAGTGCATGAATTTTTCACCTATCAATTAGAGTAGATAAGACATTCGATTTCGAGGGATATTCCTAGCTATACGTTAAATCTCATTCGGCATATCCTCAAGCACTTCGTCATAATAGGCTCGTCCTTTAGCTTACTGAATCATATGATCTCGTTCGAGGACTTGTTTTAATGTAGTGTTATTCCACGCACGTTTCTAGTTCATTTACTGCATCTTCTTGGACCTGTTCTTTTTGGGCTTAATTTTCTATAATTTTTGGGGGTTTTGTTTTGAAGTCATGGTTTGTTTGTTACATATATTCCCTGCCAGGGTAACACCGGCTCTGCCACATAAGTGGGGGACAGGGAAGTTATAGGAGGTTTTGAGCTCCTACCCACACTGCCTGTGTGTGGAACAGCCTTTAATGTAACTGACATGTCGTAGTGTGTCCTACTCCCTAAAATTATTAAAATTAGAGCTATCGTTTTAGAAGACAGGATTTTATGGTTAATAAGTAATTCCCATAAAATGTTGATATGGGTCTTACTAAAAAGGTAGATCTATCTTATGTACCTCAGCTTTGTATAGCATCTCTTAATCTCGAAGAACGCCACCCTCTTGGTGCTTTAGATGCTTATATCTATAAGCTATATATGTTTGTTAGTAAGGATCCACCGTTTATGATTCTAACTATTTCGTGATTATATTGTTAAATTATCCTTCGGTTAGTTAGTTCATAGTTGAGGCCTTAGTATAATTACCACCAGTAATAAACCTATGGTTAGGACGTTTAATAAAAATTTGGTTACCAATCTAACATCCTGTTTTGGATAAGAAAGTAAAGAAGGCATCGTCCTCTATCATCTCTTTTATCATATACCCGATGCCATACTTGCGTGTGTCGTTGTGCCCGACGACAATTAGTTTCTAAAAGGCACGTTTCCATCTATCATAGTATCAGTGGTTCACATTCTATAAAATATCATCTCCAGTTTATAGACCTTGTATATCAGCTTTAGCTACTTTAGCTACGTAAGAGTATATAGCTAACATAGTCACAGTATTGTTATAAGTGGTTTCTGTAGGAAATCCGGAAATAACTTAGTCAGCAACCCATCCAAAGCACATTTTCTAATTTGTCTTTCGATAGAAGGCGATAAATGGATACCTCTTCATATGCAAGAACCTCAGCATTTATTCAATCGTTGTTGCACTTAAGCCCATAGCTAAACCATGTTTATTGATATAATCTTCAACAAGAGAGACATGGAATAACTCTTTAAGGAGTCGCTTCATCTAGGAATCATGATTACTTCCGTCAGCTGAAACCTTAATACCAGGTACTTGAAATGAATCTAATATAAGAGTCGCTACTTCACCCGTGGATAATCCTAAACAGGCTTTAAAGTGTCCAAAGAGCCCATCATATCCTCCTTTCTTAATAAATTAGATAAGATTGAAGTTTACGACGCCAAAGAATAACTTAACCCACATCGGGGGGTCCCACACTACTCTACCTTTTACGGAGCTGTCGGGACCGAATAAAGATTCATAAGTCTTCAAAAATGGCTTAAATACACTGGTGTATTTTAACTTACCTTCCTATGCTTCACTCCATATACGCTAGTATTGCTTCTTCTTATCAGAAGACAATTGCGCAATATATTCCTCTATGGTATAAATCTTCTTGGGTAAGTTATGGCGATCTTTCATCTTTCGTGTCAAATCTCGTGCATAAGACTTAAATGCCAACCAATCTTCAGAGTCGGGATCATGACATCCTTAATTGCATCGGGCCCTTAAGGCTACCATTAACGAGTAGTCAGTCTGCTTGACATATTTAGCCTTTCCAGCAGGATCATTTATTTTCAAGCCTGGTTAACACACTTTACCTTCTGGTTCAGGTATGAAGGCTAGTTCTCTCATCAGTTATGCTTATGAGATCTCTCCTCCAGAGCGATTATAACAATGCTAAATCTTTAAAGTACCAGTTGGGATATCAAATCGGTTTGCAGAATCCTTAGTAAGTTTTGTTATTTTGATATCTTTACCTAACGTTTCTATCTCTTATCCTAACCCTCCTTCCTCCTTCCCTGCTTCGAGCTCTAAACGCTCCACTCGCATTGTAGGATATTGAGTTATTGTGACTACATCCACTTCGTCCTCGAAACGTTGGGTGAATCCATCATTTATAGGGTTATATAGATCTATTTTGCGCCTGGATTTGATTAACACTTTTCTAGGTTCGAAGGGTTTTACCGCGCCAACTTGATCATAATCATCATAGTCAAAGAATGGTGAAACTGGTGTCTTTAACGCCTCCGTGTGTATAAATCGTAAGCATTTTAGGTAATCTGATGGGCTCTCAAAGAATTCAGCATTCGCTTTGCTTTAACTTGGCCAATAATCGAAATTTGATCTATAAGCTCGCACATAGGCTAACACATCATATTGAGTCTAATATTCCATAGATCCTCCTCCCGGCAAACACGCTACGATTTCATGTCCAAACTGTACGAGACCATGTTTGCATCTTCTAAAAAACCGAACCAACCTATTTCGTGGGATATCTAAAGGTAAATCGCGTTTCTAACATATTTACACAAACATTTACGCACAAATAGATTAAGAATAGTTTATTATATCGGCATCAACATGTGGATCTTTTCTTGCATAGAGTAATGTAGTGAGCACATATTACATACGTTGGAATTCTTTTCTCTAGCAATTTTAAATAGCTTAATCTACTATTATCGCAGCTGTATCCGGATCTAAACCATGTTTAGTAGATGCTGAGGCTATCAACTACAAACGTGAGTTTTCAGTCATATGCATAAACAACCGCAAAGTGTCATTGTATATATCTGCATGCATTTTATCCGCCATACTCTCTTCTCCTAAGCTATTGCTATCTCTAGTTGAATATATGTTTAAACTTAAAGAATTATTCAAATATGGGCATTTCATAAAAAGGCCAACATTCGCAGCACAAAACTTTAACTGGAGGGACTAGCTTGCAATATTTAGCATCGATAATGACTGATGGCGTGGATCTTAACCTGAGATACTCATCTTTAAGGGGTTTCTCGATCCTATACGTCCAGGTGTTCCTATCAAACCTATTTTAGGACCGGCAGCTGTAGCGACACGTTTCCCTTAATGAGTGGCGAAGAATTTACTTGGAACGTCAAAGTAGTAGTCTATGTAGTAAAGAGTAGGAGTACCACCGCTTAACTAATGAGCTTTGACTTATGCAGCTAAGTTTTAGAAGAATTTATAGTCTTCATGGCCGAAAATTATGTATACAGCTTCTGATATGAAATCTGATGGTTGGGCTTCAAAATATTATACTCCTTAATAATCAAAGCCTTATTTAAAAGAGAGTGTTTACCCTAAACGCTTCATCTCATTAGCGAAATTCAGTAAGGCTGGATTAATAAACTTATATGCTGTTACTTTACGAGAACTGTAATTTGGAGGCAACATATAACCCGAGTACTCAATAATTGGAGCGTCTGGATGACGTTGCATTATCATATTTATAGCTGAATAATAGAAGGACTTAATGTCCCCTTCAGTATCATACTTAAATGGCCGTTTTATTGTGATGTTCTGCCCATTCTTAGATATCGTTGCTTAACCGAACTTTATCAAATCGATAAAATTCTCAACTGCGGAGCTTAAATTCATTTACTAGGCTATAGGCTTGATGATATTTAGAAAAGAGTCGGATATGGTATATGGCACAATCAACGTATGCTGATCAAGAGACCCAGAAATACAAGAGGAGTAATATTATGGATCACTTTCTCTCACCACTTCTCCAGCATATTCAGTAATTGGATCTTTTAATTCTAGTTAAATTTCTTGGACTTGATGTATTTTGTTTATGCGGATAGGTTCCATTTTAATAGCTGGTTTTATAGCATCTTTAAAGGCTGGTAAACTAGCTACAATCTACCACGGTTCATGATTCATTGGAACAGCTGATACGAACATATGTCTCTTGCCATCAGTTACTAACAAAGAGCTAGATTCTTCATTCTTGTACAAAACTTCGTCTGCACGGGGGTTGTTTTTAATGTTTGCAACATGTAAGATTACTGGGGGCGGGGTTTGGAAGTATAGGTTAAAAAGGAATCCTTATATGGCGCAGGGTACATAAGCATTCAATAAAGCACAGGCTGTCATCCATTTAGCTCTTCTGTTTTGATCTACAGTATGATTTTATGCGTATTAATCTACCATTAAAGTATCTATGGCTCGATCAGGAATGCCATAATATACATGGGAAGTTGATTACCCTGGTTTAATAAAAGCTTGGAAGATAGGCATGATAGGTTAATCATCCAATTAGACTTAGGTCGTATATACTGTAGTTCGACATTTCTGCATCGCTTAAATCATTTAAGTCAAGTCTGGTGTTCTTCCTAGTGGTTCTTCTCCTAACCATAGAGTTATTAAGTAGCTAAACGTCTCTCTGTATTCCTAACCCGTACCACAAAAAGATCGGTGTTAAAGTATATGATCCTCTATCAAGCCCTCCGTATGAGATACCGATTTCCAGGCTTCAGCTAATAAGAAAACGAAATCTTTGACTAAATCATCAGTTGTATCCTAAGACGTATCGTTTTAATATACAAATTAAGCTATCAGTGAATCCCACTCCCGTTCTACACCACCCATATTGTATCGCAAGCCGCTTAACACATACATTACAGGCAATAGAGCACACCATGGTGCATCCTTTCGAGTACTCCATGTATTCATCTAATATTAAGTATAGCCTACGGCTCCTGATGTGTTATAACTTTGTTCTCTCCATGTCACACTGGATTAATCGAAGTTAGGTTAGTTCATCCGTATGACTTTACTTACAGGTGCAGCTGGCATAGTATAAGCTGATACATGCACACCAAAAGCAGAAGTTTAGTTTTCAGGCTTCTTGTAGTATTCTAATGCCGCTTTGGAAAACCATGCCCGTTTAAGAGCAAACTAGAATTGCGTTGTGAGAAAGTTTGCTAACTTTGTTGGATCTCTCAAGCTGTCAAGAAGCTTAGCTTGTGCAGGTTAGAAAACATACCCTAAGGAGCGCTTTATCAATACGTTCCGATCATTAGTCGATAATTTCGGGTAGTTTACAAGGAAATTATCGAAGGCCGCTTGAAGAGTTGATTACGTATGATCTTGACCCTTTATAGCGTCTGAGATTAACATGGGAACTGGCTTTGATCTTTTAGTTTTTTATGTTAGTATGGCACTTTCTTCTTATTCCGAAATATCTTCAACTTAAGGTGTATCATTTTTGTGATACTACGTCTTCTCTTACTCTTGATATAAGATCTCATATTTCTTAATGTAGTCTAACTCTATAACAGAATCCCACTACACTGGTAGAGTCTTAGGAGATATTTTTGGAAGCTTTATCTAATCATAGAAAGGGTAAAGTGCATCAATCATATCTCGATAAGCTTTATACATATTTCCTAACCGTTTTGGTATATAAGCAGGTAGTATGTAATCTCGTATAATATAGTACGCCGAGAATCGCTCTTCCGCTGAGGTTTGAGGTAAATATGGTATCCACTCACTAGCTATATACACACAAGCTTGCACTAAGGTTTGGATTTGGGACTTTGCAAGATTAACACCAAATCTGGCACTTAAATAAGTGCTCACTTCATTGATGGCTATATTTTCAAGACGAATAGGGTCTGTTATGGGAGCTATAATCTCTCGTTAATCTATCTTCTAAATAGCATTGTCCTTCGTCTCAAAAGTTTCTACTAGTGTTTGAATAACTTTCTATTCTTTAACCACACGCTCATAATCCACGTCTTGATCTTCTAGCCATTACAAGACAGCATTTGCATCCTCAGTATATTTTGTTAGTTCCTTATATAAGTCTGCTTTCGGTTTGTCTTAAATCACTGATGGTGTCGGCTTAGATACTTATATAATTTTTTCTTAAGCAGGTTTTTATTGCGCTCCTTAATATTCTTTTCCTTACGCTGCCTTTAGTTTCTCCTTATCGGGAACTCCTTGCTGTATAGCGCGCTTAAGACTCTCCACTAAAACTGGTACTGGGGCTGTGCTCACTTTTATCCTGGGGGTCAAACTCTTCGCTGATTTAACTTCATCGGCTAAGGGTTAGAAGAGGTTGATAGTTTTCGGGGCTTTTCCTGTAGATCCAGCTTTTGAGGGGCACTACAATTTATTTTTATTTTTATTTAATTATGCATCCTCCTTCTTTTAAGGCTCTTATTTTGCTTCCTATTTAGGAATAAACACAAGTTCCTGTTTCTTAGATAATCTAATGGTTGTCGGTGCATTCCTCAATTAAGCCACAGAGTACTTAGATGATTGTCCGGAGACAGATCTCTTATCACTAGGAATTGATTTTATCTTTTCCGAGTGTTAGTAAGCTGGTTTCTTTGTGTTTCTTACCCACACTTCTTTTGGCTATTAGATTTGCTACTCCTATTTTTCGATGTAAACGACTTCTTGTTTCTTATTTTTAACAGGAGCTTCACTCGATCTTTCTCTCTTCACTTACTCTTTCTTTTCAATATAAGTGATTTTCTACTTTTGCATCTTGGTTGCAGCTTAACTAGAGCTTTCACTTTGTGTTTGGTTTGACCGAGATAATGGATTAGTTTTTGGAATGGAAATCTCATCTTACCAGGTTGTAGCCTTAACCTTTATCTATTTAACCCCCTTATTCAATAAATCTCGGAGGTTTGGTAGATCGAAATTATCTGGGTCATCCTCTTCTATCCAATGCAAGTAAAGGTAAGGTAAATAATTAAAATCGGCTGCTAGTTTCTTAAGATCGGGCAAGGATGCGTCTTATAGGAATGTGTAGACATCTTCCTTAGTGCTATGGTTATGAAAATACTCAAATCCAGTAATGTACTCCTCTATTTTCTTCTGCTAGTTCAGATATCTTCTAACGCCTAATTTTACCAAGACATCTATATACTACTCCTTATTCTTAGGGATATGATCAAGTTTAGCTTTAATTATTTCTGGCTTCTTCTTCTCTTTTCCGTGGTTTTAAATTCGAGCTTAACGCTCTCTTCTTACTTATCTAGCTCGAGTGTCTGCCAAATGTTTTGAGATCGATTCAGAGACCTTAGTACCCTTTACTGGCACTTTTTATTCTTTCTTATCTTCCTCTTTTTCCTATTTTTCTTCCTATTTTTATTTAGGTAAGGATGGAAACTCTTCTGGTTCAATAACATTTTTTGATTCTCCAGTAAAGACATCTTTGAAAGGAATTGGTTATATAGTTTTTACGATCTTGGTCTTAATATCTGGATTACCACTAATAGGTGCCTTACGACTTAGGTGTTTCTTGACTGGGTTGGGTAAGCCTAAGTCTAATTGAGCATATAGAGCATAAATATAGCCTTTATCTCTCACAATTGCTTGTAATTACGCATCAGAGGCTTTATGTAGGAGAGCTTTCCAGGAAGCTGGGTTCTTTACAAAAGCGAAATCTTTGATAAACCCTCTTATTTCGTCTTCTACTTTCACATAATCAGCTATATCTGTCATCTTCATAACTTAATTAACTAAAGCTGCAGTACCAGCTACTCTAGAATTAAATGTTAGTAACCAAGAGTATGTAATTTATAACTACACCAAGGGATCTTTCTTATTATTTATTTGGATATATCGCGTCATATCTGCTAAAGAAAGACATAAGCAATAAGGTGGTAGTTCTAAATCGATAACCGTATCGTATTTTTTACCTAAGGTCTTAAACACTTCTCTCGTTTAGTTTCGCACATAGACGGTTGAATTCAAGCACAAATCACGTAAAGTGTTTCGTTGTTACTCTAGAGTTGAAGGAGCTGCTCTAGTATACCAATGTGAGGCCTTAGCTTGAATCTACTTTATAGATGGGTGGTCTATGGCATATGTGATGTAGTCACTTACATATTACCCGCCTGCTATCAGAATCGAGGCATAACCGAACAATAAGTTATCTTCATACACAAGATTCAATAAGTAGCCGTTTTGGGGGACACTCGTTCCTTATAAGGCATAATGCTTATCTAGCGGCCATTACTTTGTATTTTTAAAGGCTGCTAGCAGGTTATTAAAGGCTGAAGCTTTAGAGGAACCCTTAATACTATTAAAGCTCATACACGATGCTGTAAACACGCTCTTCCCATCGAAATAATGAGTAGTCATTTAAACACAATCCATCGGCAGTAGTTTCTAAAATTACCCAGAAATATAACCATTGTCAGCCACCAAGAAAATAGATTCAAGGTGGTCCTCAATAACTCGTTTTTGAGAAACAAATTATTTGGTTATATCAATTAAAGCGTTTTTTGTGCCATAAGAATCGGCACTCACCTCTGACAAATCTTCGAGAGGTTCAGCTAAAAACCGGATAGCTAACAAATCATATACTGAAAGGTTAGGAACTGGAGAGGGCATAGATTTTAACCGTCTTATTACATCCTTTTCTGACATTGTATATTATAATAACTTTTCCCTATCAGTATTTATTGGTGGATATAAAGCATATGTTATATAACTTTATATCACTTCTAGAAGTCCTGAGAAACTTTGTTTCCCTTAAAATGTCAAGCGTGCTAGTTACCCACGGTAACGATCGTTAGGGTTTTACACTAGGGTCAAGCACTCCACTTCATCAGGGTCGATATATTACTTCTCGATATTTTAAATTGTTATATCGCCAGAGTTATATGCAGACAATTTCTGCTCTTCCTCATCAACACCCTGGACTCTAAAAGACACGTCGATTTTGTCATTTGGGTTAATCACACGTGGTTGCGACTATGGGAAGGCCTTTCCTCTTCCCTTTGCTTGTTGCTCGGATAACGCGCATCCCGAGTTTTTTGACTTGGAGCTTACAAGCTGCTCACTTTAGTCTTTTTGCATTTTATTATTTTGGTTGTTTGGTTTGTATCTTTCTTTAAAAGAAAGTGGTGTCTTCCTACTCCCCGTCGTCGATATTGTAGTCCTTGTAGTCTCCCCCTGATGCGTACCCGTACGCAGGTTCAACCTCCGGCACCACGCAATCAACAAGTGAGAGTAGTACAAACACCCCTTAAAAATAAACAGTTTTAAAATGCAGGTAGCGGGCACGTAACAGGTCGATGCTACGATCCGCCTATGGGAGATATACCTTTCGGCACCCCTCCTGGGCATAAAACA
>Ga0272412_1000678_pt1 | contig 10762 bp, 9 predicted proteins | sample WWTPWeurt_MetaT_FD_193540 | JGI IMG/M metagenome (GOLD analysis project Ga0272412, IMG submission 193540) | Metatranscriptome of activated sludge microbial communities from WWTP in Nijmegen, Gelderland, Netherland - WWTP Weurt (Metagenome... | ecosystem: Engineered > WWTP > Aerobic digester >...
CTTGATTGCTGGGGCGAGATTGCCATTCTGCCAAAGATAGCCACCGTTTCGACAGACTTGGCGGAATGAAAAGGGCGGGGGCGTCGCCGCCACCCGCCCTGCTTTCCAGGCCGCCGGGTCTCAGAAGTGAAGCGACCGCTTGTCGCAGGCCAACGCCGCTTCGTGCATTACTTCGGACAAGGTCGGATGGGCGTGGCAAATACGACCCAAATCCTCCGACGCGCCGGCAAATTCCATAGCCACCACCGCTTCCGCAATGAGTTCGGACGCATTGACGCCGATGATGTGAACGCCCAGGATACGATCGGTCTTGGCGCAGGCGAGGACCTTGACGAACCCTGACGCGTCGCCGTGACCCAGGGCGCGTCCATTGGCCAGGAACGGCACCTTCCCAGGCTTGTAGGCGATGCCGTCAGCCTTCAATTGTTGCTCGGTCTTGCCCACCCAGGCAATTTCCGGATGGGTGTAGATGACACCGGGGACGGTCTCCAGATTGCAGTGGCCGGCCTGGCCGGCGATCAGTTCGGCGACCATGACGCCTTCTTCGGAAGCCTTGTGGGCCAGCATGGGACCGCGCACCACATCCCCCACCGCCCAGACATTGGGCAGATTGGTCTTGCAGTGGCCGTCCACTTCGACCTGACCGCGCTCGTTGAGCTTGAGGCCCACCGCGTCACCATTGAGTCCGTCGGTATTGGGAATTCGCCCGACGGAAACGATCAGCTTGTCGCATTCCAGCTTCTGGGCACCATCCTTCCCGTCGTATTCGAGGGTGACGCCCTTCTTGCCGACGGTAACCTTGTTGATCTTGACGCCGACATTGATCTTGAGGCCCTGCTTGGTGAACAGCTTCAAGGCTTCCTTGGCCACGTCCTGATCGGCGAAAGCCATGAAATCGGGAAGCGCTTCCAGAACGGTGACTTCGGCTCCTAGCCGGCGCCAGACGGATCCGAGCTCGAGGCCGATGACGCCAGCGCCGATGACCCCCAGACGCTTGGGCACTGCCGTGAAATCCAGTGCCCCCTCGTTGTCGCAGATGACCTTGTTATCCACCGGAATGCCAGGCAGATGACGCGGCTTGGACCCGGTGGCGACGATGACGTGCTTGGCCAGCACTTCTTCCGCACCGACCTTGACCTTGTAAAGCTCGCCTTCCTTGCCGACAAAGCTGCCGTGGCCATTGAGGGCGGTGACCTTGTTCTTCTTGAACAGGCCGCGAATGCCCCCGGTCAGTTGATTGACGATGGTATTCTTGCGACCGACCATGGTCGGCACGTCGATGGCGACACCCTTGGCGCTGATGCCATGGACGGCAAAGGAATGATGCGCTTCCTCGTACAGTTCGGACGAGCGCAGCAGGGCCTTGGACGGAACGCAACCGACGTTCAGGCAGGTCCCGCCCAGGCGGGGCTCGCCCTTGGGATCGGCATAGGGATTGGATTCGCAGCAAGCGGTGGACAGGCCGAGCTGAGCCGCGCGAATCGCGGCCACGTAACCGCCGGGTCCACCGCCGATGACGAGGACGTCGAATTGTTTGGACATTGTCTTCTCCTCAGTGAAGGGTGAAACGTGGAGGGCGAAGCGTCGGAACAGGCGACCTTCGTCCTTCCACTACATTTCACAAATCGCGTTTCACCGCATCAAACGCCCAGCAGCAGCCGGGTCGGATCTTCCAGGGCTTCCTTCATGGTCACCAGACCGAGCACGGCTTCGCGGCCGTCGATGATGCGGTGATCGTAGGACATGGCGAGATAGTTGATCGGACGCACCACCACTTGGCCGTTTTCGACCACGGCACGATCCTTGGTGGCATGAATGCCGAGGATGGCCGACTGGGGCGGGTTGATGATCGGGGTCGACAGCATGGAACCGAATACGCCACCGTTGGAGATGGAGAAAGTGCCGCCGGTCAGTTCCTCGATGGACAGCTTGCCATCCTTGGCCTTGTTGCCGAACTCGGCGATCTTCTTCTCCACCTCGGCAACGGTCATCTGGTCCGCGTTGCGCAGGATGGGAACGACCAGACCGCGCGGCGACCCGACGGCAATGCCGATGTCGATGAAGCCATGGTAGACGATGTCGTTGCCGTCCACCGACGCGTTGAGGATGGGGAACTTTTGCAGCGCCGCACAGGCCGCCTTGACGAAGAAGCCCATGAACCCCAGGCGCACGCCGTGGGTCTTTTCGAACTTTTCGGCATATTGCTTGCGGAGCGCCATGATCGGTCCCATGTTCACCTCGTTGAAGGTGGTCAGGATGGCGTTGGTGGATTGAGACTGGACCAGACGCTCGGCAATCCGGGAACGCAGCCGGGACATGGGAACCCGCTGCTCGGTCCGCGAAGCCTGGACGTCCACACCGGTGGCCGGAGTCGGTAGGGCAGCCGCAACGGCGGCGGGCGCAGCGACCGGGCCAGCTGCCGGTGCGGCCGGCTTCTGGGCACCAACGGCGTCTTCCTTGGTGACGCGGCCCCCGCGGCCGGTGCCGGCCACGTCAGCTGCAGCAATGCCTTTTTCGTCGAGAATCTTGCGGGCTGCCGGGCTCGCCGTACCGGCGGGCGCCGCAGCAGCCGGCGCCGGCGCGGCGGCGGGAGCTGCGGCCTTGGGGGCCTCGGCCTTGGCCGCAGGAGCGGCCGCGCCGGCCTTGGCCTCGGTGTCGATCTTGGCGATGATTTCGCCGGAGGTGACGGTCTCCCCGTCCCCCTTGACGATCTCGACCAGGACGCCGGCATCGGGCGCCGGAACTTCGAGAACGACCTTGTCGGTTTCGATGTCGATGACGATCTCGTCGCGGGCGACGGCTTCGCCGATTTTCTTCTTCCAGGACGCCAGCGTGCCTTCGGCAACGGACTCGGAGAGCTGGGGAACTTTGACTTCGATAATGCTCATGATGGCTCCACTCTTGCAGTTTTATCAGTACTCGATCTTGCCCAAAGCGGACTCGACCAGAGCTTTTTGTTGCTGGCTGTGCTTGGCCAGGTACCCCACTGCCGGCGAAGACGATGCCGGACGGGACACCAACAGAAGCTTCTGCTTGCTCCCCAGTTGGGTATCCAGATGGTGGCGGGAGGCGAACCAGTACCAGGCACCCTGGTTGCGGGGCTCCTCCTGACACCACACGATTTCGGTCGCCTTGGGATACTTGGCCAGTTCCTTGGCCACGGACTCCTGCGGGAAGGGATAGAGCTGCTCCAGGCGCACGATGGCAACACTGTTGAGCTTCTTCTCGCGGCGGGCTGCCAGCAGATCGTAATAGACCTTGCCCGAGCAGAAGACCACCCGGGTCACTTTCTTGGCGTCAAGCTTGTCCACCTCGCCGATCACCCGCTGGAATTCGCCATTGGCGAGATCTTCCAGAGGAGAGCAGGCATCCTTGTGGCGCAGGAGTGACTTGGGCGACATGACGATGAGCGGCTTGCGCTGCATGCGCACCGCCTGACGGCGCAGCATGTGGAAGACCTGGGCCGCAGTCGTGGGAACGCAGACTTCCATGTTGAGCTCGGCGCACGCCTGCATGTAGCGCTCCAGGCGGGCCGACGAGTGCTCCGGCCCCTGCCCCTCGTAACCGTGGGGCAGCAGCATGACCAGGCCGCAGGCCCGGCCCCACTTGGCTTCCCCAGAGGAAATGAACTGATCGAAGACGACCTGGGCGCCGTTGGCAAAATCGCCGAACTGGGCTTCCCAGATCACCAGTTCGTAGGGATTGGCGGAAGCGTAACCGTAGTCGAAAGCCAGCACGGCTTCCTCGGAAAGGACCGAGTCAAAGCACTGGAATCCGGCCTGTTTGGGCTGGAGGTGCTGAAGCGTGTAGTAGGTACCTTCGTTCCAGTTTTCCCGATTTTGATCGTGGAACGCCGCATGCCGGTGGAAGAAGGTGCCACGACCGACGTCCTCGCCGGAGATGCGAACGCCATAGCCCGACACGAGGAGGGACGCATAGGCCAAGTTCTCGGCCATCCCCCAATCCACGGGCAGCTTGCCATCGCCCATGGCGGCCCGGTCCTCGACGATCTTCTTGACCCGGGAGTGGAGCGTGAACCCGGGGGGCAAAGTGGTCAGCCGCTGGGCCAGACGTTGCAGGTCCTTGACCGGAACCCGGGTGTCGCAGGTCTCGATGTAGCCCTTGGTCAGGTAGGGTGTCCAATCGATGGTGTTCGGATGCTTGTACCCCGCCAGGACCGGGTTATAGAGCAGTTCGCCCTTGTCCAGGTGATCGCGGTATTGGGCGATCATCTGATCGGGACCGTCGGTCGGCAGGACGCCCTCGGCAATCAGCTTGTCGCCGTAGAGCTTGCGGGTGCCCGGATGCTGAGCGATCTTCTTGTACATCAAGGGCTGGGTGACCATCGGCTCGTCCTGCTCGTTGTGGCCGAGCTTGCGGAAGCAGACGATATCCACGACCACGCACTTGTGGAACTGCTGACGGAACTCCATGGCCACCTGGGTGGCGAGGGCAACCGCCTCCGGATCGTCGCCATTGACGTGGAAGATCGGAGCATCGGCCATCTTGAAGATGTCGGTGCAGTAGAGGGAGGACCGATAGTCGCGGGGGTCGCTGGTGGTGAAGCCGATCTGGTTATTCACCACGATGTGCAAGGTCCCGCCGACGCCATAGCCGCGCGTCTGGGCAAAGTTGAGCATTTCCTGATTGACGCCCTGGCCGGCCACGGCGGCGTCGCCATGGACGATGACCGGCAGTACCTTCTGCTTGCCCACTTCTCCGCGCCGGACCTGGCGAGCATAGACCGAACCCTCGACCACCGGATTGACGATCTCGAGGTGGGAAGGATTGAAGGCCAAAGTGAGGTGGCAGGGACCTCCCGGCGTATAGACATCGGAAGAATAACCCAGGTGATATTTGACGTCGCCCGCGGCGAGATCGCTCTTCTTCTTGCCTTCGAATTCATCGAAAAGCATGGAAGGCGCCTTCCCGAGGGTATTGACGAGGACGTTCAATCGACCGCGGTGGGCCATGCCAATGACCACTTCGTCGACTCCCAGTCGACCGCCGGTGCGGATGGCCTCGTCCATGGCGACGATGAGGGATTCGCCGCCTTCCAACGAGAAGCGCTTCTGACCGACGTAGCGGGTATGCAGATAGCGCTCCAGGGTTTCGGCTGCGGTCAGTCGCTCCAGAAGGCGCTTCTTTTGCTCGGGGTTAAAGGTCCCGCGGGAGCGAATCGTCTCGAGCCTTTCCTGGAGCCAGCGCTTTTCCGCGTACTCGCTCATGTACATGTACTCGACGCCGATGGAACCGCAGTAGGTCTGCTTCAAGGCTTCGACGATATCGCCCAGTTTCGCATTCTCGGCAGTTCCCTTGAACGAGCCCGCATTGAAGGTCTTGTTCAGATCGGAATCGGAGAAGCCATAGAAGGACAGTTCAAGTTCCGGGATCGGCGGCCGAGGCGTGCGCTTGAGCGGATCGAGATCGGCCAGACGAGTGCCGAGGAAACGATAGACGTTGATGAGCTGCAGCACCCCCACCTGCTTCTTGCCATCTTCCGTGGCTGCCGGAGCGGTGGGCCGGAAACCGCCATCCTTCGCCAGCTCGGCAAAGGCCGCGATGACCGGCGCGTGGGGCACATCCCGGGCGACGAAGCCTGGCATCTGCGCCAAGCGGTCGAAATAATCGCGCCACTCCTCCGGTACGGCCGTAGGATTGTTGAGATAGTTCTCGTAAAGCTCTTCGACGAAAGGCGCGTTGCCGCCAAAGTACATCGAGCTGTCAAACAATTGCGTCATCGTGGTCATGAATGTCCCCTATTGGGTGTTATGGCTTTCCGCACGCCGTCCTCCGGGCGGCGCGTCGGTTACTGCATGAGCTTGAAAAAAAGGCGACCCGCAGGCCGCCTCTTCTCGGTCGCGCTCAGCCGCGCTGCGCCAGCGGTACGACATCGCGCTTGGCGGTGCCGATGTAGAGCTGGCGAGGCCGGCCGATCTTGTACTCCGGATCGGTGATCATTTCTTCCCACTGGGTCATCCAGCCAACCGTACGGGCCAGGGCGAAGATGCAAGTGAACATTTCGGTCGGAATGCCGATGGCCTTCTGAACGATGCCGGAGTAGAAATCCACGTTCGGGTAGAGCTTCTTCTCGACGAAGTATTCGTCTTCCAGGGCAATCTTTTCGAGCTCCATGGCCAGCTTGAACAGACGGTCGTTCTGCAGGCCCAGTTCGCTCAGAACATCGCCGCAAACCTTGCGCATGAGCTTGGCGCGGGGATCGAAATTCTTGTAGACGCGGTGACCGAAACCCATGAGCTTGAAGGTGTCGTTCTTGTCCTTGGCGCGTTTGATGTACTCATTGACGCGGGAAACGTCGCCAATTTCCTCAAGCATCTGCAGACAGGCTTCATTGGCACCGCCGTGGGCCGGGCCCCACAGACAGGCGATACCGGCGGCGATGCAGGCGAAGGGATTGGCCCCCGAGGAGCCGGCTAGACGCACGGTGGAGGTGGAAGCGTTCTGCTCGTGGTCGGCATGCAGGGTGAAGATGACATCGAGGGCGCGGACCAGCACCGGGTTCGAGACGTACTTTTCGCAGGGATTGCCGAACATCATGCGCATGAAGTTGGCGGTGTAATCCAGCTCGTTGTCCGGATACATGAACGGCGCACCGGTGTTGTACTTGTAGGCCATGGCGACGATGGTCGGCAGCTTGGCCACCAGGCGATTGAAGCTCACATTGCGATGCGCGGCATCGGAAAAATCCATGGCGTCGTGGTAGAACGCCGAGAGGGCACCGACGACGCCAGTCATGACGGCCATCGGGTGGGCGTCGCGGCGGAAGCCGGAGTAGAACTTGGTCAGTTGTTCGTGGACCATCGTGTGGTTCTTGATGGTCTTTTCAAACTGAGTCTTTTGCGCTGCATTGGGAAGTTCGCCGTTCTTCAGGAGGTAGGTGACTTCGAGGAAGTTGCACTGTTCGGCGAGTTGCTCGATGGGATAGCCACGGTAGAGCAGTTCGCCCTTGTCGCCGTCGATGAAGGTAATCCTGGATTTGCAGCTGGCGGTAGAGAGGAATCCCGAATCGTAGGTGAACAAACCTGTCTTGCCGCCTAGGGTGCGGATATCGACACAGTCGTTACCGTGGGTCGGAGACATGATCGGGAATTCGACGGGCGCTTGTCCGTCAATGGTCAGGGTTGCCTTGCGTTCGGTCGTCATGGTTACTTCCCTTTTCAGGTTTGGTCACTTCACTGCAATAAACGGCAAGCCCGCACTTTAGGGGGCCTACCTTACTTAACTCTTACGCAACAGGGACACGATGGGAGCCAAGCGGGGATCATGACATTCGGTCTGACCGCTGATCAAGTACCAAAGGTCGTGATCCTCCATCAGGACTAGTTCTTCGAAGGCCAACTGCTGCTGGTGATCAAGATTTTCGAAGCCTTTGTCGAGAAACCGCGTGAGGACGATATCGAGCTCCAGCAGGGCGCGTCGGATGCAGCGCCAGCGCAGGCGCTCGAGTTCGGCTCTTTCCATCAAACCGCGCGACGAACCATCATGTCCTTGATCTTGCCGATGGCCTTGGTCGGGTTAAGACCTTTGGGACAGACATCGACGCAGTTCATGATGGTGTGGCAACGGAACAGACGATACGGATCCTCGAGGTTGTCGAGACGCTCGTTGGTCGCCTGGTCGCGGGTGTCGGCGATGAAGCGGTAGGCCGCCAGCAGGCCGGCAGGCCCGACGAACTTGTCCGGGTTCCACCAGAACGAAGGACAGGAAGTCGAGCAACAGGCGCACAGGATGCACTCGTAGAGGCCGTTCAGCTCCTCGCGGTCTTCCGGCGACTGCAGGCGCTCCCGTTCTGGCGGGGGATCGTTGTTGATCAGGTAGGGCTTGATCGAGTGGTACTGCTTGAAGAACTGGGTCATGTCCACGATCAGATCGCGGATGACCGGCAGGCCTGGCAACGGACGCAGAACGACAGGCTGCTTCAACTCGTCGATGTCGGTCAGGCAGGCCAGACCGTTCTTGCCATTGATGTTCATGGCGTCCGAACCGCAGACGCCTTCGCGGCAGGAACGGCGATAGGACAGGGTGTCGTCCTTGGCCTTCAGCTTGGTCAGGGCATCCAGCAACTTGCGATCGGTAGGTTCCAACTCCACCGAGATGTCCTGCATGTAGGGCGCGGCGTCCTTATCCGGATCGTAGCGGTAGATGCTGAATTGAACCGTACGTTTGCTCATGTTCTTCTCCGATCAGTACGAGCGCGTCTTGAGCGCGATGGTTTCGACGGTCAGCGGCTGCATGTTCACAGGCTTGTAGGTGATCGTGCTGTCCACCGGATTGAACAGGGTGTGCTTCAGCCATTCCTTGTCGTTGCGGCCATTGGGGAACTCGGGAGTATCCGGGGCGTCGTCTCGCACATGGGCGCCGCGGGATTCCTTGCGGGCTTCCGCGGAGAGCATGGTCGCCTTGGCGACTTCGATCAGATTTTCCATCTCGAGCGCTTCGGTCCGAGCCGTGTTCCAGGCCATGGACTTGTCCTTGATCTCCAGCTGGCGAGCTGCCTTTTCGATTTCCAGGATTTTTTCGACGCCAGTCTTCAACAGGTCGCCAAAGCGGAACACCCCAGCATGATTCTGCATGGTGCGCTGCATGGCCAGCCGGGTTTCATGGACATTGGCGCCCCCCTTGCGATTGTCCAGAGCGGAAACCCGCGCCAGGGACTTCTCGGCGGCATTCGTCGGCAGGTCCCGATGAGCCTTCCCGGCCTTGAGGTCTTCCACAGCCGAATCGCCCGCCGACTTTCCGAAGACGAGGAGGTCGAGCAAGGAATTGGTACCGAGCCGGTTGGCGCCATGCACCGACGCGCAGGCACATTCGCCGGCAGCGTAGAAGCCCGGTACGACGGTATTCGGATCACCGTTTTGCGGTGTGACGACGCGGCCGGAATAATGGGTCGGGATGCCACCCATCTGGTAGTGGCAGGTCGGCACGACGGGCAACGGCTCCTTGATACAGTCGACCCCCGCGAACTGCAGACCGATTTCCCGAATACCGGGCAGGCGCTTCATGATGGTATTCGGATCGAGGTGGGTGATGTCGAGGAGGACGTAATCCTTGTTGACGCCACAACCGCGGCCTTCGTTGATTTCGGTGGTCATGGCGCGGGAGACGACGTCGCGGGACGCCAGGTCCTTGGCGTTCGGGGCGTAGCGCTCCATAAAGCGCTCCTTGCTGCTATTGCGCAGGATACCGCCTTCGCCACGGACGCCTTCGGTGATCAGTACGCCGGCACCAGCCACTCCGGTCGGGTGGAATTGCCAGAATTCCATGTCTTCCAAGGGGATGCCGGCACGGGCCGCCATTCCCAGGCCGTCACCGGTGTTGATGAAGGCGTTGGTGGAGGAGTAGAAAATGCGGCCGGCACCGCCGGTGGCGAAGATGGTGGCACGGGTGTGGAAGATCACCACCTGGCCGGTTTCCATTTCCATGGCGGTGACACCGACGACGTGACCTTCGCTGTCGCGGATCAGGTCGAGGGCCATCCATTCGACGAAGAACTGGGTATTGGCCTTGACGTTGCGCTGGTACATGGCGTGCAACATGGCGTGGCCGGTCCGGTCCGCGGCAGCGCACGAACGGCGCACCGGCTTTTCGCCGAAGTTTGACATGTGACCGCCGAACGGACGCTGGTAGATCTTGCCGTTGTCGGTGCGGTCGAAGGGCATGCCGTAATGCTCGAGTTCGACGACGCACTCGTTGGCCTTGCGCACCATGAATTCGATGGCGTCCTGGTCGCCGAGCCAGTCGGAACCCTTGACGGTGTCGTACATGTGCCAGTGCCAATGATCCTCCTCGGAGTTGCCGAGGGAGGCGGCAACGCCTCCTTGGGCTGCCACCGTATGGGAGCGGGTTGGGAAAACCTTGGAGAGAACGGCGGTCTTCAGACCGGCCTCGGACAATTGGATTGCGGAACGCAGACCGGCACCACCGGCGCCGACGATGACAGCGTCGAATTTCAGAACAGGAATACTCACGCTCACAGCCTCCAGAGAATCGCAGCAGCCCACGCGGTATAGCCCACCAGCGCAGTCGCGGTCAGCACGTGCAGGGCCAGACGCAAACCGGTCGGCTTGACGTAGTCCATCCAGATATCACGCACGCCGATCCAGGCGTGGTAGAAGAGGCTGACAAAGAAAAGGAAGGTTACGAACTTGATGAAGCCATGGGCGAAGACCCCTTGCCAGGCTTCGAATGTGGCAGGCCGGAGGATGAGCAGAATGGCCGCCATCAGCACCGAATAGCCGGCCATGATGACTGCGGTAGCGCGCTGGGCAATCCAGTCCTTGAGGCCGTAGTGGGCTCCGACGACGGTACGATTGATCACAGGAGAATCCCCCACAAAACCAGGGTCAGCGGAATGCTCACGGCGAGAACCGCGGCAGCAGACTTGTTCGCCGCTTCCTTCTCGATGCCGATGTGGAGATCAAGGAGCAAAAAGCGGATGCCGGCGCAAAAGTGATGGCAATAAGCCCAGATCAGACCCGCCAGGACGACCTTGACCGGCAGGGAAGATGCAAGCGCCGTTAAGGTGGCGAAGGTTTCCGGAGAGGTCAGGCTGGCGCCGAACAACCACAGCAGGATAGGTAGACAGAGGAACAGTCCAGCCCCACTCACCCGGTGCAGAATCGAAACCTTGCCCGGCAGAGGCAGCCGGATGGTGGTCAAGTCCAAGTTCTTTGGACGCTTCTTGATGGTCATTTCTGCCATGAACGTCATCCCTCGCGAAGTGTGCGGTAGTCCGCTTATA
>Ga0272412_1000681_pt1 | contig 10743 bp, 19 predicted proteins | sample WWTPWeurt_MetaT_FD_193540 | JGI IMG/M metagenome (GOLD analysis project Ga0272412, IMG submission 193540) | Metatranscriptome of activated sludge microbial communities from WWTP in Nijmegen, Gelderland, Netherland - WWTP Weurt (Metagenome... | ecosystem: Engineered > WWTP > Aerobic digester >...
ATCGGAGTCACATCCTTAATCGACGTGATCTCCATACCGATAGCCTGCAGAGCACGAATGGCGGATTCACGTCCGGAGCCTGGTCCGTTAACGCGGACCTCGACTTCGCGCATGCCATGCGACATGGCCTGACGAGCTGCATCCTGAGCGGCCTGTTGGGCAGCAAAGGCGGTGCTCTTCCTGGAGCCTTTGAAGCCGACCCTGCCAGCAGTACTCCAACCGACAACGTTGCCTTGGGCATCCGTGATGGAAACCTGGGTGTTGTTGAAGGTTGCAAGGATGTGGGCAACCCCACTGGCGATGTTCTTCGCTCCCTTGGCCTTGATGATCTTTGTCGCCTTCGGGTCCTCGCCTAGCAGCTCGGCTGCTGTGGGTGCGGATGCAGCGGGAGCCGGCACTGCGGCACCGGGCGCTACCGGTGCGGATGAGCCCGACGCAGGAGGGGTGACCGGCGCACCCTCGACGGGTGCAGCAGCCTTCTTCGCTTTGGCGGGTTTCTCTACAGGTGTTGCACCAGTTGAGGCCACGTCTGCGGACTCCTTCTTGGCGGCAGCTTTTTTGGGCTTTGCTTCTTCGGCCATATCGTTCGTCTGATTGGAGTTTTAGTGCGTTCCGGTTTTGGCATTCGGATTCCGCTGCACGCCGACAGTCTTCCGGGGCCCCTTGCGAGTACGTGCATTGGTACCTGTGCGCTGGCCGCGCACCGGCAGGCCTCGCAGATGGCGATATCCTCGGTAGGATTTGATTGCCTGAAGACGCTTCAGATTCAGACCAATTTCGCGCCTTAAGTCTCCCTCGATCACGTACTTACCATCCTGGATCGAGTGAACGATCTGAGAAACCTGCTGCTCACTCAGGCTTTTGGCACGAAGGGCTGGGTCGATCTCGGCACGAGAGAGAATCTCCCGCGCGTTGACCGGACCAATTCCGTAGATGTAGCGGAGGGCGATGTCGATGCGCTTGTCGCCAGGGATGTCTACCCCAAGAATGCGTGGCATAAGTCGATTGTTGTTATTGGCTCAGCCTTGGCGCTGCTTGTGGCGCGCGTTGGAGCAGATCACACGGATCACACCTTTGCGCCGCACGATTTTGCAGTTCTCGCAAAGCTTTTTAACTGAGGCTCGCACTTTCATTTTCCGTCAAATTCCAATGTTTATCCAACTCTTCTTTAGTAAAGGGGTGTCAACCCATCCACTGTCAATATTTCTGGCCCGTTATCACCAACGAGGACCGTATGTTCAAAGTGTGCGGACAGTTTCCTGTCACGCGTCACAACCGTCCACTTGTCGTCCAAAATCTCCACGCCAGGTTCGCCTTCGGTTACCATTGGCTCAATCGCGATTGTCATCCCAGCACGCAAGCGACTAGAACCGCCCAGATGATCAACGTAGTTCGGCACTTGAGGCTCCTCATGAACCTGCCTGCCAACTCCGTGACCGCAGAATTCACGAACAACACCGTACCCAGCCGATTCTACACAGTCCTGAACAGCCTTGCCGATCGCGTTCAATGTATTTCCAGGTCTTGCCTGCAAGATGCCTCGGCGAAGCGCCTCGCTGGTTACGTCCATCAACCGTTGTGCCGCTGGGCTGCACCCACCACACGCCACTGTCATCGCAACATCGCCGATTAGGCCTTCCATTCGGACTCCGACGTCCAACTTTACCAAGTCACCGAATTGCAAGCGTTTCTCATTCCCAATGCCGTGTATAACGGCCTCGTTCACCGAAATGCAGCACTGCCCTGGAAAGCTTCTGTACCGGTAAAAGGCGCTGGTAGCTCCATGCTTTCGTATTATATCGCCTATGGCCTGATCGAGTTCTGAAGTCTTCATCCCCGGTTGGATGAGCCCTATCCCTTGCCGCAGTACGCTGGCCGCTACGCGGCCAGCCTGACGCATTCCCACGATTTCGCTTGCGGTTTTTCGGTTAGGCTTGGCCATGGGATTTAATGTCTCCCACACCACATGGGCACTAACTCGTCGAATCGCACCTTTATCTGGCGCATTTTAAAGAACAAAGGTAACAGAGACGCTCAATACCGCCCGCGAATCTTACCCTTCTGAAGGAATCCGTCGTATTGCCTCATCAGAAGGTGCGATTCCATCTGACGCATTGTGTCAAGGAGTACGCCAACGGAAATCAACAATGATGTCCCACCAAAAAACTGAGCAACCGTGTAATCCATGCGCAGCCACATGTTGAGCAAAATCGGGATAACAGCAATTAACACAAGAAAGACGGCGCCGGCCAGCGTAATCCGGCTCATGGTATTGTGAAGAAAATCACTCGTTGCCGTACCAGGTCGCACCCCGGGTATATATCCGCCGTACTTCTTGAGATCATCCGCAACTTGCAGTTCGTTAAATTGTGTCGCGACCCAGAAATAGGAGAAGAACAGGATCATCAAGGAATACAGAGATACGTAGACCATCCCGTGCTCCCGGCCCAAAGCGTTGCCAATGTCTGTCAGAATCTGAACCTTCCATATACTCCCAAGCTTCTCGAATAAAAGCCCAGGAAACATAAGAATGGCCTGTGCAAAGATCACAGGCATCACACCTGCGTAGTTGACTCTGAGCGGCATGAATTGACTACCGCCCTGGTATACCTTTCGACCTACTGCCCGTTGGGCATACTGGACTGGAATTTTGCGCGTACCTTGAGTTACCATGATAACTCCGGCGATCACGATGGCCAAAAGAAGCACCAACAACACGGCATGTGTCCACTGATACTGATGCGCAGTACCCTCAGGAGGAAAGAACATCGTCCACAGCGAACGCATTGCCTGTGGCAGACGGGCGAGAATTCCGATGGTAATAACCAATGAAACGCCATTGCCGACCCCACGCTCCGAGATCTGCTCACCAAGCCACATCAGCAACAGGGTTCCCGTTGCAAGAATGAGCACTGTTTGAAAACGGTAAATCCAAAGGTTCTCAATAGTAACAAGTCGGCCATCATATGAGAACGCCTGTTGAGGGTTCTCCCAACCGAGTGCCATGATGGCACCTTGTATGACGCACAGTACTACAGTTAGATACCGTCCGTAAGCGATGATCTTTGCTCTGCCACCTTCCTCCCGCATCAACTTGCTAAGGCCGGGAATCACGGCCGAGAGCAACTGTATGATGATCGTCGCTGAAATGTAGGGCATGATGCCCAACGAACCCACAGCGCACTTTTCGAGCGCGCCACCAGTGAACATGCTGAAATACCCTACTGCCCCAGCCGCTCCACCGCTTGCACGGCTTTTCTCCTCCAGAAACTGCTGAAGTGCGGCTCCATCCAAACCAGGAATGGGAACCAGCGCGATCAGGCGTGCCACTCCGAGCAGGAGTGCAGTAAAGATGATCCGCTGCCGGAGCTCGGGAATCTTGAAGCAGTTCCCAAAGGTCTGGAATATGCGCGACAGCATGTTTTAGCGGTAAAGTTTAGCTGCCAGACTAAGGCAACACTTCCACTGTCCCACCGAGCTTTTCGATGGCCTCGCGTGCGACCTTGCTGAAGGCTGAGGCACGCACAGTCAGACGCTTTTCGAGCTTCCCGGAAGCAAGGATCTTTATCTTCGTTGGTTTTCCGGTGACGAGACCGACTCCACGAAGCGCGGACTCGTCAACCACTGACCCATCCTCGAAGTAGTTCAAATCTCCCAAATTCACAGGGAGATAGATCGTTGCAAAAGTTACATTATTGAAGCCACGCTTTGGTATTCTTCTAATCAGAGGAATCTGTCCGCCTTCGAAGCCAATTCGGATCGACGAACCCGATCGGGCAGTTTGTCCTTTTCCTCCGCGCCCAGACGTTTTGCCGTGGCCGCTGCTCTCGCCGATTCCTAATCGTTTGCGGCGATGCTTTGACCCATCACGAGGTTTGAGATTGTGGAGACGCATATCAAGCAACGTTCTTAATCCGATGTTCCAACCCACGCGCCTTGAATATGTCCTCACGGCGGCGCAGGCGCAGCAACGCATTCAGAGTTGCCTTGGCGACATTGGCAGCGTTTTTAGATCCGAGGGACTTGCTCAGCAAATCTTTCACTCCAGCGCTTTCCACGACCGCGCGGACGGTCTTTCCGCAAATCAGACCGGTTCCAGGAGAAGCAGGCCGAAGCAGCACTTTAGCTCCTCCAAATTGCGAGTACGAAAGGTGAGGGATCGTGCTGTTGTTAAGGGAGACATTCGTCATTTGGGACTTGGCGACTTCGCCTCCCTTGCGAATTGCGTCACTGACCTCACCACCCTTACCCAAGCCCAGCCCAACCCTGCCTTTGCGATCACCAACAACCACCAGAGCGCTGAAGCTAAAGCGGCGTCCGCCCTTCACGACCTTCGCAGACCGGTTGATGTAGATGACTTTCTCGACCAAGTCATCTCGTTTACCATCGTCGTCGTTGTGATCACGATCCCGACGACGGCGACCGCCACGTTCACGAGGACGGTCGACATGACCCTCGAAACTGGCGGGAGTCGGGACGGGGGTTTTGGGCACTTCAGGTGAATTCTCTTCAGCCACAATAAATTCCTCCTAAGGAGATTAAAATTTCAATCCGGCTTCCCGTGCGGCGTCCGCTAGAGCCTTAACCTTCCCATGAAAGCGGGCAGAGCCGCGATCAAAGACTACAGATTCAATCTTCACTTGCTGAGCAGCGACTGCCGCACGACGACCAGTAACAGTGGCAGTGGCCACATTGGCACCTTGTGCATCCTTGGGAGCAGATTTGTCTCTAGTGCTCACAGCCGCAAGCGTGCGGCCTATCCCGTCGTCGATGAACTGGACGTAGATGTGCTGACCGCTGAATTTGACGCTCATGCGGGGACGCGCAGCGGTCCCCGTCAGCTTGTTTCTCACCCTCCAGCGCCTTTTTTGCGCCAGTTCGTTCTTCTTTTCCGGTCTCATCTTGAAGCTTTGGTGTTGGTTCGATCGAACCGAAGTTATTGTACGGTCTTGCCTTCCTTGCGAACGACGTGTTCGCCGACATAACGCACTCCCTTACCCTTATACGGCTCAGGGGGATAATAGGCGCGAAGCTCAGCGGCCACGCGACCGACAACTTGACGATCAGCTCCCTCGATGGTCACCTTGGTGTTCTCCTCGACTGTGACCTTGATGCCAGCGGGGATGGGGTAGAGAATAGGATGGCTGTATCCGAGTGACATATCGACATTCGTGCCCTTAACAGCTGCCTTGAATCCAACTCCCTGAATCTCCAGTTTCTTTTGGAAGCCATCGCTGACTCCCTTAACCAAGTTGTTGATCAATGCACGGGCGAGTCCGTGCATTGCACGAGCTTCTGCATTTTCAGCGGTTCGCGATACAGTAATCCACTCAGGCTTGATCTCGACAGCCGTCAACTTCGGAAGATTCAGTGCAAGCTTTCCCTTAGGCCCTTCGGCAGTCAACAATCCACCACTTAGGGACACTTTTACCTTGGGCGGTACCGCCACAGGCATTTTGCCGATGCGTGACATAAATTTCCTTTCTTACCAAACGTAACAGACAAGCTCGCCACCGAGATTCTCTCTCCTGGCTTGAAATCCAGTCATCAAACCGCGTGAAGTAGTCAGTATAGCCACTCCCATGCCACCGAGAACCTGGGGTATCTCGCCAGCGTTGACGTAGCGTCGGAGTCCAGGGGTGCTGACTTGCTTCAATCCGACGATAACCGGTTTGCGAGCCTGATACTTCAAATCAAGCGTCAGCGTCTTCAGTTTCTCCCCCTCCACCGCGAAAGCATGGATGTAGCCTTCCTTTTGAAGAATGGCAGCGATGGCTGCCTTCATCTTCGAGTGCGGCATGGAAACCTTGGGATGCAGAGCCAAACCCGCATTGCGGATCCGGTTGAGCATATCTGCGATTGGGTCACTAATCATGGTCGGGAGAATAGTTACCAGCTTGCTTTGGTGACCCCGGGGATTTGGCCATTCAGCGCCAATTCGCGAAAGGTCAATCGGCTCACTCCATATTTTCGGATGTAAGCATGTCGCCGCCCTGTCAGTTTGCAGCGGTTTACCACGCGAACTGGGCTCGCGTCCTTGGGAAGCTTGGTTAGCCCGGCATAGTCGCCCTTGGCTTTGAGCTCTGCGCGTAGCGCCGCGTACTTCTTGACGGTCTCAGCTTTGCGCTTATTGCGCGCGAGCCATGCTTTTGTGGCCATAAAAGTGATTGATTCTGGATGACTACTTTGAAAAAGGCATGCCCATCATTGTCAACAGTTCGCGAGCTTCGTCGTCGGTCTTCGCTGTGGTAACAATCGTGATGTCCATCCCTTGCGTCCTCTTGATCTTGTCTAACTCGATCTCAGGGAAGAGTGTCTGTTCAGGGAGTCCAACGGAATAATTCCCGCGCCCATCGAATTTTCGGGGGCTCACGCCACGGAAGTCACGAATTCGTGGTAGAGCTGCCGCCACGAGACGATCAAAGAATTCATACATCACTCCACGGCGCAAGGTGACACGGCAGCCTACGGGCATTCCTTTGCGAAGCTTGAAGTTGGCGATGCTTTGCTTTGCCTTAGTGATTACAGCCTTCCGGCCGGTAATCATGGTGAGATCACGGGCTGCATCCTCGACCGCAACCTTTTCGAGGTCGGATCGCACACCCATGTTGATGACAATCTTCTCGATCCTGGGGACCGCATGGATGTTGGTGTAGCTGCGCTTTTCCTTAAGCGCCTGGCGAACCTCTTCCTCGTATTTGAGCTGAAGGCGGGGTTTCATTGGATGGACTACAAATCAGTATTCGACGGTTCAGGCGGCTTTTAGGGAGCGCTTACCTTGACGCTTTTCCCATTCGTCCGCGCGCATGACATTGCTAACGTGGACGGCTCCTTCGAGCCACAGCAGTCCCCCTTGGGGATTCTGTTGACTCTTCCGGAGGTGATGTAGGACTGGCTTGACGAGTGACTTCTTTTCGTCCTTTTCCTTTCCACGTTCGTCTGTCGCCTCTAGGACGACGGAGTCCCGCTTCGTAAGGACGGAAGTAATCTTACCACGACGGCCCTTTGCCGAGCCGGCAATGACGACGACCTCGTCGCCTCGTTTGACGTGAAACTTTTTGCGCATAGCAGAAGGGGATTAGATGACTTCGGGAGCCAGTGAGATGATCTTCATGAACTTCAAGTCACGCAATTCTCGAGCAACCGGCCCGAAGATTCGTGTTCCCTTGGGTTCGCCCTCCGCATTGATGATCACCACGGCATTCCGGTCAAAGCGAAGGCAAGAACCATCGCTGCGCCGAATTGGAGCCTTGGTTCGGACGACAACCGCCGTGCAGACTTCTCCCTTTTTAACCGTGCCATCCGGGGCGGCTTCCTTGATGTGTACCTTGATGATGTCACCGATCCGCGCGTAGCGCTGATTCTTGCCGAGGACGCCAATGGTCCAAGCGACTTTGGCACCCGTATTGTCGGCAACATCGAGACTGGAACGTACCTGGAGCATATTTTTCCCTTACGGTATTGAGTCTAGGCAGCGCTGCTGCGGGGGGTGCCATCCGGGTTGAGAACCTCAACCAGACGCCAGCGCTTCAATCGAGAAATAGGCCGTGTCTCCTGAATCCGGACAAGATCACCAACCTTGGCAGTCTGTGACTCATCGTGGGCGTAAAACTTGTTGAAGGACCGCACGACCTTCTTGAAGACGGGATGTTGGAATCGGCGTTCGACACGAACGACGATAGTCTTCTGCATCTTGGCCGATACGACCTCGCCGACGCGTTCTTTGCGGTGCCCGCGGACCTCTGTGGCTTCAGACATAGGAAATCAGGACTTCGTTGAGGCTGCTTTGTTGGTGGCGTTGCGCACTTGGGACAGGCGCGTTTCGCATCGGGCAATTTCCCGGCGAATCTCGCGTATGCGGTGCGGCTTCTCTAGCCTGGCTGTAGCCTGCTGGAGGCGGAGATTGAACAGCTCTTGCCGTAACTCAGTGCCTTTGACATTGAGTTCGACGGCCGTCATTTCCGTGAAATTATTTTTCTTGGCCATGGGCTATTACGTTTATCCCACCAAATGGCGGGAGATGAACTTGGTCGCGATCGGCAGTTTGTTTGCGGCCAATCGCATTGCTTCCCGGGCGATCGCCTCGGGCACTCCGTCTACTTCGAAGAGCACGGTTGCAGGTCGAATAACTGCCACCCATGATTCAACTCCACCCTTGCCGGTACCCATTCGCACTTCCAACGGCTTCTTCGTAAAGCTCTTGTCCGGAAATATCCGGATCCACACCTTGCCGCGCCGCTTCATGAAGCGGGTGATGGCGACACGAGCAGCTTCGATCTGCTTCGTATCCATCCAGCAGCGTTCGAGTGCCTGAAGTCCGTATTCACCGAAGGCGACATGATTGCAACGGGAGGCTATGCCGGTTCGGCTACCTCGCTGCATCTTTCGGTACTTAACCCTTGCTGGCATCAACGCCATACTTCTGTTCTCCTGTACGTAAAGTTGTTAGATTGAAGGAGGATCAACGAGCAGGGGCTTCCGCCTTCTTGTCGTCAGCCTTCTCGGGCCGCTTGATCTCACCCTTGCAGATCCAGCACTTGACTCCGAGTTTGCCGTAAACAGTGTGGGCCTCAGCGAATCCATAATCGATGTTTGCCCGAAGCGTATGCAATGGAACACGGCCCTCGTGGTAAGTTTCGACACGGGCGAGTTCAGCCCCCCCGAGCCGGCCGGCGCATCGAATTTTGATTCCATCCGCACCGAAGTCCATGGCTGTTTGTACAGCCTTCTTCATGGCACGCCGGAAGCTGATTCTGCGCTCCAGTTGGAGAGCGACATTTTCAGCGACCAATTGCGCATCGATCTCGGGTTGCTTGACCTCCTGGATATCTACATAGATCTCCTTGCCGGTCAGCTTGCTGAGTTCCTCCTTCAGTTTGTCGATCTCAGCCCCTTTACGGCCGATGACGACACCTGGGCGTGCAGTGAAGATGGTCACGCGGCAGCGATTTGCCGCCCGCTCAATCTGGATCTTTGGTACAGAGGCCGATTCCAGCTTTTTCTTCAGGATGCTACGGATTCGAGCATCTTCGGCGAGAAGGCCGCCGAAGTCCTTCTTTGAGGCGTACCACTTGGACCTCCACTCACGGTTAACCGGTATGCGGAGTCCGATAGGATTGGTCTTCTGGCCCATAAGTCAGTTTTGATCGGTCAGGACGATCTTGATGTGGCAGCTACGCTTGAGAATCGGGCCAGCGGAACCGCGGGCCTTGGGAACGAAGCGCTTCATGCTGCCAGCCGTTTGTGCCACGGCAAGTTTTACCCGGAGAGCTTCCGGCTTCAGCTTGTGATTGTTCTCTGCGTTGGCGATGGCGGACTGAAGTGTCTTGGCCACCGCACGCGCTGATTTCCGGGAGACGAACTGGAGGGATGCCAGGGCGTGCTGAGCATTCATGCCCTGAATTTGACGGACGACTTCGCGCACTTTTTGCGCCGGCATCCGGAACCGCTTGTAGATCGCTTGAACTTCCATGGGGAGTGGTCCTCTACTTGGCCTCAGCCTTGGCGGTGTGGGCACCGTGTTTCTTGAATGTCCGGGTGTAGCTGAATTCACCCAGTTTGTGTCCCACCATGTTTTCGGTCACGAAGACCGGGTTGAAGACCTTCCCGTTGTGCACGTTGAAGGTCAACCCGACAAAGTCGGGCGTGATGGTTGATCGGCGGGACCAAGTCTTGATCGGCGTTTTTGACTTGGAGGCCTTGGCCTTCTCGATCTTGGTAACGAGGTGGAGGTCGACAAACGGACCTTTTTTAAGCGAGCGTCCCATAGGCTTACTTGAGCTTCATCGGACGGCCATCGCGCCGAACGAGGATGAAACGGTTGGAGATCTTGTGTCGTTTACGGGTGCGATAGCCCTTGGCCAAAAGGCCCCATGGCGAAGTGAGGTGCTGGCGTCCGCCACCACCCTTGGACTTGCCTTGGCCGCCACCATTCGGATGGTCGACCGGGTTGCGGGCCATGCCGCGGGTAAGAGGGCGGCGTCCGCGGTGAATGTTGCGACCAGCCTTGCCGAGCACCACATTCTCCCACTGGGCGTTGCCGACCTGACCGATTGTTGCCAGGCAGGTCTCGTTCACACGTCGTATTTCACCCGACGGCAGGCGAATCTGCGCGTAGCCGTTGTCTCGCGACATCAGCGTGGCCCCGGAGCCCGCAGAGCGAACCATCTGAGCTCCCTTGCCAGGAACGAGCTCGATGTTGTGAATCGTAAGGCCAACCGGAATCCCGGAGAGGGGCAAGGCATTGCCAACCGTTGGCGCAGCATCGGCGCCATTGCGTACCGTATCCCCAACTTTAAGGCCATCCGGACAAATGATGTAAGCACGCTCCTTGTCCGCATACTCGAGAAGTGCGAGACGTGCCGAGCGGATTGGATCATATTCCACCGCTATCACCCGAGCATCGATCCCGGATTTGTTGCGACGGAAATCGACGGTACGGACCTTTTGCTTATGGCCACCACCACGAGCGCGAACAGTCACGCGTCCGTAGCTATTGCGGCCACCCGTCTTTTTCCGGGTGTAAACAAGTGACTTCTCGGGGTGACTCTTCGTCACGTCCGAGTAGTCCTGATACGACATCCAACGCATGGATGGCGTTAATGGCCTGAACGTTTTCACAGTAAAAATTACAAAGGCGCGAAGCTTGCGCTTACGCGGGCTCAACCATCACTCCCGGCCGCTTGGAGCGGACGCGGTTATCGGTTGAACCAGATTGTCAACGTCATCGCTTCAGACGAGAAG
>Ga0272412_1000682_pt1 | contig 10741 bp, 17 predicted proteins | sample WWTPWeurt_MetaT_FD_193540 | JGI IMG/M metagenome (GOLD analysis project Ga0272412, IMG submission 193540) | Metatranscriptome of activated sludge microbial communities from WWTP in Nijmegen, Gelderland, Netherland - WWTP Weurt (Metagenome... | ecosystem: Engineered > WWTP > Aerobic digester >...
AGAAGATTACCAATTTAATATCATCGACACACCTGGACACGTAGACTTTACCGTAGAGGTAGAACGCTCGTTGCGCGTATTAGATGGATTGGTAGCTTTGTTTTGTGCCGTAGGTGGAGTAGAACCTCAGTCAGAAACAGTTTGGCGTCAAGCCAACAAATATAGAGTACCTCGTATCGGTTTTGTAAACAAAATGGATCGCACAGGAGCTGACTTTTTGAGCGTGGTCGACCAAGTTCAAAAAGTATTGGGTGCAAACCCCGTACCTATGCAAATTCCAATCGGAGCCGAAGAAACATTTAGAGGCGTTGTTGATTTGATTACCAACAAAGCCGTTATTTGGGACGATGAAACTCAAGGAATGACCTACAAAGAAATTCCTATCCCAGCCGACTTACTTGATACCGTTCAAGAATACCGAGCTAAAATGGTAGAAGCCGTTGCCGATTACGATGATGCTATCCTAGAAAAATTCTTCGATAACCCAGACAGTATTGGCGAAGAAGAATTACGTGCAGCTATCAGAAAAGCAACCATAGATATGGCAATTATACCTATGTTCTGTGGCTCGTCTTTCAAAAACAAAGGTGTTCAGGCTATGCTCGACTCAGTAGTAACCTACTTGCCCTCTCCTCTAGATGTAGAAGCGGTAATTGCTACAAACCCAGATACAGAAGAAGAAATTTTGCTTAACCCAACAGTAAATGACCCATTTGCTGCCTTGGCATTCAAAATTGCTACCGACCCTTACGTTGGACGTTTAACATTTATGCGTGTCTATTCGGGACGCTTAGATGCGGGTACTGCGGTGTTAAACACCCGTAGCGGCAAAAAAGAGCGTATCTCGCGTTTATATCAAATGCACGCTAATCGCCAAAACCCCATCGAATTTGTAGAAGCAGGTGATATTGCAGCAGGTGTAGGTTTTAAAGACATTCGTACAGGTGATACCATCTGTTTCGAAAACAACCCACTTGTACTCGAAGTAATGACTTTCCCCGAACCAGTTATCTCGTTGGCTATTGAGCCTAAAACGCAGAAAGACTTAGATAGATTAGGTATGTCTTTGGCAAAACTTGCCGAAGAAGACCCAACCTTCAGGGTTAGTTACAACGAAGAAACTGCTCAAACAATCATTGCAGGCATGGGTGAGCTACACTTAGAAATCCTTGTCGACCGTTTGCGTCGCGAATTTAAAGTAGAGTGTAACCAAGGTGCCCCGCAAGTAAATTACAAAGAAGCAATTACTGGCAGCTTTAAACATCGCGAAACATACAAAAAACAATCGGGTGGTCGTGGTAAATATGCCGATATTCATGTAGAAGTAATGCCCGCATTACCAGACGAAGAAACAGGTGTAGTTAAACCAGGTTTGCAGTTTGTTAACGAAATTGTAGGTGGTGCTATCCCCCGCGAATTTATACCAGCTGTTGAGAAAGGCTTCCGTGAGTCTATGAAAAATGGACCTTTGGCAGGCTACGAAGTAGAAGCTTTACGTGTACGTTTGTACGATGGTGGTTTCCACGCAGTTGACTCTGACGCTTTTTCATTCGAAATGGCAGGACGCATGGCTTTCCGTAATGCAACACGTCAAGCAGGTCCTCAAATCCTAGAGCCTATCATGAAAATTGAAGTAATTACCCCCGACGAACATACAGGTGACGTAATGGGCGATTTAAACCGTCGTCGCGGTATGCTAGAAGGTATGGATACCAAAGGCAATGCACAAGTTATTAAAGCTAAAGTGCCTTTATCCGAAATGTTCGGTTATGTAACATCGTTACGTACTATCACATCGGGTCGTGCTACATCAAGCATGGAATTCTTACATTATGCTCCTGCACCTAGAAATATTGCTGATATGGTTATTGAAAAATCACCAAAAGGCACAAGAATAGTAGACTAAAAAAGATATCGTGTTGAAAACTGTTAGTTATCGTATTATATGGTAACTAACAGTGGACAACTCACAATTATAAAATTGTTCGAGTAATGACACAACGTATTCGCATTAAGCTAAAATCTTACGACCACAATTTAGTAGACCGCTCGGCTGAAAAAATTGTAAAAACAGTACGCACCACAGGTGCTATCGTATCGGGACCTATTCCGTTGCCTACCGAAAGAAAAGTTTTTACAGTTATCCGCTCTCCGCACGTTAACAAAAGCTCGCGCGAGCAGTTTCAGTTATGCACCTACAAAAGGTTGTTAGATATTTACAGTTCAACATCAAAAACCATCGACGCACTAATGAAGCTTGAATTACCAAGCGGCGTTGATGTAGAAATCAAAGTGTAAAAAACGACATGAAAGGTATCATCGGTAAAAAAGTAGGTATGACCAGCTTCTTTGGGGATGGCGGTAAACAAATTCAAGTTACTGTCGTGGAAGCCGGACCATGCTATGTTACGCAACTACGAACACTCGAAAAAGACGGGTATAGTGCGGTTCAATTAGCATTTGATGATGCGAAAGAAAAAAATGTGACCCAACCCATGAAGGGGCACTTTGCAAAAGCTGGAGTAACACCCAAAAAGAAAATCATGGAGTTCCGTGACTTTTCGATTGAAAAAAATCTTGGCGAGGCTATCGAAGTAGATATTTTTAGCGAAGGCGAAAAAGTAAATGCTTTAGGTACATCAAAAGGTAAAGGTTTCAAGGGTGTTGTTGCACGACACGGATTTAGAGGTGTGGGCATGAGCACACACGGTCAACACAACCGCCTTCGGGCACCAGGTTCAATCGGTGCATCATCGTACCCCTCGCGTGTATTCAAAGGAATGCGCATGGCAGGTCGTACCGGTGGAGAAAGCATCAAGGTTAAAAACCTACAAATCGTTAAAATCTTCAAAGAACAAAATCTTATCCTACTCAGAGGTGCTATTCCGGGACACAATGGATCGTATGTTGTTATTGAAAAAAGATAGCCAAACGATTTATCCATTAATTTCTAAATAGCCCAAAGTAAATAAGCAATACGATGAAAGTAGCAGTATTAAATATTAACGGACAAGCAACGGGCAGAGAAGTTGAATTACCAGATGGCGTCTTTGGCATCGAACCTAATAAACACGTACTTTATTTGGCAGTAAAACAATACTTGGCTAACCAACGTCAAGGTACACACAAAGCTAAAGAAAAAGGCGAAGTGTCGTATTCTACCAAAAAAATTAAACGTCAAAAAGGTACAGGTGGCGCTCGTGCAGGTAGTATCAAAAGCCCTGTCTTTGTAGGCGGTGGTCGCGTATTTGGTCCAAGACCACGCGATTACTCGCAAAAACTCAACAAAAAAGTGAAAGCGCTGGCTCGTGCATCGGCTTTATCTCAACAAATGAGAGAAAACGCGATAATCGTAGTAGAAGACTTTAACTTCGACACACCAAAAACTAAAAATTACATAAGCGTACTAAAAAGTTTAGGTGTAAGCGGACAAAAAACACTTTTAGTGCTTGACCAACCAAAAGAAAACGTGTGGTTGTCGTTGCGCAACTTGCCGAAAACGACCATGACTACAGCTAATAGTCTAAATGCGTACAGTGTATTACACTGCAAAAAACTTATCTTGTGCGAAAGCGCAGTGAATAGTTTTAGCGCCGAATAAGCTATTACTTAGCATACATACAACCCTTAAAACGGTATTTGTTTAACGTTATCAAGACAATATATCATGTCTAAAGATGTGCTTGTACGACCGCTGATTAACGAAAAATCAGAAAAGATTTTGTCTAAGATTAGACAGTATTCATTTATTGTCGATGTAAAATCTAACAAAATCGAAATCAAAAAAGCGGTGGAAGAAATGTATGGTGTAAACGTTGCTGGTGTGAGTACATTGATTGCTCCGACCAAGAAAAAACGACGTATTACCAAACGCGGTGTATTAGAAGGCCGCACTAAAAAAATCAAAAAAGCTTTCGTTACCCTCCGTGAAGGAGATGAAATCAATTTCTACGAAGGCATTTAATGATGAATAGCAAACACAAAAGGCATTAAATTGATTAGTCAATTAAACCCAATGTTGTTTTGTATTTCATAATTAACTTATTTTTTAACTAAGGTTATAGGATAACCGATACGTATCCTACAATAAGTAAATGGCACTTAAAAAGTACTCTCCAGTAACGCCCGGAACACGTTATAGAGTTGGTAACGCCTATGCCGAAATTACGACAAACAAACCCGAAAAGAGTTTGTTGGCAAAAGGACGTTCAACGGGCGGAAGAAATAGTCAGGGACACATGACTATTCGTAATGTCGGTGGCGGACACAAACAACGCTACCGTATCATCGACTTTAAGCGAGACAAACACAACGTTCCCGCAACAGTTAAGACCATCGAATACGACCCAAATCGCACTGCATTTATTGCTTTGTTGTACTATGCCGACGGTGAAAAACGCTATATCATAGCTCCCGAAGGTTTAAAAGTAGGAACAAAAATTGTATCAGGCGAAGGCGTTGTTCCCGAAATAGGTAATGCAATGCCGCTACGCGATGTTCCACTCGGAACATTGGTACATAATGTAGAGCTACACCCCGGTAAAGGTGGCTGTATGGCTCGTAGTGCAGGCACTTACGCTCAATTGGCTGCAAAAGAAGGTAAATATGGTACATTGCGCTTGCCCTCGGGCGAAAGCCGCATGATACTGCTTACTTGTATCGTAACAATTGGTGTAGTATCTCACTCAGACCACAGTCTCGAAGTACTAGGTAAAGCTGGTCGTAAGCGTTGGTTAGGCCGCAGACCTCGTGTTCGTGGTGTAGTAATGAACCCCGTGGATCACCCAATGGGTGGTGGTGAAGGGCGTGCTTCTGGTGGACATCCACGTTCAAGAAATGGTTTGTATGCCAAAGGCAAAAAGACTCGTAACAAAAACAAATCATCTTCGCGCTTGATTTTAGGTAAAAAAGGCAATAAAAAATAATCATACCGCAATATGGCAAGATCGCTAAAAAAAGGACCGTATATACACCACAAATTACAAAAAAAGGTGGATAAAATGAATGAAGGACGCAAGAAGACAGTTATTAAAACTTGGTCGCGTCCGTCAATGATTACCCCAGATTTTGTAGGACATACCTTTGCGGTACATAACGGTAATAAGTTTATTCCGGTATTTGTGACCGAAAACATGGTAGGACATAAATTGGGCGAGTTTTCACCCACCCGTAACTTCCGTGGTCACACTGCCAAGAAAAAATAATCATTAACAAGAGTACAACTCAATTATAAAATACAACCGATGGAAGCTGTTGCGAAGCTAATAAACTATCCTACGTCGCCCAGAAAAATGCGCTTGGTTGCCGACATTATTCGCGGCAAATCGGTTAGCGATGCCATAGGCATCTTGACCTTTACCCCAAATCATGCGGCTCGCCCGTTAAAAAAGCTGTTGCTTTCGGCAGTAGCTAACTGGCAAGCTAAAAACGAAGACGGAAGCGTGGACGGGTTGTACGTAAAAACCCTTTTTGTTGATGGCGGCGCTGTTATCAAACGTTTTCGCCCTGCCCCACACGGTAGAGCTAATCGTATCCGCAAACGTTCAAATCATGTAACGCTTGCTGTTGATGCTAAAACCGTACAAAACTAATCAACAACAAAAGGCACATTTAATATCAAAAGCCAAAGTTAAGCATCATACAATATGGGACAAAAAGTTAATCCGATAGCTAACCGATTGGGCTATATCCGCGGATGGGAGTCGAATTGGTATTCTAATGCCACCGACTTCGCCGAAAAATTGATTGAGGATCAAAAAATACGGAGCTATTTGAACGCACGTATCCCTAAGGGCGGCATCTCACAAATTGTGATAGAGCGCACCTTAAAACGTGTTACTATTAGCATACATACTGCAAAACCTGGTATCATAATTGGTAAAGGTGGCGGAGAAGTAGACCGTATTAAAGGCGAGTTGAACAAACTTACCAAAAAAGACATCCAAATTAATATCGTCGAAATCAGGAAGCCAGAGCTAGATGCTAATATTGTTGCCGAAACTATCTGCAAACAACTAGAAGCACGTATCAATTATCGCCGAGCTGTTAAAATGTCTATTGGTTCAACCATACGCGTAGGTGCCGAAGGTATCAAAGTGCGTGTATCTGGTCGTATCGGTGGTGCAGAGATGGCACGTACCGAAGAATTCAAACAAGGCAAAATACCCCTCCACACTTTCCGCTGCGACATTGATTATGCAATCAAAGAAGCACAAACCATTTATGGTAAAATAGGCGTAAAAGTATGGATATCTAAAGGCGAAGTCTTACTAAGACGCGACCTTGCTCCGGAGCAAAATGCAAAGGACAAAAAACGTAAACCACGCAAAAAATAAACCATATACCAAAGAGGCAGCATCTAAAAGCTACACAGCCTAATATATTGCTTTCTTACTTATCTGAGCTTTATTTTAAACTATTTTTTTAAACCGAAACGATTGGCTCAAAAAGCCTGTCATATAAAACTGTACTATTATGTTACAGCCCAAACGTACGAGATACAGAAAGATGCATAAAGGTCGTATGAAAGGCAACTCATCGCGCGGCTATGAATTGTCATTCGGATCTTTCGGCTTGAAAGCATTAGAATCTGCATGGGTGACTAACAGACAGATTGAGTCGGCTCGTATTGCTTTGACCCGCCACATGAAACGTGAAGGTAAAGTGTGGATCAAAATCTTTCCTGATAAGGTAATTACTAAAAAACCTCAAGAAGTAAGGATGGGTAAAGGTAAAGGAGCTCCCGACCACTGGGTAGCTGTTGTACATCCTGGTAGAATTTTGTTTGAAATAGAAGGTGTAAGTGCCGAAATCGCTGCCGAATCGCTGCGATTAGCTGCACAAAAACTTTCTATGCCAACAAAGATCATTACTCGTAGAGATTATCAAGAATAAGCATATAACAATGGCAAAGTCTAAAAAAATCTCCCTAAAAGAGCTTTCTGATGATGAGTTGTACGAAAAAATCGATGGTGATAAATTACAACTCAAGAAAGCACGTTTTAACCATGCCGTTTCGTTGCTCGAAAACCCAAACGTATTGGGTCGTTTGCGCAAAGAAATAGCTCGCTCCAAAACAGAGGCTCGCGCCCGCGAATTGGCAGCCCAGTAAGGCAGTGGTCAATGGACAAATAAATAAAGCCTTTGAAAGATATAGATGGTAAAATATTGGCTCAGGCTAATAATTTAGATTTATTGACGGCAATTGCAGTTATTTTAGGTTCCCATAGACACTACGTTTAACACACAAATCCTCTAAGGCAATGTTAGAAAGAAAACTTAGAAAACAAAGAACAGGTGTGGTAACGAGCAACAAAATGCAAAAAACCATTACTGTTGCTATCGAAAGAAAGGTTAAACACCCTATTTACGGTAAGTTTATCAAAAAAACCAATAAGTACGCCGCGCACGACGAAAATAACGATTGTCGTATTGGTGACGTAGTGCGTATCATGGAAACCCGCCCATTGAGCAAAAATAAATGTTGGCGTTTGGTAGAAATTGTAGAAAGAGCAAAATAATTAATTACCATGATACAACAAGAATCTCGGCTTAAAGTAGCCGATAATAGTGGTGCAAAAGAAGTTCTTTGCATTCGTGTTCTTGGCGGTTCTGGAAGACGTTATGCAGGCGTAGGAGATACGATTGTAGTAGCGGTAAAAGATTCCACGCCATCGGGCGGTGCAAAAAAAGGAACAGTTTCGAAAGCCGTAATAGTGCGCACACGTAAGCAAATTCGCCGTAAAGATGGTTCGTATATCGGATTCGACGACAATGCTTGCGTACTGGTAACCAAAGACGGTGACCCTCGTGGTACACGTATATTTGGACCAGTAGCTCGCGAACTACGTGACAAGGGCTATTCTCGTATTGTATCTTTGGCACCAGAGGTATTGTAATCAAGGCAAAATCCAGTTTGGATAAGTTATTCTTAAACAATAACTTATTGCAAAAAAGATTGAGCGATTATAATTCTCCAACTTACTTTATTCATCAAGTTATAGACGTTGAGCAATCAACAGTCTATCGTAACAGCAGATTCAGTCAATTGCGTTATGAAAAATTCGAATCAAAGCAAACGTTTCAGACCTAAATATCACGTCAAGAAAGGTGATACCGTAAAGGTACTTTCGGGCAACGACAAAGGCAAAGAAGGACGTGTGCTTCATGTTGATACCAAAACGGGTAGAGCAATTGTAGAGGGTATTCGTATCATGAAACATCATACTAAGCCCAGTGCAACAAATCCTCAAGGTGGTATTATACCCAAAGAAGCGCTAATCCCTATCTGCAAACTAATGGTAATTGACCCTTCTACGGGCAAACCAAGCCGTGTTGGTCGTAAGATCGAAGATGGCAACCTAGTACGTTATGCTAAAAAATCAGGGGAGGTATTGAACTAATGGAAAATTACATACCACGTCTAAAAACCAAATACCATAGCGAAGTCCTATCTAAATTGGTAGAACGATTTGGCTATAAGTCGGTTATGCAAGCTCCACGCATGCTTAAAATATGCATCAACCAAGGGGTTGGCGGAGCTACTCAAGACAAAAAAATGATAGATGTGGTTGTAAAGGAAATGACAGCTATTGCTGGTCAAAAACCTGTAACAACCATTGCTCGTAAGGCAATTTCTAATTTCAAACTGCGCGAAGGTATGCCAATTGGTGTAAAAGTAACTTTGCGCGGCGACCGAATGTGGGAGTTTCTTGACCGTTTCTTGGCAGTATCGCTGCCGCGTGTTCGCGACTTTCACGGTGTAAACGATAAAAGTTTCGACGGTAGAGGCAATTATACCTTGGGTATCACTGAACAAATCATTTTCCCCGAAATTGATTTGGACAAAATTACCAAACTAACAGGTATGGACATTACTTTCGTTACTTCGGCTAAAACCGATAAAGAAGCATACGCGCTGTTGAGCGAAATGGGTATGCCATTTAAAAACAAAAATAACGTACAACAATAATGTCGAAAATATCAGTTATCGCCAGACAACTTAAGCGCGAAAAAATGGTAGCTCAATATGCCGAACGACGTGCCAAACTTAAAGAGGAAGGCAACTACGAAGCATTAGACAAATTGCCACGCAACGCATCACCTGTTCGTTTACGCAACCGTTGCAAACTAACTGGTCGCCCTCGTGCTTATATCAGACACTTCGGTCTATGTCGTAATCAATTCCGCGATTTGGCATCAATGGGTAAAATACCCGGCGTAACCAAATCTAGTTGGTAGTTTAAAAATTGGGTAGTAAATTATTTTCTCGCAAAGTAAAAATGCTACTAAAATTATCCTGCCAATAAACATTTAAGTAATAAAATCGACATCTTGTGTCAATTCTTGCTTAAATTTGTTCCTTTCTGTAAAAAAACGCAGAGCTAAAAAATAATTTTTGTTAAAAAGTAACAAAAAGATTGGATAACTCGTAAATAATGCGTACCTTTGCAGCCGCAATAGGCACTATGCTAATCGGCATGTGCTCTGCACCCTTCCAAAAATCAGGGTAACGAACAGTATTTTCCTTAAATTACTGCATTTAAGTCCCTGCAATGGCAATAATCGTTGCTGTTGTGCCCGCACTCTTATTCTACTAAGTGTAATCCAGTTTTTACTCACGCTAAGTGGTTTTGTAATTTATTACGGAGCTAACAGTACGAGTTGTTAAATGGTATATACTTTAGGTGACCCTTAAATCGAAATAACTCTATGTCAGCAGTTACGGATCCGATAGGAGATTACTTGACGCGCGTTCGAAATGCGATAATGGCTAATCACAAGATTGTCGAAATTCCGGCATCCAATTTAAAGAAGAGAATCACCGAAATTTTGTACGATAAAGGGTATATCCACCGTTACAAATTCGAGGATACCCAAAATGGTCAAGGAGTGATTAAGATTGCTTTGAAATACGACCAAACGACGAAAGAATCTGCTATCAGATACTTACGCCGTTATAGCCGTCCAGGTTTGCGTCAATACGCAAAAGCAACCGAACTCCCCCGCGTTATTAATGGTATGGGCATCACAATAGTGTCTATATCAAAAGGCGTAATGACCGATAAAGAAGCTCGTCAACAAAATGTTGGTGGTGAAATTCTTTGCTTAATTTATTAATCAAAAGCACACTTGATTATATGTCACGCATAGGAAAAATGCCTATTTCATTGGCAAATGGCGTACAAATTGCGGTAGATAAAGCCAATGTGGTTACTGTTAAAGGACCCAAAGGCGAGTTGAAACAAGCCCTCGACCCAGATATAACCATATCGGTTGAAGATGGGGTGATGACTGTTCAACGCCCTACCGAACAAAAACGCCATAAAGCATTGCATGGCTTGTACCGTGCGTTGCTAAATAATATGGTACAAGGTGTAACACAAGGTTTTAAAAAACAACTAGAATTAGTAGGGGTTGGCTATCGTGCCAGCGTTGTACGAGGTCAAATTTTAGAACTCTTGTTAGGTTACTCTCACCCCATTTACTTTATTGTACCTAAAGAGGTTAAGGTAACCACTATCTCTGAAAAAGGGAAAGACCCTATGGTTATTTTAGAAAGCAATGATAAGCAACTCTTAGGACAAGTAGCTGCCAAAATCCGTACCTATCGCAAACCCGAACCTTACAAAGGAAAAGGTATTAAATATACCGGCGAAATCCTTAGAAGAAAAGCAGGTAAATCGGCAGGTAAAGGCGGTAAAAAATAAAAAATACCCAAAAAATAGTTTAATAGAGCAAC
>Ga0272412_1000683_pt1 | contig 10738 bp, 8 predicted proteins | sample WWTPWeurt_MetaT_FD_193540 | JGI IMG/M metagenome (GOLD analysis project Ga0272412, IMG submission 193540) | Metatranscriptome of activated sludge microbial communities from WWTP in Nijmegen, Gelderland, Netherland - WWTP Weurt (Metagenome... | ecosystem: Engineered > WWTP > Aerobic digester >...
GCTTTGCGTAAATAAATGGTTTGAAAAGTTCCAAGGCCATTTTTTTAGGCAGCCCGCATTGATGCAGTTTTAATTCAGGACCAACCACAATAACGGAACGACCCGAATAATCAACGCGTTTACCCAACAAGTTTTGACGGAAACGACCTTGTTTGCCTTTTAGCATATCGGCCAACGACTTAAGCGGACGCTTGTTAGCACCGGTAATAACACGACCGCGACGCCCATTGTCAAACAACGCATCTACCGATTCTTGTAACATGCGTTTTTCATTACGCACAATAATATCCGGTGCACGTAGTTCCATAAGACGTTTCAAACGATTATTCCGGTTAATCACACGGCGGTATAGATCGTTGAGGTCAGACGTAGCAAAACGTCCGCCATCCAGTGGTACCAACGGGCGTAATTCGGGCGGGATAACAGGGATAACCTCTAAAATCATCCATTCGGGTTTTGTTTGCGATTGTAAAAAGGAATCGACAAGTTTTAAGCGTTTAACAAGCTTTTTGCGCTTTGCTTCAGAGGTTGTATCTTTCAACTCTGCGCGCATTTGTTCTTGCTCTTGCTCTAGATTAACAGCCATAAGCATTGTGCGGATAGCCTCAGCCCCAATACCTGCCTGGAAGTTATCAGCCCCAAATTCGTCTTGGGCGTTCAAATAATCTTCTTCCGTCAGTAGTTGACGAATTTTTAACGAGGTTAATCCTGGCTCAATAACAACATAACTTTCAAAATAAAGAACCTTCTCGAGATCCTTCAAGGTCATATCCAAAAGCAACCCAATACGGCTTGGCAATGATTTCATTAACCAAATATGTGCAACAGGCGATGCAAGTTCGATATGCCCCATACGCTCGCGGCGAACTTTGGATAATGTTACCTCAACACCACATTTCTCGCAGACAATTCCGCGATATTTCATGCGTTTATATTTACCACAAAGACACTCATAGTCCTTAATTGGTCCAAAAATACGTGCACAAAAAAGGCCATCCTTCTCAGGTTTAAACGTACGGTAATTGATTGTCTCTGGTTTTTTTATTTCACCAAAAGACCAAGAACGTATCTGTTCTGAACTGGCAATCGAGATACGAATTTCATCAAAGCTTTGCGGGCGTTTAACTTGACCTAAAACATTCGCGACTTGATTCATGCTTTATTATCCTTGCTTAATCTTGCTAACGGCAATCTATGTATCCTGGTTAAGTTCTATATTAAGGCCAAGTGACCGAAGTTCTTTAACAAGCACGTTAAACGACTCGGGTATACCTGCTTCAAAATTATCATCACCACGAACTATTGCCTCATAGGCTTTTGTACGGCCGGAAACATCGTCTGACTTAATTGTAAGCATTTCCTGAAGCGTATAAGCTGCACCATAAGCCTCAAGTGCCCAAACTTCCATTTCACCAAAACGCTGACCACCAAATTGTGCCTTACCACCAAGTGGTTGTTGTGTAACAAGACTGTAAGGCCCAATCGAACGAGCGTGAATCTTATCATCAACAAGGTGGTGTAGCTTTAGCATATAAATATAACCAACGGTTACCTTACGATCAAATGTTTCACCGGTACGGCCATCGATTAAATATACCTGGCCTGACCTATCAACACCAGATTGCTCAAGCATCGAGACAATATCGTCTTCCCGTGCACCATCAAAAACCGGCGAAGCTATTGGCACGCCACGTACCAGTCTTTCTGACATCTCAAGCAATTGATCGTCTTTTAAATCCTCAATGCTGGACTTGAATACTGTAGCGCCATAAATGGTCTTCAGTTTTTTACGTAATTCCTCTGCCTTGTTGGCCTGGTTATAATGATTAACCAACTCGCCAATCTGACGGCCAAGATTTGCACAAGCCCAACCCAAATGGGTTTCCAAAATTTGCCCAACGTTCATACGGCTTGGAACACCAAGCGGGTTCAACACAATATCAACTGGCGTGCCGTCTTCAAGATAAGGCATGTCTTCAACCGGAATAATCTTGGACACAACACCCTTGTTACCATGTCGACCTGCCATTTTATCACCCGGCTGAATCTTGCGCTTCACGGCAACAAAAACCTTTACCATTTTCATAACACCAGGTGGCAGTTCGTCACCCCGCTGCAACTTCTCGACTTTACTATCAAAACGCTTTTCTAACGCTTTAATACTATCTTCGAATTGACGGCGAACAGCCTCTATCTCGGCCATTTTTTTATCATTCTTAACAGCAATCGAGCGCCACTGACCTTCAGTATAGTCCTTCAGAACTTTGTCCGTGATTTTGGTATCGGCCTTAAGCCCCTTAGGACCTGCAACCGCAACCTGTCCCATTAGCAAATCCTTAAGCTGGCTGTAAAAGCTGCGTTCAAGGATTGCCTTCTCGACATCACGATCTTTTGCAAAATGTTCTATTTCTGCCTTCTCAATAGCTAATGCACGCTCGTCTTTTTCAATACCCCGGCGTGAGAAAATACGGACATCAACAATTGTTCCTGAAACACCGGGGGGAAGGCGCAATGATGTATCACGAACATCCGAAGCCTTCTCACCAAAGATGGCGCGCAGTAATTTTTCTTCAGGCGTCATTGGGCTTTCACCCTTAGGTGTAACCTTACCAACAAGAATATCACCTGGTTTTACTTCAGCACCAATATAAACAACTCCGGCTTCGTCCAGGTTACGTAGTGCCTCTTCACCAACATTGGGAATATCACGGGTAATATCTTCCTGGCCAAGTTTTGTATCCCGTGCCATAACTTCGAATTCTTCAATGTGAATCGATGTCAGAACATCATCACGCACCAAACGCTCGGAAACAAGGATTGAATCCTCAAAGTTATATCCTTGCCATGGCATAAAGGCGCATAATATGTTACGACCCAAAGCCAATTCGCCATCCTGCGTAGAAGGACCGTCGGCGATGGTATCACCGGCACTGACCTGATCACCAACCTTTACAAGCGGCTTTTGTGTGATACAGGTGCTTTGGTTTGAACGTTGAAATTTAAACAAGTTGTAAATGTCGACACTTGGCGCACTATGATCGCTTTTTTCAGCTACCCGAATGACGATACGGGTTGCGTCAACCTGGTCAACAACACCAGCACGCCGGGCAACAATTGTTGCACCTGAATCGCGTGCCACCTGCCCCTCCATACCTGTTCCAACCAATGGTGCATCAGTCTGCAATAATGGAACAGCTTGACGTTGCATGTTAGAACCCATCAAGGCGCGATTGGCATCATCATTTTCCAAAAATGGAATTAGAGCAGCAGCAACCGACACTAGTTGTTTTGGTGAAACATCAATATAGTGAATATCTTCAGGACGACGCAGCACAAAATCATCACCCAAACGACATTGTACGAAATCTTCAACCAATCGCCCTTTGGCATCTATTTTGGCATTGGCCTGGGCAATAACCTGATTGTCTTCTTCCATCGCTGGTAAATAAACAATATCCGGGCTGACAACACCTTGTACAACTTTACGATATGGTGTCTCAATAAAACCATACTGATTAACACGCGCATAGGTTGCCAAACTATTAATTAATCCAATATTTGGTCCTTCTGGTGTTTCGATTGGACAAATACGGCCGTAATGGCTTGGGTGAACGTCACGAACTTCAAAACCAGCGCGTTCACGCGTTAAACCGCCTGGTCCTAAAGCTGACAGGCGTCGCTTATGGGTAATCTCTGATAGCGGGTTGGTTTGATCCATGAACTGGGAAAGTTGGGAAGAACCAAAAAATTCACGAACAACCGCTGCAACCGGCTTAGCGTTCACTAAGTCATGTGGCATCACCGTGTCAATTTCAACAGAACCCATGCGTTCGCGTATGGCACGCTCCATGCGTAACAACCCAATACGATATTGGTTTTCTAACAGCTCACCTACCGAACGAATGCGTCGGTTGCCAAGATTGTCAATATCATCAACCTCACCCCGACCATCTTTAAGATCCAGCATCATCCGAACAATGGCTATAATATCTTGCTTGCGCAGAACACGAACCTGGTCATCTGTTTTCTGATTTAAGCGCGAATTCATTTTAACACGGCCGACTGCCGACAAATGAACGCTCGCTATCAAAAAACAACCCGTTAAACAACACATTAGCTGCATCAACTGTTGGTGGTTCACCAGGACGCATAACACGGTAAATATCTAGCAAAGCATCTTCACGGGTGCGGTTGCGATCAGCATACAAAGTGTTTCGCAAATAAGGGCCAACATTTATATGATCGATGGCAAGCACACTGATTTCTTGCAAACCGTTTTTTTCAAGCTTGCTCACAAGCTCTTCGGTTAATTCATCTCCGGCTTCGACATATATTTCGCCTGTTTTTTCGTTGATAATGTCAGCACCAGCATATTTACCAACAAGTTCGGTAACTGTTACCAGCTGGTTCTTTACCCCTGACTCTTCCAATTTTTTTAAAACACGCGGCGTAATTTTGGTGCCAGCTTCCACTAAAACTTCGCCATTAGCAGCATTAATAAAATCATGCGTAAGTTTTATCCCTTTCAAGCGCGTAGGGTTAAAAGGGGTTTGCCAACCCTTTTTCTTGTTATGAACATAGGTAACTTGTTCGTAAAAAGTTTGCAGAATCTGTTCGGGCGTCATTCCACCAAACCTAATCTGCTGTTCATCAGGGGTTTTACCTTTGGCAACTAATTGATCAACTTTGTCATTCCACAAAGCCATCAAAAACGTTGTCATTGGTAATTTACGGCGACGATCAATACGAACAAATAAAGTGTCTTTAGCATCAAACTCCAAATCTAGCCATGAACCACGGTAAGGTATAACACGGGCACCGAACAAATATTTACCCGATGCATGGGTTTTACCACCATCATGGTCAAAAAAAACACCAGGCGAACGATGCATCTGGCTAACAATAACACGTTCCGTACCATTAACAATAAACGTGCCTTTGTTAGTCATCAGCGGCATATCGCCCATGTAAACTTCTTGTTCTTTAATATCGCGAATTGAACGAGCGCCTGTCTCTTCTTCAATATCCCAGACAATAAGCCTTAATGTTGCTTTAAGGGGTGAAGCAAAGGTCATTCCACGTTGCTGACACTCATCAACGTCATATTTCGGCTCATCAAACTCGTAATTAACAAATTGCAGTTCGGATTTGCCCGCAAAGTCATGAATCGGAAACACCGACTTAAAAACTTCTTGCAATCCAATGTCTTGACGATTTTCTGGCTTAATATGAATTTGCAGAAACTGATCATATGAATTTTTTTGCATCTCAATCAGATTCGGCATGGTAATAATTTCAGGAATTCGGCCAAAACTTTTGCGAATTCTTTTACGACCAGCTAGTGTTTTTGTCATGTGATAATCCCGCCTGATAAGCCAACAAATTTAAATACAAAAGCAATATAATATATATGAATGCCAAATGATCTAACCATGATCACGACAAGGTAAACAAAAAAACAATCCGCTTTTTAAACAACTTTAGTCCTCTAAAAACAGAAACAGGCCAAGCGCCTATATCAGCCAAAGCCCTTATATACGGGGCCTGCATGGCAGACCCCGATCAGTGCATAATTACTTCAATTCAACTTTTGCACCAGCATCTTCAAGCTTTTTCTTCATGTCGTTTGCATCAGCCTTGCTGACACCTTCCTTAACAGTCTTAGGTGCACCATCAACCAGGTCTTTTGCTTCCTTTAGACCCAAGCCGGTAATAGCGCGAATTTCCTTAATGACGTTAATTTTGTTTGAACCAGCATTTGCCAAGACGACCGTAAACTCATCTTTCTCAGCAGCAGGTGCAGCACCTGCAGCAGCGCCACCAGCAGATGGAGCAGCTACAACCTGCGCCGCAGCGGAAACACCCCAAGCTTGTTCAAGCATTTTGCTTAATTCAGCAGCCTGCAAAACGGTAAGTTTAGATAATTCTGTTACTAATTGCTGTAAGTCAGCCATTTTAATCTCCTTAATAATTTTCATCAAAACAATAGTAGTTTTTAGGCAGCCTGTTCTTTTTTGCTATAGGCGCCAACAACCCGAGTTACTTGGGTTGCAGGTGCCTGCAATACAGTAACCACACGGGTTGCTGGTGTTTGCAGGATAGCAATAATTTTGGCGCGCAGTTCGTTAAGCGATGGTAAAGTGGAAAGGGTTTTAACCGCTTTGTCATCTAACAATTGACCATCCAAACAGCCCCCAACAATCGATAACTTTTGGTTACTTGCTGTAAAGGCGCTGATAACTTTGGAAATGGCAATTGGTTCATCGGCACAAACCATGGCGGTTGGACCTTTGAACATTACCTTTGCTTTTTCAAACTTTGTTCCTTCCAAGGCGATACAGGCTAACCGATTTTTGGCAACCTTATAAGTTGCACCAGATTTGCGCACTTGTTTACGCAAATCAGAAACCTCGGCAACAGTTAAACCAGCATTGCGGGTTACCAAAACCACACCTGCTTTGTTTAAGTCTTGTCGCAAAGATTCGACCAGTGCTTCTTTTTCTGTTCGATTCACGGACATTCTCCAAAAAATATATCAGATTTAATCCTGATATGGTTAGCTTTTGTTTTTTCACACACCGTGAAAAAACATTTTGTCACCTGTCCTGGAAGCTAAGATCACAAAACCATCATCAATTTTGATGGACATTATTATCCTTCTTCTTTTCCTATGCAGGGGATTTTTAAGTTAAGAATGGTATAAACCATCTTAACCCCTGCAGTCTTTGGACAGGAAGACGGCCGAGATTAACCCCGACCATTTTCGAGTTACCCCGAAAAACTTTTTTTAACATCAACCCACATTCGTGTCAGCCATTGCCGAAAGCTCTAACTTTAATCCAGGCCCCATTGTCGAGCTTAAGGATATTTTGCGGACATACGTACCTTTGGTACCTGATGGCTTCGATTTTTGAATTGCTGAAATAAAAAACTTAATATTATCAGTCAAAGCCTTCTCGCTGAAACTAGCCTTGCCAACCCCTGCATGTATAATGCCAGTTTTTTCTGCTCGAAATTCAACCTGACCGCCCTTTACCGCCTTAACAGCCTGTACAACATCAGCAGTAACAGTGCCAAGTTTTGGGTTCGGCATCAATCCACGAGGGCCAAGAACTTTACCAAGCTTGCCAACAACACCCATCATATCTGGGGTAGCAATACAGCGATCAAAGTCAATTTGGCCAGCCAATACTTTTTCGGCTAAATCGTCTGCCCCAGCAAGATCAGCACCGGCTTCTAACGCCTGCTTAGCTTTTTCTGGTTTGGCAAAAACAGCAACCCGAACGCTTTTACCAGTTCCGTGTGGTAATTGCACAACACCACGAACTGATTGCTCGGCTTGCTTAGGATCAATGCTAAGATTCATCGCAATTTCAATGGTTTCATCAAATTTTGCCGAAGATGTTTTTTTAATTAACTTTACAGCCTCGTCCAACGAATATGACTTATTGCGGTCAATTAATTCATAGGCTTTCTTTAATCTTTTTCCAACCTGCGCCATTATCTTACTCCACCACTTCAATACCCATAGACCGGGCAGACCCTTTAACCATTGATACAGCTGATTCTAAATCATTCGCATTCATGTCAGCCATCTTCTTTTGAGCAATTAACCGCACTTCCTCAAGCGAAATTTTACCCACAAAATCCTTACCAGTGGTTTGCGACCCTTTGGCCAACCCAGCAGCTTTTAATAAAAAATAGCTTACAGGTGGTGTTTTCATTACAAAAGAAAACGACTTGTCAGAAAAACAAGTAATAACAACGGGGATAGGCATACCCGCCTCCATCCCCTGTGTTTGCGCGTTAAAACTTTTACAAAATTCCATAATATTAAGACCACGCTGGCTAAGCGCAGGACCAATTGGTGGGGATGGGTTTGCCTTACCTGCCGCAACTTGCAGCTTAATATATCCCACAATTTTTTTTGCCATATGTATACTCCATTCCAATAGCAGCCATAATGCCAGATGTTACGGCGTTATATTTTTGAAAGGGCGGTCAAACAACTCTGGCCAAGTCTTCCGCCAAAACCATAGAAACAATTGCCTTAGGCAACTTTTTCAACTTGTGAATACTCTAACTCAACAGGTGTGGCACGCCCAAATATTGACACGGCAACCCGCAACCTGCTTTTTTCAACATCAACCCCCTCAACCATCCCATTAAACGAAGCGAAAGGACCATCTGTAACACGCACTTGCTCGCCCACCTCGAACGATACCGAGCTTTTAGGACGCTCAACACCCTCTTTCATCTGGGTTATAATGCGCTTTGCCTCCTCCTCGGAAATTGGCGATGGTTTATCTTTGCTACCTAAAAACCCCGTCACCTTAGGCGTACTTTTTACAAGGTGCCAAGTATCATCGCTTAGATCCATTTTAACAAGGACATAACCAGGAAAAAACTTGCGCTCGGCATTTACTTTGGCCCCACGGCGAACTTCAACAACTTCTTCCGTTGGAATCAAAATTTCAGCGAATTTATCGCTCATATCCTTTTTCTGGGCCTGCTCACGAATTGAAGCAGCAACTTTTTTTTCAAAACCCGAATAAACGTGAACAACATACCAACGTAAAGCCACAGGTCTACTCCATCCTTAATTTAGCCAACAATAAGGCCTATAACGTAGGCAAACAATTGGTCTGCCAAAAAGAAAAAAAGCGCAGCTAATGTACATAAAATAAGTACCATTAGCGCGGTAATCAACGTCTCACGTCTTGTTGGCCAAGTAACTTTTTTAGTTTCCTGCACCACTTGTCGATAAAATTGGAACAATTTCATGGGGTATACCGGCTGTTTAAAACTTGGTTTTTTTGGCAGAGTTATTCTCATAAGTCAAGGAAAAAGATTCATCCAACACAATAAAGAATCCTGGTACTCTTAATTCTTGCCTTATGAAAATTTGCATAATTGCCTGTTTTTGGCAGGAGTGGAGGGAGTCGAACCCCCAACCCCCGGTTTTGGAGACCGGTGCTCTAGCCAATTGAGCTACACTCCTAAAGTCTTGTGGGGCAAGAGCCATTTAAGCCCCGCCCCACGACTAACTTATACTAAAGCATCCTATTCAACAATTTTAGTGACAACACCGGCACCCACCGTCTTACCACCTTCACGAATAGCGAAGCGCAAACCTTCGTCCATAGCAATTGGAGCAATCAAGGTTACATCCATGGCAACGGTTTCACCGGGCATAACCATTTTAATATTCTCGGGCAACTGAATAATACCGGTTACATCGGTTGTCCGGAAATAAAACTGCGGACGATAGTTGGTTAAGAACGGCGTATGGCGGCCACCTTCGTCTTTATTTAAGACATAAGCCTCTGCCTTAAATTTGGTATGCGGGGTAATTGACCCTGGCTTTGCCAAAACTTGGCCACGTTCAACTTCTTCACGCTTGGTACCGCGCAACAACGCACCAACGTTATCGCCGGCTTCACCGCTATCAAGCAACTTACGGAACATTTCAACGCCCGTAACAATAGTTTTGGTTGTTGGCTTCAATCCAATAATTTCAACTTCTTCACCAACCTTAACCACACCGCGCTCAATACGACCGGTAACAACAGTACCACGTCCAGAAATCGAGAATACGTCTTCAATCGGCATCAAAAATGGCTTGTCTTTTGGACGTTGCGGTTGCGGAATGAAGCTATCAATTGCTTCCATCAGTTTTAAAATAGATTCTTTACCAAGTGCTGGATTGGTCCCTTGAACTGCACTGAGGGCAGAACCGCGGATAATTGGAATCTTATCGCCTGGGAAATTATAAGACGACAATAAATCCCGAATTTCCATTTCAACCAGGTCCAACAACTCTGGGTCGTCGACTTTATCAACCTTATTCAAAAACACAACAAGTGCAGGCACGCCAACTTGACGCGCCAACAAAATATGTTCGCGTGTTTGTGGCATTGGGCCATCTTCCGCAGAAACAACAAGGATTGCGCCGTCCATCTGCGCAGCACCCGTAATCATGTTTTTAACGTAGTCAGCGTGACCTGGGCAGTCAACATGGGCATAGTGACGTGCTTTTGTTTCATATTCAACGTGGCTTGTGGCAATGGTCAAAATCTTGGTTGGATCGCGACGTCCCTGTGACTCTGACGCCTTAGCAACTTCATCATAGGCTACATACTTTGTTTTACCAAAAACTTCTGATGAAATTTTTGTTAAAGCAGCCGTTGTTGTCGTTTTACCATGATCAACGTGCCCGATTGTGCCAACGTTACAATGCTGCTTCGTTCGCTCAAATTTCGCTTTAGACATTTTATCGTTTCCTTGTGTTACCCGGTTTTGGATGTTTTCAATAAATAAAATAAATAAAAAATATAAAAGCCATTACCGCCAACGGATCAAGCCTTCGCAATTTTATGAATATCTGATCCGTAAAGTTATTTCTGTCAAGCAAATAAATAACATTTACTGCCGTAAATTAACAAAAATACACCCCACGCCGATAGCTTGTTAGCACTAAGCCCTTTTACACCCCAAAGGCCTGCTTTGGAGCGGGTGACGGGAATCGAACCCGCGTAACCAGCTTGGAAGGCTGGGACTCTACCATTGAGCTACACCCGCTTATTGGCGCATATTTTTGTATCTGTTTTATCATCACTAGTCAAAATAAAAAATTTTGTTTGCTGTAGTTATTTTACAAAATTTGGGTATAGCCAATTTTTATTCTTATTTTGTTGGGTTAGACATCAATGAGACACTCTTAAATCTGAAGTCTAAC
>Ga0272412_1000685_pt1 | contig 10718 bp, 12 predicted proteins | sample WWTPWeurt_MetaT_FD_193540 | JGI IMG/M metagenome (GOLD analysis project Ga0272412, IMG submission 193540) | Metatranscriptome of activated sludge microbial communities from WWTP in Nijmegen, Gelderland, Netherland - WWTP Weurt (Metagenome... | ecosystem: Engineered > WWTP > Aerobic digester >...
GGAGCGCATCGTCGATTTCCTTGCAGAACTGCAGGTCCAGCGCATTCAGCGCATCGGCGCGATTCAGCTCAAGATGGCCGACGCCATCAGCGCATTCGACGGCAACCGAGGTCATTGTCGTTGTCTCCGCTGTATGCAGATTCAAGAATTTCGTTGTCCGCTTGGAATGACTGCAGTCGACCCGTAAGAGACATGCGTCGACTCCTTGGCCCAACGGCAGAGATCTGAGTGAAGCTGTCGTAGGGGTGCATATTGACCGCGAAACACTCGCCCTTAGCCGAAACTGAACATCTTGTCGGAGGTCGGTGAGCCGGATACCTATCGGTGCGGATCAGGGATGGCTGCAGCAAAACAAGAAGAGTGGCCTGTATCGAAGTTGTCAGTCGAATCACAATAGGGTATAAGGCAATATGAAAAACCAAGAGCTTCAATAAAGGAAAGCAATAATGGATAAACCATCGAACTCTGGCACGTTGAATCTGAAGCCGCTCTATGAGCTTGCTGCAAAGCTCGGCCCTCAGGGATTGTTAGGTAGATCGACTGAAGGGCGAGAATATGGAAAAGCTGTAAAAGAGGCAACCTCAATCATCCCAACGACACAGGGAATTTACATATGGGGTTATTATCAGAGCAATAAACTCTGGAGAACCGTTTATCTCGGGAAGGCTGGTTTTGGGGGGAGCTCGAATCTCAACCTTCGCATCGACGAAGAGCTGAGAGACGAAAGACCATTTCTATGGGTGGGCAAGCAAACCAGGATGAGTTTGGACGAGGTAAAATTGGAGTGGCTCCGTCTGGGTGGCAAGAATGGGATACACACTAAGGCAGCCGTGAATCATGTGGACCGTGCGTTGAGAAAAGACAAGACAACGCACATTCATTGGGTCGCGATGCCGGAAACCGATAATCATTCTATACTTAAGATCGAAGCGGATTTGGTGGAAGTGATGAATCCGATTGCGAATGTCCATCGACCCGCTCCAAGTCATGACATAAGTGCGACGGCCATTGATGTCCTGAAAGAGTTTCGTGCTCTGATCAACAACAATAGATAGCGTGTTTATCTACGGGGTCAGGTCTTTCCCTTACTCATCCATAACTGACTGGTTTCGACCCCAGTGGCGACGCTCGGCGTAATGGGAAGCCGTCATTCAATGGACAAGGTAACCATTGCCGGAGGCGAGCTTGCAGTCGGTTCGGTTTGCCGACGTTAGAGGGAGATGTATCGAGGCGCACCTACGACATAGAGGGCGAAGCAGTAGAGGCCAAGGACAAAAAGGACGTGCTGGAGGCCAGCAATGACTCCGACGCGCACCGGCACGAAGGAAAAAAAATACATCTCGTAGATATCGTTTACTGGACTTGCTCTTAATTTTTTCAGCCTGCTCACGACAGAAGGTAACGAGCCAAGAACCCATGCAGCCACGACGATTGAGAATCCAAACAAGATCACCGACGAAACAGCCCACCACCGATCCCGCGCAATCGCCTCAGCGGCACAGGCCCCGTTCGCCGATGTGAGAAGGAATCCGTTTGCGCCAATAACCGCCGTTGAAACGGTGGTCATCCACGAACCCCAGTCCTTCATCAGCTTTGCAGATTCCAGTGCAGCCTCGTACGTGACCGGAATTGCCTTCGGCTTGCGAACGAACTCTCGCACAAAAAATATGACTGTGATGCCCAACACAACCCAGACCAAGCCCATGAGCGGAATCTTCACGGTACCCCCTCAACGTGAGAGCTTAACCGGCGACGAAAAGCCCAGCTTTTTGACGGTCCGTTGGAGCGTCTCGTTAAGCAAGGCAGTGCATCTACTTGCCGCCTGATCCAGAGGAGCCCGGCTTTCTGTGTTTCTTGATGATGCTCGCGATCTCAGCATTGAGCTTGGCTTGTTCATCGGCGACCTTCGCGTCAGCCACTCGCAACGCTTTAGCGCCCTTCGGATTAAAGCGATTATCCACATAGTCCGCCGGGTTTTCCTCCGGGAAATCCTCGAAGTACTCTGACCATTCACCCATGCGTTTCTCCTTTCTTTTATTCTAATTTGAAAAATATGCCTCAGCATCACCGTCAACTACAATCGGGTCCTAGACGCAATTTATCGAATCTCGATTCGCTTTCCCGGGTAACCAAGCACTGTCCCATCCGGTAGCTTTTCAAGCCGGAAGGAGAAAATTAAACTGGTATGAGTCGATTCGATTTGGCGCGGTTGCGCGTGTCGGTCCTTTGCTTCGATAAAATAGCTGTACGCTTCATAGCCCTTGTCGAAGAAGAGGGCCAGTTTCTCGTCGTGATCTTTTCGAACTGCGGACGCAGATCCGGTTTCCTCATCGATTCCCCAATGAGGTTCCTGAATGACGTAGCTGCTATTAACGCCATCGCGTTTATTGTGCGTATCCACCCAGACACTGAAGTAGACCTTCTTCTCTTCTTCATTCACCGCGCACCAGCTCCAAACAGCGTTTCGCTGCTTGGCACCGAGGTAGTCCATGAGCTGGGATCGATTCTCAAGTCTCGGCATATCTTGATCCTTGCGGTGCCGCAGAATTGCGGCCTAACAGCGCTCATCACGTATCCGGAAACACTGTCAGATCAGCTACCGAAGAGCCTCTACCGCCTCCTTGGATCGCAACAACAGAGCGGCAGGACTGGCATGCTGGCTACTGCGCAGCATAACTCAGGCCGAGGATGGATGTCTGTTGACGGGTGCGCGCCCTCGGCGGTAGCTGTTGGCCGGCCTGAGACTTTCGACCCCGTCTGCGCGCGGACGCTGCGAACGGACTGTGACCGTCTCGATCCGACCCGTTGCTGCCGATGAGCTTTGAGTAATGCTGTCGTTCAATGCCTGAGTTTAGCAGCGTTTGAGGTGCCAGCCTCTTTTTCGGCAGCAAAAGTGGGCGGCGGGTCAAACGTCTGCTACAAGATTTTGTTAGACGCTCCCTTTATTCCAAAGATAAATATCAAAAACGCGCTCCTTGAACCACTGCTTGCTTGTCAGCGTTTCAACGCCGGAGGGTCTCATCTTTGGATGGACCGAATAGGAAACAACGGACTTTAGCCTCGTGCAGGCTTCGTCGATCTCTGACGCAAACTCGGCGAAACGGATCGAAAACTCGGCATTGAAGGCTGAAAAATCACCTTCACGTGTACCCAAAGCAATCCGAGCTTGACGATCGTAGATGCGAATTGGAGATTTGATCTTCAGCCACAAGAACTTTGTGGTCAAGGATAAAACCTTGCGCTCTCCGTATTGAGAGGAAATCTCCTGTTGAGCATCCCTAACCACGCGCTCGACGTTGTCCGGAGTGACCTCCGCCTCTTTAATTCCATCTAGAACCTTGAGAACTGGCTGGTATCTGACCAGACCTTTCTCTTCTTCGAATTTTGTTGGTAGAGTGCGGGCGATGCGGAAGTGAACGCCTGCTTTAACCAAAGCGTCTTGCTGTATTATTTTTGAATCCGAAGCCAAGGATTCGCAAAGTCCCGCCTCCTTCTCAAGCCATTGGTTGAGAAATTGAAGGGCGCAAAAATCGAATGTTCGGATTGGCATGAGCGTTTCAAAAAGTACTTAGCGCTTGAGCTGATAGACGGTACCGGGCTAGCTGGGTACTGTCCTCTCGATTGAAGGATTAGAGGTAATCTTGCAGTGCCAGTGCATAGGCTTCCTCAGGGCTTAAGCCCTCCATAATGAGCTCAACAATTTGCTCCCGCCTGTCTCGGATCGATTGCGGTAATTGCGCCTTGTTGTGCTGATAGTGACTGGACATGAGTTCAAGCGCCTTTGCTCTTTTCACCGGCTTGCGTGGCTTGATTGCCGTTTCGGTGTGTTTCACAAATCCATCGAAGTCTGTCGTGACCGCGCTCCAGTCGAACGAGAAGACTTTTTCTCGCGCAGCCTTTGGATCGAAGCTGCGGGTAAACGCCACGCCACACTCGCCCGACTCCTTGTTGATGACCAACGAGGTCAGATCTGGAAGACCTCGCTCGGAGGTAAACATGCGAACTACGTCGAGTCGGCGCCCAGTGGAGACAGCGATCGCTTTCTGTACTACCGGTCGATCCGGGTATTCTTCCTTTGCCCACGCCACAAGTTCTCCATATGTTACACAGTGCTTGTGCTTTGCGAGGTCGACCAATAACGGATAGTAAGAAGATGCGAGTTGGACATCAATCAATGTGACGTTGGTGTATTGGCTTTGTTGCGGCTTTGGCATTGGCGCTGGGCTCTCGATCTGATGGATTCAAATGAATAGGGTTTATCCCTCGCACCCCAAGCTCTGTTGAACTCACGGACGCCTGTCGTGAAGGATAAGACTTGTCGAACTGAACCGCCTCTCAAGCGGTGAAAATAGGGATTCTACGCTTGGATCATCCACATTCGATAGCGCGCAGCAGGATTGCGTCAAAAGCGAGCGCCCGGTCCCAACGCGCCTCTTGCGATCATCACCGTCTTCCGGTGCAATCGGTTTCCGGCCGCACATCTGGCGTGCGATATCGTTTGCGCTTAGCACAAGGGGGCACGCCACGGCCTACCGGTGCGGACCTTACATCGGAGAGTATCGGGGCTGAATTGCGCGGATGCTCATGGCAGCCCATCCCGACAGCGTGGCTCAAGCGCGGGCAAACAGTCTGTCGTGGCGCGAGCGCCTGAAACCGCGAGCGGCCTGAGTGAAGTCGCAGATCATCAGTGAATCCGTCGCCAAGCCGTCATTATTCCACGAATTGACTGACTACTTCCGCACACTCACTTTTCCAATGATTTCCACTAGCTTTTTCTCAGAAAAACCATACATCTCCTGTATTGCTAGTATTAGCGAGAGCCATAGTGTCGTACCCTCTGAGTTTTGCTCGAAATGAAAAATTGAAGTAAAAACATAAAATAATGTGCGCGTATCATCTGGCCTATGCTTATAGTTGAAATATTGCATTGCTTGCAAGGTATCTAGCAAGTCGTCAAGTTTTTCGTCGTTAAATGTAGTCGCGACTTCCTGTGTGCTCACAACATCATAAACATGCTCGAATATTATATTAAGTCGCTCTTGGTCTAGATACGGAAGATTCTTTCTCATAATTTTTAACTGCTCCGAAGCTGGGGGGAAGGCCGTGCGCCAATCTATAAGCATAGCTATATAGTGCAGGAGTGTCTGCAATCGAGATATTGGGGCAAGGTTCGGTTCTGGCCGTTATGGATAGCTGTTCATAACGGCCATTATGCCCAGATCCCAGTTATGAACAGTTGCGGTGCGGGCCGCGTCATCGCGCGAGCGCAGCGGTGGTGGGCGATGCCTGCGGCCTGCACATAACTACAGGGTCTTGAGGAACTCGATCAGCGAGTCAGGCGCCTTGTAGCGCCGGATCGCGGCGTCTGGTTCCTGCAGTCTCCCCAGTGCCTGCTCCTTCATCGCCAGGTCAGCCTCGACGTATTGGTGAGTTGTCGTCGGGCTCTCGTGTCCCAGCCACAGCGCGATGACGCTGATGTCAACGCCGGCCTGCAGCAGGTGCATGGCGGTCGTGTGGCGGATGATGTGCGGGGAGATGCGGCGCGTCGCAAGCTGCGGCTGCGCTGCGGTCGCGGCCTTGACGGCGAGGGTGAGACGCTGAGTGACGTTCCCGCGCGTCATTGCCTGGCCATCGCGGTTGGGCAACAGCGCCGATGTCGGTTGCAACTGCGGATTGAGCCGCAGCCACGCCCTGATCTGCCGCACCGTCGAGCGCCACAGCGGCACCGTGCGTTGCTTGCGCCCCTTGCCGTGCAGGTGCACACAGGCGGCACCATCGAGCACCACGTCGGCCAGCGTCACGCCGATGATCTCGGAGACCCGGGCGCCGGTGTTGTAGAGCATCCTGAGCAGCAGATGGTCGCGCTGGCTCGTCCAGGAGTCGCTTGGCTCGCTGATGATCGCCAGCATTTCCTCACGCGACAGGAAGCCCAGCATCGGCCGCTCGAAGCGCTTCATCGGCACGCCCAGCGACTTCTCGACGGCATGCAGGGCGCTCACGTCGCGCCGACCGGCAAATTTCAGGAACGCCCGCAACGCCGCGAGTCGAGCGTTGCGGCTCCTCACCGTATTGCCGCGCTCGCGCTCGAGATGATCGAGGAAGGCCAGGATCAGCGCCGGCGTGATCTCCTCGAGCCGGATCGCCGTGGGTTGCTTGTGTAGCCGCGCCTGCGCGAAGTCGAGGAACAGCACGAAGGCGTCGCGATACGCGGCAACGGTGCGCGGGCTCATCGCGCGCTGCTGCTGCAGGTGCTCCGCGAAGAACGCCTGCACCAGGGCCGCGAAGCTGGGCGCATGGACTGATTCGGGCTTAACCATCGTCGCCCTCCTCGGCTTCGTATGGATCGACGAAGTGCTCGAAACGCTTGCCCACCACTTGCAGGAGTTCGGGCGTGCCCGTGAGGTACCAGTACGTGTTGGAGACCTTGGCGTGGCCCATGTAGGTCGACAGCGCAAGCATGTGCTCGTGCACGTTCTCGCCCTGCTCATGCCAGCGCAACAGGCGACGCACCGCAAAGCTGTGGCGCAGATCGTGGATGCGGGCCGCACCGTGGCCGCCGCGAGCGACCCAGCCCAGTTCCCGGCGCAACTGGTCGAAGATACGGTGGGCCTGCCGATTACTGAGCGGCCTGCCGAGCCGGCGGCCACGGGTAGCGATGAAGAACGGCCCCTCAGGATCGGCACGCACGTACTTCGTGCGCTCAAGGCGGTAGGCGCGCAGGGCAGTCACGGCACTCGGGTGCAGCGGCACCAGGCGCGACTTGCCGAATTTGCTGCAGCGGACGGTCAGCACGCCGAGATCGAGGTCGACATCGGCGTCGACCAATGCCAGGGCTTCGGAGATGCGCAGACCCGTACAGGCGATCAGCCCGAACAAGGTCCGCATGACGGTACTGCGCAGCGGCGGCCGGAGTCGCCCGGCGGCGTCAAGCAAGGCCTCGATCTCCTCGTCACGGAAGATGTGCGGGGTGACCCGGCCCGGGACCGGCCCGAAGGTCGCCTCGTCGGGGACCTCGGTAGCCGGCTCGAACTGTTGTAGCCAGCGCGTAAATGGCCTGAACAGACGTAAGGCGCGAGCCGCCGTACCTCGATCCCCTCGGCCACCCTTGACCTGCCGCGCCCAGGCAGCCATCACGTCGACGGTAAGTGGTCCCCGGTGACCGGCTGCCTCGACATAGCGTGCGAACCGGACGAGCGCCTGACCCATGTGCTGAAGTTCGAACCCGAGGCGACGGCGCTCGGCCAGATACGTCTCGATCCGCTCGAGAAGAGAGATGTGGGCGCTCATGCTGGGCTCCCTGGCCAGGGTAAGGCGACCTCGACCAAGCCGGCGCAATCGGTCTTCGCGTAGATGAGCGAAGTGTTCAGTGAGCGGTGCCGCAGCACGTCGGCGACTTCCTTGATCGAGCCCCCGCTGTTGATCAGCCGACAGGCCAAGGTGTGGCGCAGGGCGTGCGCCCGGCCATGCGGGATGCCGGCGCGGCTGAAGGCGTCGCGGATCACCCGATGGATGGCATCCACGCTGATCGGTGCATCGTGTGGCGCCAAGGAACGCACGAACACGGATCGGTTGCTGGTGAGCGGTCGCTCATGGCGCAGGTACGCCTCCAGCGCCTTGCCCGTGGGGACTGGCAGTGGCAGCACATCCTGGCGGCGAGACTTCGTCCGCCTCAGCATGAGCGTGCCGTGCTGCCAATCGATGTCGTCCAGTTGTAGTCGGTTGATCTCGATGCAGCGAAGGCCCAGATCGAGGGCCAGACGGACGATCGCATAGCCGCGCTTGGGCGAGCGCAGCGCCGGGGTGAATGAATTCAGGACACGGCCGACCTCACGAGACTGCAGCGCGCGTGGCAGCGACGCATGCGTCCAGTTGGCGGGCGAAGCGATCACGCCCAGCAGCGCTTGTACCGAATCGCCCCACGTGGACCGCCAGCGCAGATAGCCACGCAAGGCGGCGTTGATGGTCACCGCGTTGCTGATCGTGTTGCGCAACTCCAACTGCTCGGCAACGAAGCGGCGGATGTCCTGCGGCTGCAGTTCTTGCAGATCCAGAGGATGGCCCGCGAATTTGTGCACGAGCAGCCGCTCGATGATCCGCAGTCGGACCGAACGGGTGCCGCTTGCCAGCCCACGGGTATCGAACATGTATGCGTCGTAGCGGCTCAGCTCTTCGGCGATCGGACCCGACGGTGTCGGCAAGTCCGCGATCACGCCGCGCTGGCGAAGGATGGCCAGCAGGGGCATCAAAGCCGCATGTACCTCGCGCGGACGGCGCATCACCGGTCCTCGGCAACCACAGTGCGGCAGGTGATCCTGAAGAAACTCATCGATGCGGCTCTCGTCGAGCCGGTCGACCGGTAACCGGCACAGCGACATCCAGTGTGCAAAGTGCGCGACGGCGTTCAGCCATCGCCGGCTCGTGCTGGATGCGTAGCGACCGCGCTCCAGCCGTTCGACGTAGGCCGGCACATACGCAGCCAGCGGACCGTCGAGCAACCAGCCTTGCAGCACCGCATGCAGGGAAGGGATCTTGGGCATGGCAAACTCCTATCCGGAAGAGGAGTTGCCGTGCTGCGCCAGCGCCGGAATTATGTCCAGCCCCGCGCTCGTCGACGCTACAGATCAGGCGCTACGCCGGGCCATCCCCAGCATCGCCGTGAGCCAACTGTTCATAACTGGGCGCTGGGCATAATGGCCGTTATGGATAGCTGTTCATAACGGCCAAGAGCAGTCAGCCGAGCCAACCGCCCGAAAGCTGGCATTCGTGATTTTGGCGCCGCTCTGCCTCGACGGAAGTCTTGCGAGGTACGCGCTACCCATCGATCATTGCAGGAAGCGCGAGTGTTATACCGGGCACCTCGAACATCCCGGATTTATTGAACCCAACACCAAGGGGGGGGTAAATGCCAGAAACACAGGCGAGCAAAGCGCGGTTCTCGTTCTTCAAGGGCGGCGACGATGTGGTCGCCCCGAAGGGCGGCGAAGACTTCGACTGGGAGAAGAGCGCGCTGCGTGTACGCGAGAACCTGCATGACGCCCTAAATGCCAAGAACCTGGCGTTCCTGTTCGGGTCAGGATGCTCTTCGCTGGTGGTTGATGGCACGCAGCGGGGTATCGACACGATGGCGCCGCTGGCCAAGGAGTTCCTGGGAGCTGCACCGGGCTTCGATGACGGGCGGTTTCCCAGTGCCGCCGAGCGCGAGGCAATGACGAAGCACCTCGGCTTCGATCTCAAAGCCGAAGAGTTTGCCTCGAACCTCGAACGGCTCATGGAGGTGCTGTACAGCTTCCAGTTCGTACTCAAGCGAAGCGCCAGCGAGGAAATGGCAAAGGGCAAGGCTGCGGTCGATTCGCTGATCGAAAAGGTGACTGCGTTCGTTACCCAGAAGCGTTCGGAAGCGCCCTTCTCCAAAGGCGACCCTGCGATCGTGGACCTGTATCAGGCCTTCTACCGGAAGTTGGTCTACAGGGACCGGACGCTGCCCCGGCCATGGATCTTCACTACGAACTACGACCTCCTTAGCGAAACCGCGCTGGACCGGCTCGGGATCCCATACTGCAACGGCTTCTCGGGGACCATCGAACGCAGGTTCAATCCCACGACCTACCGGTACGCGCTGGCCGAGCAGCTCGATCTCACAAGTCGCAAGTGGGCAGCGGTCGACAGCTTCATCTACCTGTGCAAGCTGCACGGTTCGATCAACTGGATCGAAGAGGGCGGAAGCCTTTTTCCGATACGGGAGGTTTCTGCGGTTGCGGCCACCAAAGGCAGCCGGGTCATGATTTATCCGACACCCATGAAGCAGAACGCCAGCTTCGGATCGCCGTACTCGGACCTGTTCCGGGAGTTCCAGGGACGGATCGTGAGAGACCAAAGCGTACTCGTCGTGGTTGGATACAGTTTTAGTGACGAGCACGTCAACAATTTGATCTTCCAGGCGCTCACCATACCGACATTCCGCATGGTGGCGCTCCTGCCGCCAGACGCAGGAGGGGTAGCGCAGAAGCTTCGCTCGCTGCGCGACCCCCGGATCTGGCTGATAGGTGGAGCCGGCCCGAAGAATGGGACGAAGGCGCACTATTTTGATACGTTCGTCGAGAATTTCATGCCTGAATCGCCGGGAGACAAGGTCGATACAGCAGTGAAGAAGGTCCTGCAGGAGCTCATCGCGCAAGGCGTAAAAGCAGGATCGAACGAGTACATCGGTCATGACGACTGACGACCGGCGCCGAGCTATCGGCAAGGTGGTATCGGTGGGGGCCGACCGCCTGGTGGTGGAGTTACATGGAGGTACGGCCAACTTCACTATCGTTGGCTTCGACGACGTTCACTACGTTGCACGGCTCGGCTCGTTTGTCGTGATGCCTGCGCAAGGGGAGTACGTGGTCGCGGAGGTCGTCGGGCTGCGAGAGAAGGATGACCCCTCTTCTCGAAGCGTTCAGGGGGAATCGACAGAGCTGGACAAGGCAGGCTCAGCCAAATATCTGGACCTGGTTCCGGTGGGCATGCTCCCCCAGCGGCGCGATGGTGCGTTCAGGTTTGGCGTCTCAACGTTCCCGTCTCTGTATACCGATGCGCTGTATGTACTCGATGAGGAATGGACTGGCGTTGCGGAGATCTTCACGCCCAGAGCATGAAGCAGCTTGAGCACTGTGTCATAGCGAGGCTTCGCGCCGGGCGTGAGCGCCTTGTACAGGCTCTCACGGCCAAGACCCGCA
>Ga0272412_1000686_pt1 | contig 10709 bp, 6 predicted proteins | sample WWTPWeurt_MetaT_FD_193540 | JGI IMG/M metagenome (GOLD analysis project Ga0272412, IMG submission 193540) | Metatranscriptome of activated sludge microbial communities from WWTP in Nijmegen, Gelderland, Netherland - WWTP Weurt (Metagenome... | ecosystem: Engineered > WWTP > Aerobic digester >...
AGGCCGGTGTCGGCAAGACCGCAGTGGTCGAAGGCTTCGCCCAGCGCATTGCGTCCGGTGATGTGCCGCCGCCGCTCCAGGAGGTGACCCTGCGGGTGCTGGATGTCGGTTTATTGCAGGCCGGCGCCAGCATGAAGGGCGAGTTTGAAAACCGTCTGCGGCAGGTCATCGACGAAGTGCAGTCTTCGCCCAAGCCGATCATTCTGTTCATCGACGAAGCGCATACCCTGGTGGGAGCCGGCGGCGCAGCGGGCACCGGTGACGCCGCCAATCTGCTCAAACCTGCGTTGGCTCGCGGCAAATTACGCACCATCGCCGCTACCACCTGGGCGGAATACAAGAAACACATCGAAAAAGATCCCGCCCTGACCCGGCGCTTCCAGGTGGTGCAGGTGGGCGAACCGAGCGAGGAGAAAACGATCCTGATGATGCGCGGCATGGCCTCGACCATGGAGCAGCATCACCGGGTGCAGATTCTCGATGAGGCGCTGGAGGCGGCGGTCAAACTGTCGCATCGCTACATTCCCGCCCGTCAGTTGCCGGACAAGGCCGTGAGCCTGCTGGATACCGCCAGCGCCCGGGTGGCGATCAGCCTGCACGCGACGCCTGCCGAAGTGGAGGATTGCCGCCGGCGGATTGAGGCGTTGAACACGGAACTGGAAATTATCGCTCGCGAAACCGCCGTCGGCATCGACACAGCCCAGCGCCAGGCCGACGCGACGGCGAAATTACAGGCCGAAGAAACGCGACTGGCGGAGCTGGACGCCCGCTGGCAGGAAGAGAAGGGCCTGGTGGATCAGATTTTGGAACTGCGCGCCAAACTGCGCGGCGTCGGCGATGCCGTGGAAAGCGCTGCAGCAACCGAGGGCGATCCTGAACGGCAGACGCGACTGGCGGATTTGAAAGACCTGCAAGCCCGCTTGCATGAATTGCAGGGCGAGAAGCCGCTGATTCTGCCCAGCGTCGATGCCCAGGCGGTGGCCTCGGTCGTCGCCGACTGGACCGGCATTCCGGTCGGGCGCATGGTGAAGAACGAAATCGAAACCGTGCTGAAGCTCGCGGACCTGCTCAATCGTCGCATTATCGGCCAGCGCCATGCCCTGGACATAATCGCCCGACGCATTCAAACCTCCCGCGCTGCGCTGGATAATCCGAATAAGCCCATTGGCGTGTTCATGCTGGCCGGGCCGTCCGGGGTGGGCAAGACCGAAACGGCGCTGGCGCTGGCTGAATCGTTGTATGGCGGTGAGCAGAACGTGATCACCATTAATATGAGTGAGTTCCAGGAAGCGCATACCGTCTCCACGCTCAAGGGCGCGCCGCCGGGTTATGTCGGTTACGGTGAAGGCGGGGTGTTGACCGAGGCGGTGCGCCGCCGGCCTTACAGCGTGGTGTTGCTGGACGAGGTGGAAAAGGCCCATCACGACGTGCATGAAATCTTCTTCCAGGTGTTCGACAAGGGCTGGATGGAAGATGGGGAAGGGCGATTCATTGACTTCAAGAACACCCTGATTTTGTTGACCACCAACGTCGGCACTGACCTGATCGCCAGCCTGTGCAAGGACCCGGAGTTGTTGCCCGATCCTGAAGGTCTGGGCAAGGCGTTGCGTGAGCCGTTGCTCAAAGTCTTTCCGCCGGCGCTGCTGGGCCGGCTGGTGACGATTCCCTACTATCCGCTCAGCGATGACATGATTGGCAATATCGTTCGTTTGCAACTGGGTCGCATCGAGAAGCGGATTCTGGAAAATCACAAAGTTCCGTTCACTTACGATGACGAGGTGGTCAAGCTGATCGTCAGCCGTTGCACCGAACTGGAAAGCGGCGGGCGCATGGTGGACGCCATTCTGACCAACACGGTGTTGCCGGCGATCAGCGCAGAATTCCTGCAGCGGATTATGGCGAGCCAGCCGGTGACGCGGGTGCAGGTGCAGGTGCAAGACAGCGATTTTGCCTACCTGTTCGATTGAATGGATGCTGTGTTCTTCCGGGATGTATGATTTCTTTTTTCATTCCATAAAGAGAGAGTCTCGATGGTCGAATTCGATGAGGTGCGGCAGTTGATTGGCGAGATCTTGCAACTGGGCGACCGGGCGCAGAAGTTCGGTCCGGACACGCCTTTGTTGGGCAGCATCCCGGAATTCGACTCGATGGCGGTGGTGACGCTGCTCAATGCGCTGGAGGAGCGGTTCGATATTCAGGTCGCAGATGATGAAATCAGCGCGGAAACCTTTGAGACGGTCGGCAAGGTCTATGCGTTCGTCCGTGACAAGGTCATGGCGGCAAGCTGACCGGAAGTGATGGAGCCGTTTTTTCTGGCCGGCAGCCGGGGTGCGCTGTTCGCGGTTTACCATCCGCCAGCGAAGGGTATGGCGAATCTCGACGGGGTACTGTATGCGTCGCCGTTCGCTGAGGAATTGAACAAGTCCCGGCGTATGGTCGCCATGCAGGCGCGCCGGCTGGCTGCTGCCGGTTTTGGCGTGCTGATTCCTGATCTGTATGGAACGGGCGATAGCGTCGGCGATTTCGGCGACGCCCGATGGGATATCTGGCGGGAAGATTTGGCGCGCAGTGCGGCCTGGCTGCGTCAGCGCGGTCATGCGTCATTGATTCTGTGGGGCTTGCGGCTGGGTGGATTGCTGGCGGCGGAATTGGTCGGCGAAACGGCGGCGGAGCGGCTGTTGCTCTGGCAGCCGGTGATCTCGGGGCAACGCTTTTTACATCAGTTTCTGCGCCTGCGCCTGACCGCAGATCGGTTGAAGGGCGGCAATGAAACGTTGGGCCGGTTGCAGGAGGCGCTGGCGGCGGGGCAATCCCTGGAGGTCGCCGGCTATGATCTGCATCCGGAACTGGCTGCTGCTCTTGACCGGGTTCGGTTGACGCCGCCGCCATCCGGTATTCCGGTTGATTGGTTCGAACTGACTAGCGCCGTCGAGGGTTCGTTGGCGCTGGCCAGCCAGCGGTTGGTCGATGAGTGGCGCGCCGCGGGCGTCACCGTTCACGCCCGGACGGTGGCGGGAGAGTCGTTCTGGGCCACGCAGGAAATCGCCGAAGCACCGGCTCTGCTCGATGCAACCCTGGACGCCTTGCAGAGCGTCGCCCAATGAGCGTGATGCAACATCCTGAAACCGCGCTGGTTTTGACCTGCGAAGGCGCGGAGTTACCGGGTATTTTGCATCCCGGCGCGCCAGGGACGAATCGTGGCATGCTGGTAGTGGTCGGCGGGCCGCAATACCGGGTCGGCAGTCATCGCCAGTTTGTGTTGCTGGCCCGCGATCTAGCCGCCGCCGGGATTCCGGTGTTGCGCTTTGATTATCGCGGCATGGGCGATGCGGACGGTGAATTCGTCGGCTTTGAGCAGATCAACGCCGATATTGCCGCCGCCATTGACGCTTTTTGCGCGCAACTCCCCGCATTGCGGGAAATCGTCCTTTGGGGACTGTGCGACGCCGCTTCCGCCGCGCTGTTCTATGCTTGGCGCGATCCGCGCATCGCCGGTCTGGTGTTGCTCAATCCGTGGTTGCGGACCGAAGCCGGTCAGGCGCGGGCTTATCTCCGCCATTATTACCTGGCTCGACTGGTGAACCCGGAGTTATGGCGCAAGATCGGGCGCGGTGAATTCCAGTTCGCTACAGCGCTGCGCTCGTTGCTGGCATTGTTCAAACAGTCGCGGCGAGTCGATCCAGGCGACGCGGCAGTTGATGAATCCGCAACACCGGTGTCCCAGGCTGTGCCGTTGCCCGAACGCATGGCGGAAGGCTGGCAACGGTTTGCCGGGCCAATCTTGCTGATTCTCAGCGGTGATGATCTGACCGCCGCTGAATTCTGCGATACCGTTAAAGCCTCTCGGCGCTGGATGCGGTTAATGGCGCGGTCCCAGGTCACGATTCGGGAATTACCGGAAGCGAACCACACTTTTTCCCGCCGTGAGTGGCGCGATCAGGTCGCCGCATGGACGCGGGAGTGGCTGCGGGCTTGGTAAAGCAGGCTTGCCAAACTGACTTCATTGATCGAGTACGACTACGGTGCGAATCCTGCGAATTCTCGGCAAACTATTCAAAAGCTATCTGATCGGCGTGGGAGTGTTGGCGCACATCGCCTTGGCCGGCACTATCCTGTATGGCCTTTCACAGTCGCAACTAACGTTCAGACAACTTCTGATCAAAGCCGCTGAGAAGGGAGGCGTAGCGTCCCCCACTGTCGTGGAATGGGTAGCACCGCCACCACGATTTGCTGATTTCACTTTTGATGGGCGTTTGCGAGCCGTCCATCCACGGATTTTGTTGCCAACATTGAGCCAGTGGTCGGGGGAAGGAGCGCCCTCCCTGCTGAAGGAACGTGCGGCGCTGTATAAGAAGCTCGGCGTAGTTGATCTATCGACCTGCGGCGCTGGCGGGATTTTAGGGTTAACCGCCTGCTGGCTGACGTTTGGCGAAGCGGCACAGGCCGAATTGTTGTTGAAAGCGGCGCTATCATTCGCTGTCAAAACCCCAACCGTCGATGGTTATGGCAACGCTTGGATGCTGGCCTTTGCCTACGATTTTCTGCGGCTTTATCCCGACCTGCCCGCAGCAAAGCGTGATCAGATTGAAGCACGAATCGAAGCGGCACTGCGAGAAACCCTCCGGGTTCTGGATGAGTCCTCGGCGTCGCTCTGGCATGGCCGAAGCTCTCTGGCAGCTATTGCTTGGCTGTGCGCGGTCGTGTTAGACCCGGATGATTCCAGCGAACGTCGCCAGTTGCTGGCGCGCGCTCAGGGGCATTTTCTGGAGACGCTGAGCGCTTTGGAACTGACGGAAGGCTGGCCAGAAGGCTACAACTATTGGATTAATAACCGCGCATTTCTGATTGCTCTGGCAGGTTCGGCATATCTCAACGGCTTGGAGAACAGTCGCCAGGCCGAGCGAGTGCGGAATACGCTGCGCCGGGCGGGTTACTGGATCGTGTACGCCACTCGGCCCGATCAGCGCATTGAGGGTTTGGGCGACGAGGGTCCCCGCGTGGATTTGAAGGATGAAACCCGTCGGGCGATTGATTTGATCACCCAGGCCACCCGTGATCCAGTACTAGCTGGTTACTCACTTTACTTGGAGCGTTTGCATGGCAGGGAGAGCTATTACCGGGATTATCGCTGGGGATTCAACCTGTTCAACGATCCAACCATCACGCCAATCGGTGGCGGTGTTCTAGCGGGATTCGATGGCCTTTTGCCAACAGTCGAGTTGTTCGGGCGCGATAGCCTGAACTTAGCCTATCTGCGTTCAGACTGGTCGCCGGACGCCACTTTCATCAGTTTTCGGGCTGGCGATACCTTCACGCATCATGGGCACTATGATGCGGGGCATTTCAGCCTGTTCAAGGGTGCGCCCCTGGCTATCAATAGTAGCCTCTACGGTGATTATTTCGGGCCAAACCGCCTCAATTACGCTATCCGCAGCATTGCCAAGAACACGCTGCTGATTCTGCGGCCTGGAGAAAAGGTCCGACCCAACCGATTTTTCAATAATAACGTCGCTGATGGTGGTCAACGAATCGTGATCCCGACCGGTAGTGCGATCAATAGCGTCCGGGATTGGCTCGACCATCGCGGTAAGGGTTTACATTTGGAAGGCGGACGGTTAGAGCGATTTGAGCATCAGGAGGGCGATTACACCTACATCGCTGCTGATCTGACGAACGCCTATAATACCCCGAATTACGATGAAGGTGGCTGGGGCGGCAAAGTTGAGCGGGTCAAGCGACAGTTGCTGTACCTGCCGGGCGAGGATCGTTTGTTTGTCCGCGACCGGGTACGAGCTATCCAGGCCAACTTTGTCAAGAAGTGGTTATTGCACACGGTCGAACAGCCCAAGTTGGCGGATGCGCACGCACTCAAGGGCAGACCCGACAACGGGATTCTGGAAAGTCCCGGTGATTTTGCCCAAGTGCAAAACGGCCGTGGCTGGCTGACTGTGCAGCGCATCCTGCCGGAAGATGCAGTAATCCGCCTAGTTGGCGGTAAAGATTATCAATATTACGTGGAAGCCGATGGCGACGATGCGCAACTGGATGGGATCAATTTCGTCGAAGGTGCCAATTTGAAACCCTGGTTCGATATCGGAATGTGGCGGCTGGAAATTCAACCGGGAGGATTGCGTCAGGAGGATGAGTTCCTGGTAGTGCTAACGCCGGCGCTGAACACGCCGCGATCAGCCAGAGTCAAGCCTCTGTCGCTGGACCCAGGGGGTAGTGGCGTGGTTACTGATAGCTCCGTAGTCGTGTTTGTGGATGAATCAGCCGGCGATGAATTGCGGCTAACCGTGCCAATTGCCACTCATAAGATGCGCTTCATTGGATTACCGCCACTCGCTCACGCAACATTGCAACCACCTGCAGAGGGAATTGCGCCGGTTCTCGAGAGGACAGCGAGCGCCGGCGGGGTGGTGGTATTTAGCGAATTGGAACGCTGGCGAGGTCGATGGACCCTGCGCTGGTGGTAGCGGGTGTATCGATCTTCAAACCGCCTCAGATCCGCATTGACAGCGACTGGAAAATGTCTTCGCTCATATTCCGTAACATGCTCAGGGCGTCCCAGTCATCCCAGGATTCCTGAATGCGGCCCTGCTCGATGCGGTGAAAACTCATACCGGTGACTGACATGCGCTGGCCGCTGGGCGCAATGCCCATAAATTCGCCTTGGTGGGTGCCGTGGGCAATCCAGCGTGTAGCCACTTTGTCGCCCTCAGCGAGTTGATCCTGAATTTCAAAGCGGATATCAGGGGCGGAAATATGATAGAGCATAACCACCTGCTTGAACGTCTCGACGCCACGCACGGTATCCGGCAGGGCCGCAATGTGTCCGACGTAATGGGGGTCGATGATTTCATCCGCGACATCCAGATTGCACTGCGTCCAGATGACCTCGAAATTACGCCGAACCAGGGCTTTATTGGTTTCGAGAGTGCTGTTGTCGGACATAAATGATGTCTCCTGGGGCGGTGAAAGTCGCGCAAGGTGGGATGGGCAAAGCCTCATTAGTGTAATCCGTTCTGGCCTGGGCTGCCACGGGCCAGGTCAGCGATTCCTGCTATAATCACCACCATAGTCGTGATCAACCGGCTGGGAGAGATTGGATCATGCCGCAGCAAAGCCCCGTATATTTTGAGGATGTCGAAGGCTGTGTGGAAGACATCATCGCCAGGGTGGGCCCACGTATCATACTCGGCATTCCCCTCGGGATCGGCAAGCCCAATCCCCTGGTGAATACGCTCTACCGGCGGGTTAAAGCCGATCCGCAACTGCAACTCAAGATCGTGACCGCGATCACCGTAGAAGTCCCCAAGGGTTCCAGCGATCTGGAAAAACGCTTTCTGGGGCCGTTCGTCGAACGAGTGTTCGGCAATTACCCGGATCTGGAATACGTAGTCGATCTGCGCACCGGACGCATCCCGCCGAATATTGAAGTAGCGGAATTCTTCTTGAAGCCAGGCGGCTTCATGAACGTGCCGATGCAGCAACAGAGCTACATCAGCACCAATTACACTCATGCCGCGCGGGATGTGATGGAAAGTGGCATCAATGTGCTGGCCCAGCAGGTGGCCCAGCGCGAAGTCGATGGGGAACTGCGCTTCAGCCTGGGCAGCAATCCCGATGTCACCCTGGATTTGCTGCTGATGGTTGCGGAGGCCCGCCGCCAGGGCCGGGCGATGGTCACGGTCGCTGAGGTCAACCGTGAAATGCCGTTCATGTATCACGACGCCATGGTGCGGCCCGGCGATTTCGATCTGGTCCTCAATCATCCCCGCTACGATTTCCGGCTGTTCGGAGCGCCCAATATGCCGGTGGACGACGTCGATTACCTGCTCGGCTTGCAGGCCAGCGCGCTGATTCGCGATGGCGGCACCTTGCAAATCGGCATCGGGTGCCTGGGCGACGCCATCGTCCATTTCTGCCGGATGCGCCATCAGCAAAATGCGGTTTACCAGGAACTGCTATCCGAGGTACGGATTCTGGATCGCTACGCCGATCTGATCGGGCGTATTGGCGGAACCGCGCCGTTTGCGCAAGGGCTGTACGGCTCCAGCGAGATGTTCGTCAACGGCTTTCTGTCCCTGTACCAGGACGGCATTCTCAAGCGCCAGGTCTATGACAGCGTTCCCTTGCAACGCCTGCTCAACGAAGGCGCGATCAACGAAAGCGTCGATGAGCGAACCTTGCGGGTGTTGCTGGAGCGGGGCGTCATTCCCGCCCGCCTGACTGGCCCGGACGTTAACTTTCTCCGCCAGTTCGGTATTTTCAACGATCAGGTTCGCTATGCAGACGGTGAATTGACCATCGGCGGGGAGGTGCGAGTTCCAGCGGAACTGGATCGCCCAGACAGTTGGGCAGCCCTTATTAAAGAAGGACTCGGCGACCGTCTCAAGGGCGGCATCGTCATGCACGGTGGGTTTTTCATGGGGCCGCAGAGTTTCTATGAGACGCTGCGCAATTTGCCCGAGGCGAAGAGCCAGCAAATTGGCATGACCACCGTGCAACGGGTCAATCACCTGTTCGGCCCTCACCAGGAACTGGCAATTCTGCAACGGCGGGATGCTCGTTTCATTAATACCACCATCATGGTGACCTTGCTGGGCGCGGCGGTGTCCGATGCCCTGGAAAACGGCCAGGTGATCAGCGGGGTCGGGGGACAGTACAACTTTGTCGCCATGGCGCATGAATTGCCCGGCGCTCGGTCTATCCTGATGTTGCGCAGTACCCGCGAGAGCGGCTTGAGCGTGAGTTCCAATATTATCTGGAACTACGGCCATATCACGATTCCCCGCCATTTACGCGATATTGTGATCACCGAGTACGGGATCGCCGATCTGCGCGGACGGTCGGATCGGGAGATAATAACCGCCTTGTTGAATGTCACGGATTCGCGTTACCAGCCGGAACTGCTGGAGAAAGCCAAGCGTGCGGGCAAGATTCCGTTGGATTATGAAATCCCGCAGCGCTATCGCTACAACACGCCGGGCAAAATTCAGGCGCGACTGGCCAAATACCGGAAGTCGGGGCTGTTGCCAGATTTCCCGTTGGGAACCGACTTTACCGAAGAGGAAATCGTTTTAGGGCGGGTACTCAAGGGTCTTAAAGCACGGTTGGCGACCAAGGGCGACTTGATGAAGACCATCGTTCGGGCGATGACCACCGGGCCAACGCCTGAAGCAGCAAAGCGGTACCTGGCCCGTCTGAATCTCGATCAGCCCTCTAGCCAGAAAGAGCGGATGATTCAGCGGCTGATTGTGGCCGAATTGATAGCCGGCGGATACATTTAGCCCAGCGTCCCTCTCCCTTTGCGGGAGAGGGAGCAGGGGAAATTACTCCGGTTGCGCCAGTTCCGCTTCAGCCGCGACCCGCCGACCGATAGCTGTCTTCAGCGGGGCGACTGTTTCTTCTTCAACTTCCTTCACCACCTCGGCTTCAATCACTGCGACCGGCTTTGGCGCCGGTTCCAGCGGACGCAGCACCAGTCCGCCCAGTGGCGGTACGGTGATAGTGATCGAGTAGGGCCGATCCATCCAGGCCCGATCCTCGGCGATCATCTCCACCCCGCCATTGCCCACGCCGCTGCCAGCATAATAGTGCGAGTCGGAATTGAAAATTTCCGTATAGCGACCGGCCCGTGGTACACCAATCCGATAGCCGTGACGCGGCACTGGTGTGAAGTTGACCACCACCACCAGAAAGTCGTCATCCTTCTTGCGCAGATAGCTCAGAATCGACTGATCGGCGTCATGGCAGTCAATCCAGTCGAAGCCCTGCCATTCAAACTCGTAATGGTGCAGCGTGGGTTCGCTGTGATAGAGCCGGTTCAGGTCCTTGACCAGCAATTGCATACCCTGGTGAAAACCGTACTGGAGCACATACCAGTCGAGGGTCGTGGCGCTGTTCCATTCGGTGCCCTGGCCGAACTCGGTGCCCATGAACAGCAGTTTTTTGCCGGGATGGGTGAACATGTAGAGATAGAGCAGCCGCAGATTGGCGAAGCGCTGCCACTCATCACCCGGCATCTTGTTGATCATCGAGCCTTTGCCATGCACCACCTCGTCATGCGAGAACGGCAGCATGAAATTCTCGGTGAAGCAGTACAACATGCTGAAGGTCAGCAGGTCATGGTGATATTTGCGGTGGATCGGTTGCTGCGCTATGTAGCGCAAGGTGTCATTCATCCAGCCCATATTCCACTTCATGCTGAAGCCCAGCCCGCCCAGATAGGTGGGGCGGGTGACCTGCGGCCAGGAGGTGGATTCTTCCGCGATCACCATGGCGCCGGGGTGTTCGCTATGAACGACCGTATTCAGTTCCCGCATAAAGTCGATGGCTTCCAGATTCTCACGGCCGCCGTACTTGTTGGGAATCCACTCGCCTTCCTTACGTGAGTAGTCCAGATAGAGCATGGAAGCGACCGCATCCACCCGCAGCCCATCCAGATGGAACTCCTCAATCCAGTACAGGGCGCTGGACAGCAGGAAGTTCTTCACCTCGTAGCGGCCAAAATTGAAGATCAGCGTACCCCAGTCGAGATGCTCGCCTTTGCGGGGGTCGGTGTGCTCGTACAGCGCCTCACCGTCGAAGCGGGCCAGGCCGGAAGCATCCTTCGGGAAGTGCGCCGGCACCCAGTCGAGAATCACGCCGACATCGTGCTGGTGGCAGTAGTCGATGAAGTAGCGGAAATCATCCGGGACGCCAAA
>Ga0272412_1000687_pt1 | contig 10702 bp, 2 predicted proteins | sample WWTPWeurt_MetaT_FD_193540 | JGI IMG/M metagenome (GOLD analysis project Ga0272412, IMG submission 193540) | Metatranscriptome of activated sludge microbial communities from WWTP in Nijmegen, Gelderland, Netherland - WWTP Weurt (Metagenome... | ecosystem: Engineered > WWTP > Aerobic digester >...
AGCGGCTTTTCTAATTCAAAACCGGGTCAGATTAGTTGACCACAAGTTTCTGAGTGAGTGATTTTGAACCACCGGTTGTCTTCACAGTGTAAACACCGGCAGACAATTTGTGAGTCAGATCGTAGGTAGTTACACCTTCAGCTTTCAGAGCAACGTTGGTTGAGAATACAACTCTTCCCAATACATCAGTAATGGTCAGGGCAGCATTTTCAGCTTCGAATCCGGAGATTGCTACAGTAGCTCCTTTTCCTGCCATAGACGGGTTAGGATAGATAGCAAGACCCAGTTCGTTTGAAGCAACAGGCTTAACGGTTGTAACACCATCAGGATTCAGAATCAGTTCAAAACGATCTGATGCACGGCTGCCAGGAGTGTTGTCCACCACAAAGGTGTATGGTCCCTGAGCTACTTCGGTAATGGTGTTCAGATGATTATCTTTCAGATAAACCACCACATTGTCGAAGCTGTTAGCATCTTCGTAAGAGAATCTGAATGTGCCGTTCTGGCCACCAAATCCAAAGTTCAAAGGAACGGTTTTGGTTTCAGCAACCGGACCAATTGCACTCAGAATCATGTTTTCGTTACCCATAGGGAAATGAACAAATGGTCGGGCAGAACCCATGCTGTATCCATCATAATCAGGATCAAAACCATCCGTAGCATTGTCACGGATCATCATCATGGTTACGAATTTATAACCATCTGTATCCTGAACTCTGGAGAGACCAATTTTCAATTGATTGTTGGCCACAACATTCGTACGGGTAAAGACACCTGGGTTAGAAGTGGTTTTAGCACTTTCCTTCACACTCATGATGGCTCCGTTTGTAGCAAGGGTCAACACTTTCACGAAGAAAGCCTGATGTGATGGAATCACACTTGGATTTAAACCGAGCGTTGGACCGGTTACACCCAAATAAGAAGAACCACCTGCACCTACAAATGCTCTGTATCCACCCAATGAACCGTCCCATGTAAAGAAGGCATTGTTCAGATCAGAAGTACTTGGTCTGGTCCAGTTAACAGAATTCCAGTCAATGTCGCAGGCGAAAGGATTTGCCAAAAGGTTCCATCCTCTATTGGCCTCGTTACAATCGTAGTAATTCACACTTGGAGTTGTAGGATAGCAAGGAGCATACTCGTGTCTGCTTAGCGCAGGGAAATCAAAACTTCCGTCAGTTGCATCTCCTATTACAAGCGGACCTATATTGTCAACCCGATGCTTGCTGTTGCTTGCATAGTTCACAAATACACGATAGCCTCTTCCTGGAACGATGTCTGAATTTGAAGCCACTCTCCAGCCGTTCTTCTGTACAGTGTCAGTTCTGACATTGTGTAACAGCTCGTTGTATTCAAAAATGGTAGAACGCTCTGCTTCTGGTGAACCAAATACGTTTCCACCCTGAGATCCAAATCCTGGGACAAGACCCATTACTTTGAAATCATCTGCCCATTGGTTGTAACCGTCTCCGGTTCCAGCTACTGGTGATCCAAGGAAATACCATGAACCGGTAGCGACTGCTGTATTTGGCAGATATTGCTCTACGGTTATATTACCTTGGATTGAGGCTGCACTCGGGAATACGGTTGGTACCGGTCCGACTTTAGCACTCGCTGTTGCATTGGCACCCAAAGTAAACTTACCATTGTTTAGGAACTTGGCAGAGTTGCCAAAAGTTACAATTCCGGAACCGGAAGCTGCTGCAGGTTCGATCCGCATTTTGGCACCCGCTTTCACTTGTACTCCATTTGCAGGAAGCGTAGAAGTGTTGAGGAAATCTACATTCTCAGCCTGGATAGTTCCTCCCACTTCCTGCAAACCAGTTCCCTCGAAAGAGAGTTTACCCAAACCTTCAACTTTGCTTACACCTTTTGCCCATCCTGTCAGATTACCAAACAACCGGATCTTACCATTGAAATCAATTTGAATGGTCTCTCCGTTCAGGTTCATGGAAGCACAGTTTACAGTGCTGCCGCCCAAAATGTGGGGATAATTCGGACGGTTTGGCGGGATGATGACAGACGTAGCTACAGATGGCGCCGCATTGTTCGGTGTCCAGTTGTTGGCATCGGTCCAGTCACTACTGGTATTACCATTCCAGGTAACTTCACACGGATTAGGAACCGTGATGGCTACTGAACCAAGATCGAACGGATCGGCTATGCAGCCATTGGCATCCTGAAGGAATGTTGAAATGTAATTTATCGTTCCAACAGCCACTGGTGCCGGTATCAAAATGTTCAGTGGATTGGCCACCTGTACCGGAATGTTTACTGGTGCCGGATCTGTATATTGGAATGCCCATGGGCCTGTACCTGTAAAGTTTACGTCCATGCTCTGGGTCTGACCGATACACTGAAAGGAGTTCGCATTGAACGTTACAGTTGGTCGTGGATTGACGGTCTTGGTGCCGGTTGGTACCAGAGCAGACTCGCATCCAAATGCATTCACAGATTGTGCTGAGAACGTCCAGGTACCTGGATTCGGATCAAACGTAATACTGGTATTGGCAGGATTGCTCACAGTTGCTGCTGCTGGCAGGTTCGAACCTGGGCCCGATGCAGTCCACTTATAGCCTGTAATGTTGATCGTTCCGTTAACCTGCACATTGTCCAGAATCCAGTACCAGCCCCATGAGGCATCGTATCGGAAACGGATTTTTACACTTGGCAGGTTGGTATAAGTACCGGGGATCGCAATGTTCGCATTGGCCGGGGTGCCTGGAGTACCCATGGTTCCCTGGTTGGTAGCAGTATAGTCAACCAACGGGGTTGGATCCCAGGTGGTTCCACCGTCGCTTGAAATTTCAACACCCACGAAATTTTCACCGAAATTTAAGTGTACGTGCTCAAAAGTCAGGCTCAGGTTGCTGATACCCACGGTACTGAACGTTGGTGAAGTCAGCGTAGATCGTGTAGTTGATCCGCTTTGTCCTGCATCAGAGATGGATGTGGCATAGTTGCCGCCATCTGCTGTCGTAAAGCCTGCCAATATGCCTGAACTGGCATCGGAGAAGCCTACAGGCCGATATGCCCAATCCATCAGAGCCGTGTTTGAACCGCCAACGGTGGTGTGTGCACTGGTTTTTACCCAGCCTGCTGCTGCGCCGTTGAAGTTCTCAACAAGGATTGTAGTTGGTCCGCCCACTGCACTGGCAGTGAAGTTCCGGGTTGGTCCATGACAGAAGGTCTCTGGTGAGCCTACCAATGGGGTTACTGTCGGTACAGGTGGTGTAGATCGTACTATCACAGTAGCTGTTGCCACGTTCACACATCCGCTGCCACCGTCTGTTGCGGTTACAGTGTACTGGGTGGTACTGACTGGCGAAACGGAATGTCCGCTGCCTGCCAGGGCTCCTGGCTGCCATACATATGCATAACCTCCGTTGCCGCTGGTTACCAACAGGTTCGAGCTTGAACCCTCACAGATAGAACCTGGGGTGGCTGTCGCTGTGATTGCTGGAGGAGCGGTTACTGTGGCATTCACCAATACCCTTGGGCCTGAACACAGGATCTGGCCATTGAGGATAAAATCCGGACGGATTGTGGTGCCTGTGCCACCTCCATTGTCAATATTACACATTGGGATGTCATCATCATTCTCTCCATAACATGCACTGAATGCAAGGTTTGTCGCCTGCACGGTGGCGGTGCTTGACCAGAAAGTTCCCAATCCTGTAGGATCGTTGTCATTACAGATTTCTACCAAAATGTTCTCCAATCCATTCCAGTTATAGGCCGGGGCCAATGGGAATGTATTGATACCGGCTACGGTAACATAACTGGCGTTGGTGTATCGAACTACGGTAGGATCTAATATATAAGCTCCTGTAAACGCACTGGTGTTTGTTCCACCTACACGGATGGTGTAGTTGGTCAGTGGCAACATGCCTCCTGGAAGAGTGGTTACGTTGAACGACATGGAATTGATGTTTCCAGGTCCAAAGCCGGCAGCGCTCAATTCACTGGCCTGGATGATGTATTGTCTCCTGGTTCCTTCCCACAGGTTTGCAAGCGGCGAACCGAATGAGCTGGCTGTGGTGGTTCCGTTTGATCCGATCAGTCCGTTGTCTGTCAATGCGGATGCAGAGCTTACATAGTATGGTGTGGTGCTGCTGATCACAGGGGTTACATATGGCAACGGCGTAGCGCCTGAAGCCAGAAGATTTCCACCTGTCGGAGCATCATACCAGCGAAGTACCTGTCCGGGAGATGCGGTTGATCCCAATGTCACAGTTCCAATACCGCAACGGGTGCCTGGAGCAGTGGTCAGTGGTGTTGGCGAATTTACCGTAAATGTCCAGGTAGCACAGCCTGAGGCTGAACCGTTTGGATTTTTTGGAACTATTCTCCATGCATAGTTGCCTGCGGCAAGTACACCTGCATCGTAGTTGGTTGCGGCCTGATCGCCTGATACCAATGTAGTGGCAGGACCTCCGTCAAGATATACATCATAAAGAGTAGCGGATGGTGCTGCCGGCCATACCAACAGGGTAGTTGGGGTGGCGCAGGTGGTAGCAGCTACCGCCGGGCTGGTTGGTGAAGCGATACATCCTGGTACCGGAGTGGTAACGCAGATGTCGAAATCGCCTGGGTTGGTACCTGTTCCTGCGTGATAAATACGGATCCAGTAGGTATCACCGATATTCGTATTCAGGTTCACGGTCTCTGTTCCGCCTGCTCCTGTGGCATTCAAACAAGCCTGTCCGCCGCCTACAAGGGCTTTCGCTCCGCAACCGGTTCCGGTCCAGAACTGAATTGCCGGATCGTAGGTTCCATTTCCTGTTATGGTAATGTTGGTTGAAACTCCTGTGGCTACAAAGCTGTACCAAAGGTCATCATCTGATCCTGAGTTACATGGTCCGTTGCCTTCTAATGATGGGGTGGCTGAAGAGGTCTTCACATTCAGCAATTGGTTCTGACCGGTTACACAGTTGTTTGTGTTGATGCTGGTCAAAGCAATCGCTCCTGAACAGTTGTCGTTGATCGGTGGTGCATAGATCACAATTCCAAACTCTCCTGTGATTCCCCAGTCAGGGCTTTCTACCGCAATGGTTGGTACTGTGGCATAGCCATATCCTCCGTCAAAGCCGCCGCCGGTTACTGAACCACCTGTAATGGCAGTTACACTACCAATAAAGGTATTGGCTCCGCCGCCTGTTGCCACCATTCTGGCACCTGTAGTGGTTCCTGTTGTTCCTACGGTGTAGTTGGTACCGCCACTGTTGATGGCTACGCCTACTACGGTTCCGTTTACGACCGCATTGCCGGTGAATATACCTGCTGTTCCGGTCAGATCATGCGATACCCGTACATAATAGTCCTGACCAATCGTAAGGCCGGTGGCTACTGCGTCGGTCTGGCCGCCTGCTGTTCCTACGGCGCATACCAGTGAGGTAAGGCCTGATGTGAGGATTTCAACCCGGGCAATATAGCCTACTGATGAATATACCCTTGCGGTTACATTCACCTCGTTGGCATTGAACCTGAACCATACATCCTTGTTGTCTGATGGTCCTCCACATACCGCTTGAGGCGAATGTGTGGCATATCGGGTTGAATACAGGTTGGTGGTATTGGTTCCATTATCCCAGGCAATATTGCTGGGGAAGGTGGACAAGGATGGGCGGTCAATTACGCCTGCAATGTTGTCATTGGATGGCGGGGTGGCTCCTGGTATGGTATAGCCAGGATAAACGCCAGGCGTAAACACATAGCTGCTGCGGGGTGCCGGTGAAATCACCAGACCATTGGCACCATAGTTGGCCAATTGGCCCTGCTCATGGCTGAATTTGTCTGTGTTCTCATACAGGTTGGCAAATATCTGACCTGCTGATGGCTGTGCGCTTGCATAACGTCCTTTCAATCCAAGGCTGTATGTCCAGCGGTGGTTGGCGGTTCCGTTAAACATCTGCATATCGCCATAGTTGTAGCGAATTGCGCCTGTGGCCTCATTCATCTCAACCTGGAAGAACAACTGTGAACCTGCTGCGCCAAAGGCGGTCATATTGGTCCAGTCAACCAGTACAATCCGGTTTGGAGTAGTACCCGTAATCTTATAACGAATGTTGTTCTGTGCACCGGCAACAGAGTTTGGTGTACTGATCAAATCATCCCAGAATGGTGCCAATACGTTCAAAAGGTTCGCATCGGTATAGCCATTGGTAAACGCAGTAGATCCTGTGGCTCCGCCTGCAGTCTGCAACTGGATGTTACCATTGGTGCTGATCCGGAAACCTGTAACCGATTGACCCTGATACGTAAAGGCGGTTCCACCAGTTGCAAGATCAATAACCGGTGAAATTCCATCATCACCAGAACCGAAAGTGGTTGTAGTTCCGGAACCATCACCATATGGTGCAGGGCCGATACCATTGTAGGTCTGCGCCGTCAACCTTGATACATTGTAGGCCAATGCTGGCGGTGCTGTAAAACCATTATTGGCAAAACCAAAGAAATAATCGGCACTGTTGCTGATTGGTCCTGGTGCGACTGTTGCTGTGGTGCGGCTTCCTGTTGCCGGAAGGGATCCTGCAACGCCTGCAATACTGCGTATGTTCCATGGTCCTGTTAAGGCACCGGCTTCTGCAACAAAAATACTGGCATTGTTGGAAACCAGGTTATCAAGTGCATTCCAGAACAACTGGAAAGTTTTTCCGGTATTGGAATTACTCAACGTTCCGCTTCCCTGCATCTGTAGTCGCATTCCCCTGGTACCGGTCATGTTGCCCGCAGGGTTCACTGAGCCTGATGGGGCTGCGGTGGAGGTGGCACGGATGCCGGTAAAGGTATATCCACCAGTGGCAACGGATGCGCCGGCTCCTGCTACATACACGCCATAGCGACCGGCTCCGGTTCCTCCGCCCAATGGGAAGGTTCGGGTGGCCGTAGCCTGACCACCAAGCATTGACAATTCAAAGGATCCGTTGAAGCAAATACCATTTACGGTGGCTGCTACGCCCGCATATTGTATAGAGGAGGCCCGAAGCGTAAATCCGCCAAGATCAATCAATGAAGTCAGGGTCAACGGTGCATCTGCATACACTTCGGTGTTTGCACCCAGAGACAATCCTGATTGGGATGTCAAAGCGGCAAGCCTGTTGTTGGCTGGCATGAAGCTGCCCAACGTGTTGTATGGATTGGTGGTCTGCGGAATGTAAAATGCCTGTGTAGCGGAATACACCATGATCCGTGCAGTAGGTGCTGTTGCGGCTAATTCGCCTGCCAACGGGCCTGAAAGGGCACAGGTTGGAGTGACTGTGGAAGCATATCCATAACCTTCATTGGTCATGGTGTAGCTGTCCACCTGGCCTCCTGCATTCAGGTTGGCGGTTGCCGCTGGCCAGGCATTGTCGCCAGGGCCCCATGATATGGTAGCGGTTACGCCAGGGCTGGCGGTTAAGGACAGGGTTGGTGGTACAGAATAGATCTTGCTGGTGGCTCCGGTGTAGTACACAGAGATCACACGGCCTTCGGCTACGTTCACCTGGAAATCACCGGCTACCATAGCGGCTCCTGAAATCTGGGTTCCACCTGCTACGGATACCGTTGGGGCGGCCAGATAGCCGGAACCCTGGGTTTGCACCAGATTCACCCTGGATGGGGCTGAGAATCCTACTGTAGGGGCTACGCCATAATATCCACCTCGAAGGGCTGCTATGCTTCCAACACCTGCTCCTACGGGGCCGGTTGAAGATTTAATATCTACGGCTCCTGTTGTAGTGGTGGCCGAGGCTTTATTGCAAACACTGCCGGTTGCGCCCAATACGTTCCACATACTGGCCGTAAACAAGGCTGTTGTTCCTGGCGCTACGCCAGTGGTCAGAACTACGCCTGTCGGGGTACCGGCATAGCCAGCTCCACTTGAGGTAACATTGATGCGTCGTACGGTTTGCGTAGTGGCATCGTGGGTAACGCTTACTGTGGCCGGGGTTCCGACGCAACGGAACTGCGTGGTTCCGATCGTTACCAGTCCACCTACGGTGGTGGTAAACGGAAGGGCTGCCTGAATGTTGGCTGAGGTCATCGCTACTCCGTTGATGGCAGTGTACAATGCGCCGTTCCAGAAATACTGAGAACCTGCTGTCGGGGTCAGGGTGGCTGACTGGCTTGCAAATCCAAGGCCAATGGTTCCGGCAGGGCCTACGTGAAGCCAGCCTATTCCATCGGCTCCGGCAGCATACGTACCTCCTGTATGGACTGGCTCGCTGCCTAGGGCGGCGGTTCCACCATTCAGGGCCACATATTGCTCACCAAGATACATCCGGATATTTCCTGTTGTAATGGCACCGGCTGCCCAGTTGGCTGAGGCAGTTCCTCCTACCACAGGGGCGGTTACATAACCGGCACCCATATTGGTACAAACGGCAAACTGAACATCATTGTCTATGATGGTTGATGAGTTGTCTACCCGCAGCTTTCCGTTGGAAATGAAGTTATTACAAGTGCCGAGAAGACCAGAAGAAACCGTCAGGTTGGCTGTGGTGTTGATGGTGAAGGTACCATTGTTCTGAACCGAAAGGGTCCGGATCACACCTCTGCCTGCAAAGCTGGCCCAGGTTCCGGTTCCGTCCAGTGTGTAGTTGCCTACGAGCGTGTTCGGCCACTGCAATGTGGCTGCGGAAGCATTCACAAAACCATTGTTGGTGAAATTACCACCAATGTTTACGGTTTGAAGAGCGGCAGCAGCAGTAGAAAACAATACACGGCCGGTAGCACCTACAAGGTAATTACCGGTAGTGGTAGTAACGTTTGTTGTCGCATAGCTCAGGGTTCCGTTTACCGTTATATGGCGGTAGTTTAAAACCTGATCAATCATCACATGCGATCCGTTTGGTATGGTAATGTCATTACCGGCTGGTGGAACAACGCCTCCTACCCAGGTGGCAGGTGAAGACCAAAGACCTCCTTGCGCAGTTGCATTGTAGTTGGCAGGCACAGCCGAGGTAAGCAAAATGTCATCTACAGCAGCGGGTGGGTTGGTTCCAAAAGAGGTATCGTTCCTCCAGGTAAACACCAACCGCTGGGTGGTTCCGGCAAATGAGGCTGGAACAACAATGGTTACGGTTGCACCAGTGGCACCTCCAAAGGTATTATACTGTGGAGAGGTTCCGATGGTTGTCATCCCGCTGTAGTAGGGAAGAAGACCCGCATGGGTTCCGCCGCCTGTACTGTTAGAGGAAAGCAGGGTGGTGGTCGTTGGCATGAGGGAAACGTTTAATCCGTCATAACTTCCTTCGCCTTCTACCCTGAGCACAAAAGTAAGGTTGATGATGGTCTCTCCTGCAGGGAAGGTTACATCCCTGTAAAAGTGAACCCTCGAATCTCCTGTGTTGGTGTAGGCATAGGTTACGCCCGCATCGTTGGAGATAAACGCCCTGTTCCCTGTAAAGGAAGTACCTGTGGCAAGGGTGCTCAGGTTCCACTGGTTGGTCGGGTTCACCGGGGTGGTGTTCACCACTGTCCAGTTGTTGAGGGCAAAGGTTCCGCCCAACTCGAAGTTTCCTCCGTTCAGGGGTCCGACGATCGTGGTCTGGGCAAAGCCCGTCGCACACAAAAATGACAACATGGTTGCCATCAGCAAGGGAATGGGACCCCATCGGGTCGGCCATGCCCTACGGTAGAGTTTGTGTAAAACTGTACTCATAGTAGGTAAAAATTAAATTAAACGATTGAACAAAAAACTAAAATCTTAATGAAATTAAACGATTGACGGCCTACTGCGCCGTTTGAATGACATCTTCTCTTGGCTTCACGCTGGTGGGCGTCATAGATCCGGGAGCTGTGCGTTTCTTCAACTGGTTGTCTATCAATTTGTGTAAACCATGCAGGGCTACAATCCTGGAGGTATTGGATTCCCGGGCATTCATCAGGGCATCTGTACCTTCATACACATTGGCCTGTAGCAATGTAGGATTGCTGGCGGCCCAATTTCCGAATGCTTCTTTGCTATTGATGACAAAGGCAAGCTTTTCACCCTGGTGGGTTTGAATGAAGGTTGAAGTAGGCCTGTCGTTTTCGGTCAAAACCTTGAGGCGTTGAAAAATATTGTTCTGCTCGTTGTCCTTCAGCATTACCGGAACAATGATGACGGGATTGACCAGATTTTCGCTTGCATCTTCTTTAAGGTTCGCCTCCAGTTTCTTTAACAGATCCGGATTGAGAGCGGCAGAAGGGGCAGTTTTTTCCAGTTTAGCAAGCTTTTCCTTGTCTCTTTTGGCGGCCCTTTCGGCTTTGGGATCGGGCGAAGTTGCAGGCCTGGAGGCGGCTTTGGCCCTGGCCCTTTCTTCATCGGCAGCGGGGTCGCTGACCTGGCTGGTCTGGCTGGTTTTTCCTGTGCTCTTTTTGTCCTGTGCATTCACAGAAAAACTGAGAAAAAAAGCAAGAATGAGTGGGGTGTAGAGTTTAATCATCCGGTTTGGATCAATGGTGAAACGATATTAGAAAAGGTTAATCTTTTGGTTGTAAGTATTTTGACAAAAGTCAATTTACTTAGGTAAGGACAAAGTTAGAAAGGCAAATAGTAATACCAAATAAAATTTTAAAAATTTTGGAAGAAAATTCCCGAACGGTTCCCTCTGTGTGGTTTGACCAAATAATATAAGGTGGAAACGAAATATGCATATGGAATATTTGGCAGGTTTCGGTTTCTGGAAACGGAACTTTTGCAGGCCCGATGTAAGAATCACAGCCTCAGACCCCG
>Ga0272412_1000688_pt1 | contig 10699 bp, 9 predicted proteins | sample WWTPWeurt_MetaT_FD_193540 | JGI IMG/M metagenome (GOLD analysis project Ga0272412, IMG submission 193540) | Metatranscriptome of activated sludge microbial communities from WWTP in Nijmegen, Gelderland, Netherland - WWTP Weurt (Metagenome... | ecosystem: Engineered > WWTP > Aerobic digester >...
TCCCGCAGTAAATCAATGTCATGAGGTCGAACATAAGCCGTTGCCGATGCGGATTCGGCATTCTGGTATTCCGGCGTCTGAACCCGCAATTCGCCCAAACGCACCCAGCCGGAATGCGCCCGGCCATGAAACAGGTTGATATGGCCGAGAAACTGGTAGACAAACGGGGTTGCCGGGGCGTCATACACTTCCTGTGGCGAACCGATCTGTTCAATCTGACCGCGATTCATCACCACGATCCGATCCGCTACTTCCAACGCCTCTTCCTGATCATGAGTAACAAAGACGCTGGTCATATGCAGTTCATCATGCAAACGGCGTAACCAACGGCGTAATTCCTTGCGAACCTTGGTGTCCAGCGCCCCAAATGGTTCATCCAGCAGCAACACCTGTGGTTCCACCGCCAGCGCCCGGGCCAAAGCAATACGCTGTCGTTGTCCACCTGATAGCTGCGAGGGATAACGGTCCGCCAGCCAGTCCAGTTGAATCAGGCCTAATAGTTCTTCAACCTTGGCGCGAATCTGCGCCTCGCCCGGACGCCGGGCGCGAGGCCGCACCCGCAGACCAAAAGCGACATTCTCAAACACCGTCATATGCTGAAACAGTGCATAGTGCTGAAATACAAAACCTACTTTCCGTTCCCGAACCGGGCGATGAGCGGTTTCCTCACCATTAAACTGAATCTGGCCAGCGTCGGCATTCTCCAGTCCAGCGATAATCCTCAGCAAAGTCGTCTTACCACAGCCGGACGGGCCAAGCAGAGCCACCAGTTCACCGGCCTGGATATCCAGATCGATATTGTCGAGCGCAGTGAAGGGGCCGAAGCGCTTGCTAAGCGCGCGAATGGCAATACTCATGATTAAAATTCTCCTTTCATCGCTAACGCGGCCCGCCGGGTTTGGCGGGCTTGCCATTCGATCAGACTTTTAACCGCCAGCATCACCAGCGCCAGCACAGTGAGCAGCGATGCGACTGCAAAGGCTGCCGCAAATTGATATTCGTTGTAGAGGATTTCGACTTGCAGCGGCAGGGTATTGGTCGCACCGCGAATATGGCCGGAAACAACCGACACCGCACCAAATTCACCCATCGCCCGAGCAGTGCAAAGGACCACGCCATACAACAGGCCCCATTTAATATTCGGTAAGGTAATCCGCCAGAAGGTCTGCCAACCACTCGCACCTAGCACCAGCGCTGCTTCTTCTTCCTGAATGCCCTGCTCCTGCATCAGTGGGATCAATTCACGGGCAATAAATGGAAAGGTCACAAACACGGTCGCCAATACAATACCGGGCACGGCAAAGAGGATTTTAATGTCGTGCGCCGCCAGCCACGGACCAAGCCAGCCTTGCGCCCCAAACAGCAGCACATAGATCAAACCGGCAATTACCGGCGATACCGCAAACGGCAGATCAATCAGGGTAATAAGGACGCTTTTACTGTGGAACTCGAATTTAGCGACAGCCCAGGCGGCAGCGATGCCAAAGACCAGATTCAGCGGCACCGCGATTACTGCGCACAGCAAAGTCAGTCGGATTGCAGCCAGCGCATCAGGATCGACAATCGCAGCGAAGTACACGCCAAGCCCCTTGCGGAGCGCCTCATAAAACACCGCCGCCAGCGGCAAAAACAGAAACAGAGTCAGAAAGACCAGCGCCAGTCCAATCAGTAACCGGCGGATCCGGGGTGGTTCACTTACAGCCCGTTCAATAGGCGAAATCGTCGCCATCATTCGATATTCTCCATCAAGCGGCGTGACGCCGGCGGCTCCACCACTGGAGCAGGTTAATCAACAGCAGCAGCATGAAAGAGATGACCAGCATGACCACGGCAATCGCTGTCGCGCCACGATAATCGTACTGCTCCAGCTTGGTCACGATCAGCAGCGGAGTAATTTCCGAGACCATCGGCAGGTTGCCGGCGATGAAGATCACTGAGCCGTATTCGCCGATACAGCGAGCAAAGGCCAAGGTAAAGCCGGTCAACAGGGCAGGGCGGAGAGCGGGGAAGATGATCCAGCGGAAGGTTTGCCAACGGGTCGCACCCAGGCAAGCAGCGGCTTCCTCGACTTCAGCTTCCAGATCTTCCAGCACTGGTTGCACGGTGCGAATTACGAACGGCATACTGATAAACACCAGTGCGACGATCACCCCCAGCGGGGTAAATGCAATTTTGATCCCGATCAGCGCCAGAACGCCGCCAATCCAGCCATTGCCAGCGTACAACGCAGTGAGCGCAATGCCTGCTACCGCTGTCGGTAAAGCAAACGGCAGATCGACCATCGCATCCACCAGCCGCTTACCGGGAAATGAATAGCGCACCAACACCCAAGCGATGATCAGTCCAGCGCTAGTGTTGATCATTGCAGCGATGAACGAAGCGCCAAAGGTCAGCTGGTAGGACGCCAGCACCCGGGGTGTAGTCACAATCGTCCAGAACTCCGTCCAGCTCAGGTCGGTGGTTTTGATGAACGCCGCCGACAGCGGAATTAGCACAATCAGGCCCATGTACAGCAGGGTATAACCCAGGGCAAGGTTAAAGCCCGGCAGGACGCTACGTTGTTTCAGGCGGAATTGCATCAGTCCATAGCCCTTGGGGATCAGTGCATAGCCGGTTATTGATAAATCTGGTCGAAAATGCCGCCATCGGCGAAATGGACATGCTGGGCTTTTTGCCAGCCGCCTAAGCGCTCGTCAATGGTGAATAAGCGGATAGCAGGGAATTGCGCGGTGAATCGAGCGGCGATAGCGGGATTGCTGGGCCGGTAAAAGTGCTGCCCGATCAAAATTTGACCTTCATCGCTGTACAGATAATCCAGATAAGCTTGGGCGACGGCGCGAGTTCCATGCCGATCAACAACCCGGTCAACCAAGGCAACTGGCGGTTCAGCCAGAATGCTTTCAGAGGGCGTCACGATCTCAAACCGGTCCGGCCCCAATTCCTTAACCGCTAAAAACGCTTCATTTTCCCAAGTCAGCAGTACATCGCCGATGCCGCGTTCCACAAAGGTGGTCGTAGAACCGCGGGCCCCGGAATCCAGCACCGGGGCGTTTTTAAATAGCCGGGTGACGAAATCTTTGGCTTTGGCTTCATCATCGCCATTCTGATGCAGCGCGTAACCCCAGGCCGCCAGATAATTCCAGCGCGCGCCGCCGGAGGTCTTGGGGTTAGGCGTAATCACCGCAACACCCGGCTTGATCAGATCATCCCAGTCCTTGATCCCTTTTGGATTGCCTTTGCGCACCAGAAATACGATGGTCGAAGTATAGGGAGAACTGTTGTTAGGCAATCGCTGTTGCCAGTCCTTGGGCAGCAACCCAGCTTTAGCGCTGATGGCGTCAATGTCATAGGCCAGCGCCAGGGTTACAACATCGGCTTCCAGACCATCGATCACCGCCCGACCCTGCTTGCCTGAGCCGCCGTGCGATTGCCGGATCGTCAGGTTATCGCCGCTATTTTTGGTTTTCCAGTAGGCGGTGAAGGCGCGGTTAAAGTCCTGATATAACTCACGGGTAGGATCATAGGAGACATTGAGCAAAGTCAGGTCCGCCGCCCAAGCTACCGGGGCAGCCAGCAGTCCGATCGTTAGAACCGGGACGGACAGCCGTTGAAGAAGGCGCTGGATCATTAGAGTGGCTCCTGGTTTGCGGCAAAGAGAATCCCGGTGAATCCTTCATAATTCACCGGGGGCCACGAACTTTAACAGGCCACCATTATGACCAAAAATAATAAAAAATTTTATGGATATGAATTTTAGTTGTTTGACGGCTGCCGCATCAGGGCGTCTCCACAGTCAGCGCCAGAACCACCGTCGAGCGGGGTTCAACAGTAAAGTCGCCGCTGGCAGGCAGAATCACCGCACCGGCGGTCTGTTGGGGATGGACCGTATCGAGCAGACAGCGCCAACCGACAGCATTTTTGACCATCGGCATTCGAAACGGTACTTGATCGGTGCTGGCATTGAAGATGATTAACAAGGTGTCATCATTGGCTGGATAGCCATCTGGGGTGAAGTACTCGCCAGCATCCCCCGCCAGCAACATCCCGAAACAACGGGCCTTGGGTTCCTGCCAATGGTACTCATTCATGGCGCCGCCACCGGGACTGATCCATTCAATATCGCGCAGGCCGGTGGTTTTCGAGATCTGTGAGCCGTGCAGGAAGCGAGGGCGGCGCAACACCGGGTGCTCATGACGCAGGCTAATCAGTCGGCGAACGAAGTCGAGAAACCCTTGCTCTTCGGCAGGAATATCAGTCCAGTTCAGCCAATTAATCTCATTATCCTGGCAATAGGCGTTGTTATTGCCTTGCTGGCTGCGGCCAAACTCGTCCCCGGCCAGCAGCATCGGCGTACCCTGAGCCAACAATACGGTAGCAATCAGGTTACGGCGCTGACGCTGGCGAATCTGACGGATTGCCGGGTCAGGGGTCTCACCCTCAACCCCATAGTTGTAACTGAAATTGGATGGATGACCATCACGGTTGTTTTCGCCATTGATTTCATTGTGACGCTCGTTGTAGCTGACCAGATCGGCCAAGGGGAACCCATCATGGCTGGCCACATAGTTGACCGCCGCCCACGGTCGCCGAAAGTCGTGTTCAAACAGGTCGCTGGAAGCCAGCAGGTTAGGCGCCAGACGCGGAATCATGCCGTCATCGCCACGCCAGAAGCCGCGCACCGTGTCGCGGAACCGGTCATTCCATTCAGCGGTGCCAGCGGGGAAACTACCCAGTTGGTAGCCGCCAGGACCAATGTCCCACGGCTCCGCGATCACTTTAACCCGTGATAACGCCGGGTCCTGACGAATGGCGTCGAAGAAACCACCCCAGCGGTCATAGCCGTGATCCTCGCGGCCCAGCGTCACCGCCAGATCGAAGCGGAAGCCGTCAACATGCATCTCGTTGACCCAGTAGCGCAGGCTGTCCATCACCATCTGTAAAACGCGGGGATGAATCAGGTTCAGGGTATTGCCGCAACCGGTGTCGTTGATGTAATAGCGGCGGTCGCCAGGCTGGAGCCGGTAATAGGACACATTGTCGATGCCCCGGAAGCTCAGGGTCGGCCCCATCTGGTCGCCCTCGGCGGTGTGGTTATAGACCACATCCAGCAGCACTTCGATGCCGGCGTCGTGCAGGCGCTTGATCATGGTCTTGAATTCACCCAGATCGCCGCCGCTCAGATAACGCGGCTCCGGGGCGAAGAAGCACAGGGTGCTATAACCCCAGTAATTTCGTAGCCCACGGTCCACCAGAAAGCGGTCATCGACGAAGGCGTGAACCGGCATTAGCTCCACTGATGTAATGCCAAGCGACTGAAAATGCTTGATAATTTCAGGATGAGCCAGGCCGGCGCAGGTTCCACGCAAATGATGAGGAATGCCCTCATGGTGAATGGTGAAACCGCGCACATGGGTCTCATAAATCAGGGTGCGCGACCACGGTGTTTCTGGTGGATGATCGCCGTTCCAGTTGAACCCGGTATCGACGACCACGCACTTAAGCATCTCGCGGGCGTTGTCGCGGGTGTCAAACGAGAGGTCGGCGTTGCTGTGACCGACCTGATAGCCGCAATGCTCGTCGCGCAGATGGAGGACGCCGTAGAACTGCTTGGCGTAGGGATCGAGCAGCAGTTTATGATGATTAAAGCGGTGACCAATATGCGGCTCATAAGGCCCGGAGACCCGATAGCCATACAAGGTGCCAGGCCACAGACCAGGGACATAGCCATGCCAGATTTGATCGGTATTCTCCGGCAGTGGCAGCCGTTCAATTTCGCGCTGGCCGGAAGAATCGAACAAGCACAGTTCGACTTTTTCGGCATGGGCGGAAAACAGCGCGAAATTGACGCCCTTGCCGTCCCAGGTTGCGCCAAGCGGATAGGGTTTGCCGGGCCAGACACGCGCGCGGGAGGACATGGGCAATTCTCGCAGGTTCAGGTAGAAACGGTGGATCGGGGAAGTTTGGCGATTAGTTTAGGACATTTTGCCGGATGGAACGGGGGAAAGCGGCGAAGGGTGGGCGATCCTGCCTGGGAAAGGCGGCCTCAGCCCGTTTTGAAGAAGCGCACCTGCACGTCACGCGGCGCAGCGCTGTAGGGCGCTGAAGTGGCGATCAGAGTCGCTCCGGCGGCGACAAAATCGGCTGCATTCTCGGCGCGAACCCCGCCCGCCGCAACCAGCGCCGGCTGTAACCCCTCCGTTTCCAGTCGATTCCGGCAGGCGCGCAAGGCGGCAGGGCTAAACTTCTCCAGTTGCAGCACCTCGGCCCCCGCACGCGCCCAACTGAGCGCTTCGTCTTCTGACCCGACTTCCACCACAATTTTTTTCTCCGGCTGGCGGGTCCGCAAACGGGTGATGGTGATGCTGAGCGGTTCGTCGAGAAAGACGCGATGTTCGGCAAAGACCAGCAGAGTTTCAGACAGGCCAAGTCGATGGACGATAGCGCCTCCGGCCTGGATCGCCTTGATCGATAGCGCCTTAACGCCCGGCGTATTTTTGCGGGTGCAGGCTACTGGAATCGGTGCGGCGGCGCGAACCAGAGCGGCGGCTCCACTGGCGATCCCGCCCGCCCATTCGACCAGGGTCTGCGCTGTTTTCCAGGCCCGATGCAAGGCTTCGGCTGGCCCTGCCGCAGTGAGCAGCAACGCATCGCTCGCCACGGTAACTCCGGAGGCCACGATCCGATCAGCGCTGGCTCCAGCCAGGGTGAACAGGCGCACCGCTTCTTCGGTGCCGCAAACAGTCATCGCGTCACGGGCATGGAACTCCAGTCGGCCGGGTTGACCCCGCAAACCCAGGGTTTCGGTGGTCAGGTCACCGGCGGGCGCATCGTCGGCCAGCAAGCGGTATAAGGCTTCGTCGGAGAGGACGCAGGGAGAGATCATCAGAGCGGATTCCCGGTAAAGGTCAGTGGCTTGGTTGTTTCACGGAAGATGTGAGAGTAGCGCCGGATCAATCGGATGGCGATGAAACAACCGGTGCTTTCGGCGTCACGCCAACAGGGCTACGGCCTTGATCTGCGCCCACAGCGGTTTGCCGGGCGCTACCTCCAGATGATCGAGGGAACGACGAGTAATCCGGGCGATGAGGGGCGTCCCGCCGGCGTCCAGCCGGACCAGGACATGCGCCGGAGTGTCGGCGCTGGCGATCTCGATCACCGTAGCAGGGAGCCGGTTGATAATGCTGGTGCCTTCGGCCCGGGTCAGAGTCAGACTGATGTCGCGGGCATGAACCCGGAAGCGCAGCCGGCGACCAACAGGCTCCGGACGGCGGGCAACCACCACATTGCCTCCCGCAAAATCCAATCGGGTCAAGTGATAGATTTCATCGTGATCCGCCACTACGGATTCGATGACGACCCCGGCATCCTCGGTAAAGGCAGTTGGCAAGTCGAGTCGCGCCAGTGTTTCCCGCAAACCACCCGCCGCCACGACCCGACCTTCCGATAGCAGCACGATGTGATCGGCCAGTCGCGCTACTTCATCTGGCGAATGGCTGACGTAGCACACCGGAATATCCAGTTCATCATGCAGCCGTTCAAGATAGGGCAGAATCTCGCTCTTGCGCTTCAAATCCAGGGCCGCTAAGGGTTCGTCCATCAGCAACAGCGCCGGGCTGGTCGCTAATGCGCGGGCGATAGCAACGCGCTGGCGTTCACCGCCGGACAACCGTTCAGGCATCCGGTCGAGCAAATGACCAATGCCGAGCAATTCGACGGCATGTTGCAGCGATACCGGATGGGTGTGGCTCACCCGCTTGCGCCCGTAATCCAGATTCTGCTGCACTGACAGATGCGCAAACAGGCTGGCTTCCTGAAATACATAACCCAGCGGGCGTTGGTGAGTGGGCCGGAAGAGGCCACGTTCACTGTCTTGCCAGACTTCACCCTTGAAACGCAGAGACCCTCTGCTGCGCCGTTCCAATCCGGCCAGACAGCGCAGCAGAGTTGTTTTGCCCGAACCGGAATGCCCAAACAGCGCGGTCACACCATGACCGGGCAGATCGAGATCGACATCAAAAGTAAACCCTGGCCAACTGACGCAAAACCGGGCATGGATGGCCTCATCAGCCGTCATGTCCAAGCACTCCTTCCCTTACGGGAATACAGCGCCAGCAGCACCAGAAAGCTGAAGAGCAACATTCCACCAGCCAATGTATGGGCCTCGGCATACTCCAGCGCTTCAACATGATCGTAGATTTGCACCGACACCACCCGGGTTTTCTCCTGGATATTGCCGCCGATCATCAGCACCACGCCGAATTCGCCGACTGTATGGGCGAAACCAAGAATGGCGGCAGTGATGAAGCCAGGTTTGGCGAGTGGTACGACGACCGTGAAGAAGCTGTCCCAAGGGCTGGCTCGCAAGGTCGCGGCGACTTCCAGAGGACGGGGACCAATTGCCTCAAAGGCTTGCTGCAACGGTTGCACGACGAACGGCAGGGAGTAAAGCGCCGAGGCGACCACCAAGCCGGCAAAGGTGAAGGGCAGTATCCCCCATCCTAACCACTGGGTGAACTGGCCGACCAGACCGTGCGGCCCCAAGGCGATCAACAGGTAAAAGCCAAGGACAGTGGGCGGCAAAACCAGTGGTAATGCCACCACTGCGCCGATCAGGATCTTGAAGCGGGACTGAGCGCCCGCTAGCCACCAAGCGATGGGGGTTCCAACCATCAGCAGGATCGCCGTGGTTACGGTCGCCAGCTTGAAAGTCAGCCAGACGGCGGCCAGATCAACGGCGCTCAGCACCCATTAGCCCCTTAAATTTAAAGATTGTAACCGTAGGATTGAATGATGGCAGTCGCCTTCTTGCCTTTGAGATACTCAACCAGCGCCTTAGCGGCGGGCTGATCTTTGCCTTTGGCAAGGATGACTGCGTCTTGACGGATGGGATCGTGCAAGTCGGCAGGTACGATCCAGGCGGAGCCACTGCTCAGCTTACCGTCGAACATGACTTGCGACAGGGCAACAAAGCCCAGTTCCGCATTGCCCGTTACAATAAACTGATAAGTCTGGGAAATATTCTCACCGGTAACCAGCTTGGGCTGAATAGCGTCAAGCAAGCTCAGTCGTGTCAGGACTTTTATGGCCTCCGCGCCGTAGGGCGCCGTTTTCGGGTTAGCGATGGCGAGATGCTGGAATTCGCCTTTTTTCAGCACTGCGCCTTGATCATCCACAAAGCCCGGCTTAGCGGACCACAACACCAGGGCGCCAATAGCATAGGTGAAGCGGCTTCCAGGCACGGCGTCACCTTCACTTTCCAGGGTAGCCGGGGTTTTCTCATCGGCGGCCAGGAAAACGGCAAACGGAGCGCCGTTCTTGATCTGGGCGTAGAACTTGCCGGTGGCCCCGAAAGCAAGCAGGGCTTTATGGCCGGTATCCTTTTCGAACTCGGCGGCAATTTTCTGCATCGGCGCAGTGAAGTTAGCAGCAACGGCGACCTGTACCTCAGCAGCCTGGACGGTCAAGCTGACCGCAGCGAATGCCAGGCCGGTCAGCAGTGATAAGCCCCAGGTTTTCATGAGGGAGCCTCCTGGTGTGAGCGCGTCAGTCATTGACAGCGAGAATGACGTGTGACGCCTTGATCAAGGCGCAGGCGCGTTGCCCCGATGTGAAACCCAACTCGTTGAGGGATTCTTTGGTAATGATGGCGGTCAGGATTCGCCCACCTGGCAGTTCGAGCTTGATTTCACTGTTGACCGCGCCAGGGGTGATTTCCCGTACGATGCCGCACAACCGGTTGCGGGCGCTGATTCGCAGATTCTCATCCGGGGAGAGCAGCACGAAGCTCGATTTAATCAACACCACCGCTTCCTTGCCCAAGGTGAGGCCGAGTTCAGCCACTGCCTCGTTGGTGACGATGGCGGCAATTGTCAGCCCTTCACCAAGGTCTATTTTAACCTCACTGTTGACTTCACCTTTTTTCAGGTCGCTCACTTGACCGCGAAACTGGTTTCTTGCGCTGGTTTTCATGCAGAAGGCCCTCAGTAAATTGTTAATTTGATCAAAGTTTTTCACATTATCAGCCATGCGAGTCAGGAAACGCTGGTGTTCGCTTTCCATGACCCGGTAGCCGGTAATCACTTGTTTGCCGTAGTCCGTCAGGCAGGTGCCGCCACCGCCTTTGCCGCCGGTTGCGCGCACCACCAACGGTTGGTCCGCCAGATTGTTCATCGCCTCCACGGCATCCCAGGCGGTCTTATAGCTCATGCCGATGCGTTTGGCGGCTTGGGTGATGGAGCCACAGTCGTCGATGCGCTCCAGCAGCTCAATGCGACCCGCGCCAAGATAGCCGCAGCCTTCCCGATTCAGCCAGAGCCGTCCAGCTATTTCAAGGGTTTGAGTCTCAGACATGTCGCCTGCGCTCCCGTCGATAGTCGCTATATTTTAAATTATATAACGAAAGACCATAGCTATTGTCAAATGAATCGCCGCACAGTGCTTTTCAAAAACCGCTTGACTGTGCGCTAACGGAACTTAGAGGAGCGCAAGAGTAATGGCCAGTAGCGCCATGCGTAGCTAATTTATATCATCAACTTAGCTCTGGCGATAAGGAAGACGATAACGATGAATCCGCACCGAAGGTAAAAATGGCTCATCCTCAATTCGCACATCAGCTCGTCGCAACCGAGGACTGACGGGCGGTTCCGAAGACACTGGGACAAAATCCGGTAAAGCCTGACCAGGCCTCAACGGTACTAAA
>Ga0272412_1000692_pt1 | contig 10688 bp, 6 predicted proteins | sample WWTPWeurt_MetaT_FD_193540 | JGI IMG/M metagenome (GOLD analysis project Ga0272412, IMG submission 193540) | Metatranscriptome of activated sludge microbial communities from WWTP in Nijmegen, Gelderland, Netherland - WWTP Weurt (Metagenome... | ecosystem: Engineered > WWTP > Aerobic digester >...
CAATTCTCTTCTCAATGAAGTCAAGAAATACCAAGCCAGCCTCGAAAAATTTTAGCCTTACTGCTTTCTTAACCATCCTGTTGACTATCGGTTATCTTTTTGCCGGTGCTCAGGATGATAAAGCCAAATGGACAGAAGGTAAATCATTATTTAAAAGCAATTGTGCTGCCTGCCATAATCCAACAGCTGACGGCACAGGACCAGCACTTGCCGGGGTAACTGCTCGTTGGGAGGGTGCAGGTGATTATCAGGGGAAAACCGGTGCTCAGTGGTTGCACGTTTGGATTAAGAACTATAACGATGCGGTAAAAGCTAATTATAAATATGCGGTAGATATGGCTAACAGCCGTCCTGCTGCCATGAATGTCTTTAATACTTTGAAAGATGAAGACATCGATAAAATTTTATTCTATGCGGAAAATTCAACCAAGTTTAATCAGACTCCTACACCTCCAACCGCAGGTGGTGATCAGGCAAAAGTTGAAGGCTCTGATAGTCCTGGTTTTGCACTTTACCTTTTTGCATTTGTACTGTTGTTATTGGTAGCTATCTTAATCAGCGTGACCAATCGGTTAGATGCTATAGTATCTGAAAAGAAAGGAGTAGAGCAGGTCGCGAAAGTTCCATTTTGGAAGAAGCCTAACTTTGTAGTAGCGCTCGTGTTGATAGGGATTGTTTATGGCGGTTATAAGACGGTTGATGCCACTGTTCATTTAGGCAGAATGCAAGGTTACCAGCCAACTCAACCAATTAAGTATTCTCATGCATTGCATGCAGGAAAGCATAAAATTGACTGTCAGTATTGTCATAGCACTGCAAATAAAGGTAAGCATGCCAACATTCCTTCTATTAATACCTGCATGAACTGCCACAAGAATGTTAGCAAGGGTCCTAAATATGGAACTGAAGAAATTGCTAAAATTTACGAAGCAGCAGGATGGGATCCAGCCGCTAAAGATTACACTAAACCATCTAAACCGGTTGAGTGGGTTCGTATTCATAATCTTCCTGACCATGTATATTTTAACCACGCACAACACGTAAATGCGGGTAAGGTTCAGTGTCAAACATGTCATGGTCCTATTGAAACTATGGAGGAGGTTTACCAATATTCTCCTCTATCCATGGGATGGTGTATTAACTGTCATAGAAATACAGAAGTGCAGTTTGCTTCTAATAACTATTACGGTGCTTACCAGCAGATTCATGAAAAACTGAAAGATAAGAAGATAAGCAAGGTAACTGTTGAAACCGTTGGTGGAACAGAGTGTCAAAAGTGTCACTACTAGAATATAGAAATCAGGATTCAAAAATAATATCTCAATACAAGCAAGAAACATGGCTGAGAAAATATACTGGAAAGGAATAGAAGAGAAGGAACAACTAGAAGGTTATCGCGCAATTGCTGAAAAGGAATTTGCAGAAGATCTTCCTGTTTTGAATTCTATAACCGAAACAATAAGTACCGGTAAGTCTAACAGAAGAGACTTTTTGAAAATGTTAGGTTTTAGCGTAACCGCAGCTACAATAGCTGCTAGTTGCGAAATGCCTGTTCGCAAGTCTATACCTTATGTGTGGAGACCTGAAGAGATTGTTCCCGGTGTAGCTAATTACTACGCTTCTACTTTTTACCAAGGTGGAGATTATACTGCGGTATTAGTAAAAACAAGAGAGGGGCGTCCCATCAAAATTGAAGGAAGAGACAAGAAAAATGCCCGCGTTACGAAAGGTGGGACTAGTGCAAGAACTCAGGCATCTGTTCTTAGTTTGTATGACGGGGCAAGATTCAGGAATCCAAAACGTGGAACTGAGAATATTACATGGGAAACAGCAGACAGAGAAATAGGTGATAAGTTAAAGACCGCATCTGCTGCCGGAAAGGTGGTATTGTTTTCATCTACAGTAATTTCTCCATCTACCAAAGCAGTTATTGCAGATTTCGGTAGTTCATTGGGAGCTGGTAAATTTGAACATTTGGTTTATGATGGTATTTCATATTCCGGAATACTTGATGCGAATGAAAAGAATTTTGGAAAGAGGCTGATTCCTTCTTACAACTTTGCAAAGGCAAAGGTTATTGTAGGTGTAGGAGCTGACTTCTTGGGAACTTGGGTTTCTCCCACTGAATTTTCTGCCGACTATTCTGAAAACAGAAAAGTTAGTAAAGAGAAAGCAGAAATGAGTCGTCATATTCAAATAGAATCTGTTCCTACTATTACCGGTTACAAAGCCGATACAAGAATTTCAGTTAAGACGTCAGAAGAATTAACCTCACTGGTAGATTTATACAATATTGTTACAGGCACGGGGGCATCTAAAAATGAAAAGATAAACAAAGCCGGAAAGGACTTATTGGATGCTAAAGGGACATCTTTAGTAGTTTGCGGTTCTAATGATATCAATGCCCAGTTAGTTACCAACGCTATTAATAATGCACTTGGTAACTACGGAACTACCATTACCTGGGATCGACCTTATAATACTAAACAAGGATCGGATAAGGCTATAATTTCTCTAATAGAAGGGCTGAACAATGGATCAATTAAGGCTGTTCTGTTTTACGAAACCAATCCGGTTTATAACTCTCCGGTAAAAGGCCTGGCAGAAGCATTAAAGAAAGCTGATGTAACTGTATCATTCTCTAACAGATTAGATGAAACGTCTTTATCTACTTCATACATATTACCAGACAGCCACTGGCTAGAGAGTTGGAACGATGCAGAACCTAAAGCAGGAATACTGAACACTATTCAGCCAACAATTTCAAAGTTGTTTGACACCCGTCAGTTTCAGGATACCTTATTGAAATGGTCTGGTAAAGAAGGGTCTTACTATGAGTTTATCAAAAAATACTGGGAATCAAATTTATACGGAAAGCAAACAGAGTACAACGGATTCTGGGCATTCTGGGATAATGCAGTAGCAGACGGAGAGGTGGAATTGCCAGCGACCGGAAGCGCATCCTATACAGCGGCAGATGTTTCAGCTGCCCTATCAGCAGTGTCTCAATCAGCGGCATCTTTGGGAGATGTTCAGGTTAAATTATACGAATCAATTGCTGTGGGTGATGGATACTGGGCAGACAACCCATATTTGCAAGAGTTACCCGATCCTGTATCCAAAGTTACTTGGGATAACTACATAGTTGCTAATCCGCGTTGGATGAATAAAAACGGATACAACATTGATCCTGATTTTAAAGCCAAGGAGTATGCAGTTGCCAAACTAACTGTAAACGGACAATCGGTAGAGCTTCCTGTAGTTGGTGTTCCGGGTACTCCTGAAGGAGTGTTTGGAGTAGCTTTAGGTTACGGTCGTGAGGCTGTTGCTCATAATGAATTGAAAACAGGTAAGAATGTATTCCAATTGCTCACAAGCAAAGACGGAAATTTTACCACTGTAGCCAAAGCAACTATTGAAAAAACCGCCAAAGTTGAAAAGTTAGCTATTACCCAGACCCACTTCAATATTACCTTGAAAGATTTAGGTGGGGTTAAGACCAGAAAGACGGTTAAAGAGACTACTCTTCATGAGTATAAGAAAAATCCTCATGCGGGTAATGAAGAACGTGAACACATCTTGGAGGAGATGGTTACACTTTATAGTGACCATGACTACCCTGGGCATCACTGGACAATGGTTATTGATTTGAATTCATGTGATGGTTGCGGTGCTTGTGTAGTAGCTTGTAATGTAGAAAATAACGTTCCTGTTGTCGGAAAAGATCAGGTGATTCGCTCACGTGAAATGCACTGGTTACGTATTGACCGGTATTATACAGGCGAAGCAGATAACCCGGATGTAGTATTCCAGCCTATGCTTTGTCAGCATTGTGATAATGCTCCTTGTGAGAACGTTTGTCCGGTTGCTGCAACCAACCACAGCAGCGAAGGGTTAAATCAAATGGCTTATAACCGTTGTATTGGTACTCGTTACTGTGCCAACAACTGTCCTTATAAAGTAAGAAGATTCAACTGGTATGATTATCAACAGGCAGATGCATTTGATAAAAAGTATGGTACTAGTAACGATATGAACGTAGCTTCTGAAACATTAGGGTTACATGAACCACTTACCAGAATGGTTTTGAATCCGGATGTTACGGTTCGCTCTAGAGGAGTAATGGAAAAATGTTCTTTCTGTGTTCAGAGACTTCAATCGGCCAAATTGGATGCGAAGAAAGAGAACAGATTATTGAAAGATGGCGATGCAAAAGTGGCTTGTCAAACTGCATGTGCTTCGGGTGCCATAGTGTTTGGTGACAGAAATGACCAAACAAGTGAAGTTGCCAAATTATACAAAGACGAAAGAGCTTTTGGAGTGATTGAAGAAATACATACTATGCCTAATGTATTGTATCTGACTCAGGTTAGAAACAAGGAAGAGGAGAAGAAGTATGAGATAATTGATTATTACCACGAGAAAGCCTAGTATTTTTCAGAAATTAAAGATTGCTAAAAAGATAATTCGAAAAGATGCACGCATACGAATCAGAATTTAGAGAGCCCCTGATAAACGGGTTGGACAAAAACTATACAAAGATTACCGATGATCTGGTAGCACCGACTGAAAGAAATTCAGCGATGTGGTGGATTGCCACTTTACTTACTGGGGCCGGGGCTTTATTTTTTGTTTTTTGCCTTGGATGGACTGTTTGGTTTGGTATTGGAACATGGGGATTGAACAAGACCGTAGGTTGGGCATGGGATATTACCAATTTCGTTTGGTGGATTGGTATTGGTCATGCAGGAACCTTAATTTCGGCAATCCTTTTACTTTTCCGTCAGCGTTACAGAACAGGTATCAACAGAGCTGCTGAGGCGATGACCATCTTTGCGGTTATTTGTGCCGGTATGTTTCCTATATTTCACATGGGTAGAGTTTGGGATGCAGGTTTTATCTTTCCTCTGCCAAATACAAGAGGTCCTTTATGGGTGAATTTCAACTCACCGCTTTTGTGGGACGTATTTGCGATTTCAACATATTTCTCTGTTTCATTACTATTCTGGTATTCTGGATTAATGCCTGATTTTGGAACTATCCGCGACCGTTCTAAAGGGAAAATCAGAAAGTATATTTATAACCTGCTTTCTTTTGGATGGCAGGGTAACGCAAAACAATGGCAGAGATTTGAATCTCTTTCATTAGTTCTGGCAGGTCTTTCTACACCGCTGGTGCTTTCGGTTCACACCATAGTATCATTTGACTTCGCTACTTCAGTTATTCCGGGATGGCACACAACTATCTTCCCACCATATTTCGTAGCAGGTGCTATCTTTTCTGGATTTGCGATGGTTGAAACGCTGATGTTGATTGTTAGAAAGCTATTTAATCTTGAAGACTATATCACCATTAACCACATTGAGTCAATGAACAAGATTATTGTTTTGACTGGGTCAATTGTAGGTATAGCTTATTTAACCGAGTTGTTCATAGCTTGGTATTCCGGTTATATATATGAGCAATTTGCTTTCTACAATCGTATTTTGGGTAAATATTTCTGGGCTTACATCATGATGATGAGTTGTAATGTAATTTCTCCTCAATTCTACTGGTTCAAGCCTCTGCGCAGAAACTTATGGGTTACTTTTATCCTTTCGATATTTGTGAATATCGGTATGTGGTTTGAGCGTTTTGTAATCATTGTAACCTCCATTGCAGATGATTATCTTCCATCCAGTTGGGCATATTTTTCTCCTACCTGGGTTGACATTGGTATCTATACCGGATCTATTTCTTTATTCTTATTCCTGTTCCTTCTTTTCTCACGTTTCTTCCCAGTTATAGCTATTGCAGAGGTTAAATCAATTTTCAGAATTTCATCTGAAGCGGCTAAAGCTGAGAGAGCGAAAAAAGAAGGTGCCACACATGGAGGATATGTAGGCATGAAAACGATTGGTCCTCTGGATAAAGATTCTAAAAACTAATTGACGAAAAACACTTAAATAAATGGCAAGTAACAAATTCATAGTGGGACTCTGGGATCATGAAGAAGTTTATCTTCATGCAGTGGAGCATATTCGTGCTAAAGGAATTCAAATTTACGATAGCCTTACACCATTTCCGGTGCATGGTCTAGAAGATGCTTTAGGATATAAAGAGAGCCGCTTACATACTGCTGGTTTCTTTTTTGGTGCTACTGGTACCACTTTGGCCTTAACCTTTATGACATGGGTAATGACAACCAACTACCCAATCAATTTCGGGGGAAAACCCAATTGGGCGCTACCATCTTTTATTCCCATTACCTTTGAGTTGACTGTCTTGTTTTCTGCATGGGGAATGACATTAACTTACTTGGTTCGTAATAAATTATGGCCGGGACGTGTTCCAAGAATCTACGACAAGAGAACCAGTGATGACCGTTTTGCACTTGTTTTCGATTACGCTAATCTTTCAGAGTCAGATGTAATCAATATTAAAGAAGTATGTAAAAAGGAAGGTGCTGTAGAGGTTAAGGATAAAGAGTTTACGGAAACTGAAGGATTGTAAAAAAGGAAATCGTAATTCAACAATGAGAAAACAAATCATAAACTTAATTCCGGTTGCAGTTTTAGCACTTATGCTCACTGCTTGCGGTAGTGATTCGAAAAAGCCAGGCAGAATTTATATGCCTGACATGACATATTCGAACGCATACGAAACATACTCAACCAGTGAAATTACTACACCGGAAGGAGTTAATATGTCAGCAAGAAAACCTGTTGCAGGAACTATTCCTTACGGATATATTCCAAGTGATCCTAAAATCAAGACAAATCAACAATTTTTGATGAGTTACATGGTTAAAAATCATTACACTCATGATATATCTAAATGGCAGGAAGAATTTGACAGAGCTGGTTTAGAAATTAAAAACCCTTTGGAGCCAACTGCTGCAAATTTAGATGAAGGCAAAAGGCTTTATAACATAAATTGCGCTCCTTGTCATGGTGAGAAAGGAGAAGGAAATGGTCAGCTAGTAGAATTACCAGATGGTAGCGATGGCCCATATACTTCAAGACCACCAGCCTACAAAACCAGATTACCTCAGGTTAATGACGGAAACATATTTTATGTAGTTAGTTATGGTAAAAATATGATGGGGGGGTATGGTTTTCAATTATCTGTAAACGAGAGATGGCAGGTTATTCAGTATATTAAGAAACTAGCTGGTGTTGAAGTTGGTGCTGTTGTAGCCTCGGCAGACTCTACCGTGGCTAAATAGTAGATAATCTGATACAGAATTAGTATATCAAACAGAAAATTAAACAGAGATGACAGATAATTTTGAATTTACCGACAAGTTAAAGAAGAACCTATTTATAATGATGGGAGTTGGCTTGCTTGGTCTTGTATTTACTTTTCTTCTATACCCGGAGAACCATCATGCCCGTTTGTGGTCTAATCTTTTAGCCAACACTTACTACTTTACCGGAATAGGCCTTTTTGGATTATTTGTGGTTGCGGCCACACAGTTAGCCTATGGCGGTTGGCAGACCCTCATGAAGAGAATTTTTCTATCTCTATCAGCATGGGTTCGTGTAAGTGGTATTTTATTGTTTTTAATTGTTTTAGCCGGGTATTTTGGAGTACATACCCTGTATGATCATGCTAAGGAAATTATTCATACTAACCCGGTTCCTGAAACTTTAACGACCAAAGTAGTATGGTTTGCCCCTGCTTTTTGGTTTAGTCGTTTAATTGCATATGCAGCTTTATGGTTTGGTGCTTCGTGGTATATGAATAAGTTCTTTGCCAGAAAAGATCAGACAGATCCTAAAGTTTACAAGCAATCTAAATTAGTAGCTGCTGCATTTATCGTGATTTTTGCTGTTACAGAATCTTCTGCGAGTTGGGATTATATAATGAGTTTGGATCCGCGTTGGTATTCAACCTTGTTTGGTTGGTATAACTTTGCCAGCTATGGATGTGCTGCATGGGGAATGACTATCCTGCTAGTTATTTATCTGAAGTCTAAAGGATATCTACCTAAGGTAAATGAAAATCACGTTCATGATCTAGGAAAAATGCTATTCGGTTTTTCTATTTTCTGGACTTATTTATGGTTCTCTCAGTTTATGTTGCAATGGTATGCTAACATGCCGGAAGAGACTTCTTTCTGGATTAATCGCTTTGATGTTGGCTATTTTAAATTCACCATTTTCCTGGCACTTATCATAAACTTCTTATTTCCGCTTTTGTTTCTAATCAAAAGAGGTAACAAGAGAAGTTTCAAAATTGTAGGTTTTGGTGCCGCTCTGCTTATTTTTGGTCATTACATCGATTTCTTCAACTATACATTTGTGGAGGCCAATTGGAACGTTGCTGCGTCTGAACATCATCATGAAGCTAAGCTCTCAGAAAAAGTTGTGTTCTACGCACAGGCAGAAAGCACAGAAAAGAAATCAGTTGAATCTACTGACGCAGCTGTCGCGGTTGAGAATAAAGAGGAAGTAGCGACTGAGGTAACTGCTGAGCATCATGGAGAAGCAGCTAATGAAGCACATAAAGAAGGAGAACATGATGCTCCTGTTAAAAACTTTGCCGGTATTGGTATAGGAGAGATCTTAATATTCATCGGATTTTTAGGAGCATTTCTTTTCGCTTTCTTCAGAAATCTGGCAGAACGTCCAATTACTCCGGAGAACGATCCATACCTGAAGGAAAGTGAGAAGTTAACAGTTACTTATTCGTAGTTGATTTATTCGATAAACCGTAAAGAAATTATATAATCATGATAGCATTTTTAAGTTTTGCGATAATCGCTCTGTTGTTTGTTGTGCTTGTGTTGATTGCAAGGGCGAATGAGCTTTCAGTTGATTTGAAGGGAGGCAAGTTTGATTACACCAGTCAGAGTAGAATTAATGGGTACCTGTTGCTAGGGTTTATGGTTCTGATGTTTGCCGGTTCAGCCTATTCATTTAAGGTGTTGTATCCTGTTATGCTGCCTATTTCTGCATCAGAGCATGGCGTTAAAACAGACTTTCTGTTTAACGTAACTATGGTTATTTTATTAGTTGTTTTTGCTTTAACTCAATCTGCCCTTTTCTACTTCGCATATCGTTACAATGAAAGCAGAGGACACGAGTCATATTTCTACCCTCACAATAATACCCTGGAGGTAGTTTGGACAGTAATCCCGTCTGTTGTTTTGACGGTGCTTATTGCTATGGGGATGTATCAATGGATGAAGATCTTCAATGTAGAAGGAAGAGATAAGAATATGTTGGTAATAGAAGCGACCGGTAAACAGTTTAACTGGATGCTGAGATATTCTGGCAAGGATGGTAAATTCGGAGATAGAATTATCGATACTGAGCATATTTCTCCAACCAATGAATTGGGTATTAACTGGGAGGATAAAAATAGTCATGACGACTTTATGTCTGATAAGTTATATCTGGTAAAGGGAAGACCGGTATTGATGAAACTTGGCGCTCAGGACGTTCTTCATAGCTTCTTCCTGCCACACTTCCGTGTAAAAATGGATTGTGTTCCAGGTATACCTACAGAATTTTATTTTACACCAACTAAGACAACCACGGAAATGCAAGAGTATTTGAGTACTCAGCCGTGGTGGCAGGGTATTAATCCCGAAACAGGTGAACCTAGATGGAAGACTTTCAAATATGAATTGGCTTGTGCCGAGTTGTGCGGTAAATCACACTATGGTATGCAAAGAGATGTAGTTGTTGTAACTCAGGCTGAGTATGACGAATGGCTAAGCAAGCAAACGCCAATGTATCAACCTGCAGTTGCCGAAACCAAAACTGCCGAACCTAATGCTGAAGAGCCTAAAAAGCCTGAAGCTATGCTGATAACTAAATAATTTATAAGAACTAAATAAGTTAAGAACAAATGGAAACTGCTCACACAATGGAAGATACGCACGTGCATCATGATCATGTTCACGGGCATGAAGAGCATCATCACGAGGAAACATTCCTTACTAAGTATATTTTTAGTCAGGATCACAAGATGATCAGCAAACAATTCCTTATTACCGGTATTTTTTGGGGAATTGTAGGCGGGTTGTTATCAGTTTTATTCCGCTTGCAACTAGGTTGGCCCAACGAGACATTTCCGTTTCTGGAGACTTTCTTAGGCAAGTGGGCTGAAGGTGGAAAGATAAGTCAGGAGTTTTACTACTCATTAGTTACCATGCATGGAACAATTCTTGTGTTTTTTGTATTAACCGGAGGATTAAGCGGAACATTTGCCAACCTTCTTATACCTTATCAGGTAGGGGCTCGTGACATGGCATCTCCTTTCATGAATATGCTGTCTTATTGGTTCTTTCTTTTAGCCGGGGTGGTAATGTTTTTCTCATATTTTATTCAAACCGGACCAGCATCCGGTGGTTGGACAGCATACCCTCCACTTAATGGTATGAGAGATACCGGAGTTAATTTGGGATCTGGATTAGGATTTGATTTGTGGATTCTTGGAATGAGTTTGTTTATCGTGTCTTCTCTGCTAGGTGGTTTGAATTATATTGCAACGGTATTGAACATGCGTACCAAGGGTATGCATATGTTCAAAATGCCTTTGACTATGTGGGCATTAATGTTCACTGCTGTTATCGGTGTTCTTTCTTTTCCGGCCTTATTAGCCGGATGCGTTCTCTTAGAGTTCGACAGATTATTAGATACCAGTTTCTACCTCAACAACATTATTATCAACGGGCAACTCTTGGCATATAAGGG
>Ga0272412_1000695_pt1 | contig 10678 bp, 13 predicted proteins | sample WWTPWeurt_MetaT_FD_193540 | JGI IMG/M metagenome (GOLD analysis project Ga0272412, IMG submission 193540) | Metatranscriptome of activated sludge microbial communities from WWTP in Nijmegen, Gelderland, Netherland - WWTP Weurt (Metagenome... | ecosystem: Engineered > WWTP > Aerobic digester >...
ATCTTTTATTTCTTTATATATATTACGATAATATATATATATATTTATTATTAATTTTTAATTTTGCTTCTTTCGTTTCAAATCAGTTATAGTTTGGTGGAACGACTTCCAGGTCAGCCTTTGATAGATTAGAAACGAAGTATGTTGGCCAGTTGGAGTACTTATCGAATTTAGTAAAAATCTTTGAATCCACTTTAATATCGTATTCGTCCCAGTCAAGTTCTGGTTTAATCTTAGTATAGGTACATATTATTTACTTGGATTGAGGCTTGAGCAAATGTTATAGGGGAGAGGTCAGCTGATGCATGTTCTTAAATTTGGTTGTGGTTTATTGCTATTAATTGTCATTGCATTTAGGTACAAAACTTATCTTGACCTAAATAATCATGTTGGATTCGTTGGTAATCTGTATGTATCTCAGACAGTTGCTGAACTTAAACGGTGGTTCACTATCCTTTGGTTTTTCTTCTTCTTCTTATGATTTCTCCTCCTCATCCTCCTGCTAATTCTGTTAGTTTTATTCATTATTATTACTATTATCCTCAGGGCTGTCCAAATTAGGTAAACCACCAGCAAGATTTTCTACGTCTATATTAATAGTGATTACACCTTCACCACCAACTCCGCTGACAGCTTGTTTTCCTTATTATTTCTATCCCAATTTCGAAGAAGGAAACTACAAATCAGACACTCCGCTCATTGCCTATGGCGTTGGCTATTGTGAGAGCATTTACTACATTTATTAAACCGTATTTATCATTTACATACCCATATTCATTCCTTGATAATTGTAACCTTGCTGTTAGTAGAACTGCTGCTGGGACTGCATGTAGTTGATTAAAGACATTTCTTCTCTACCAGTTTTGGTCCATAATAGTATGGATTGCTTTTACTAATCCAAGATTGATCTGCAGTATACCATGCCTGTCCAGGGCGATTCCTAATCAATTGAATTGGAGAAAATCACATTGTCTCTGGTGAATTGACGGGGCAGGGCATTGTTAGTGATGCCAGTCGGCTGACTTTCTATATAAAAACTGGTGATCTCGTACTCATTTAAGAAGACTTTGGTGCCATCGAGGACAACGCCCATTTTTGAGGAGCCCTTCTTTGATTGTTGTTGTTCTTCTTCGTTCTTTGAATTTTGTTCTTCCAAAAAGAAACATTGTTGCACTAATCGTTCCTCCAAGGTTTGGCCAATAATATAGGCCTTTGCGTCCTCATATAATTAGAAGACGCTATCAACTTATTCCATCTACTATTGTTATTGTTATGGTTAAAGCTAGTTCATCTCATCTTTGTTTTGTTGTTAAGCCTACTGTTGATGAACTAGTATTGGTTTCGGAATGATGCTTTTGTACTTCTCTTCAAACTAAGTGAATAGTGAAAGAGTGTGGTTACCAACCTCCTCACGGGGAAAGCCCCAGTAATTGTATTTCATAGAATCTTGCAAGTATTGTTCTAGGTAAGGTCGAACAAAGTCGAGGAAATTAGCATATAGATAGTTGCAAGAAGGTTAGCGTAGTAAATAGTATGCAACTTAGGGGTTTTGGATGGCTGAGGCAAGGAGATGACGTAGACAACTTACTGCAAGATTTTCGGAACGTCTGCGGTTGTCATTTATGCATTCTAGCACTGTGGAACTGTTATCGTTAATGAGTGGGGAAATGAACTACAAATGTATGTCATCTAAAGTGGAGATCTGATAGAGGCCGAAATGGTGAGTGGTGTTGATTTTCTTGTACATGTAATGGGGCATTCCAAGCAGCCACTCAATTCTCTGTTGTGTAAACTAGTCTTGGATAACAAGTAGAGCCTGCATCGCTTCTAGATAAGGCTTAACATACTCACTTGTTACTCGGTGCAATCCTTTCATTATAACAATTGAAATAACCTCTGATAAATATTAGTTTCCTGGGGCTAGGTGTTGGATCAACTCAATCATTGGACCCGTGGAGAATTGCGTTTCCTGCATGTATTTGTTCCAGAATTCTATACTCCAGAGGCACTTTCTATCATTAAGAGAGAGAGTTCGCTGTTGACGCAGGGTCCCAGAGTCATTAGGGATGTTTTGTTATTGAGTTTTTTTCACGAGATTGGCCACGATGTCCAACAGAGGGTCGAAGTTCGGTTGCATCGAGTGTTTCGAAAAGCAATATTTCTTTTCTGGGCTGAAGTTGGTCAGCGGTGATTTTTTCTCAAGGAAGAAATCCAAAAACACAGCGATAAGCTCCATCTAGAAGCAGAAGGCTTCTTGGCTTGGGCCGCATTTGCTGAAGCATTGCCAAAACTCGAAATACTATGTAAATTTAAACCAATTCTTTGCCACTTCAGTATGCAGCTGGTTAAGCATAAACTGCAGGAAATACAGAATATTATACTCTTTCTACTGTATATCGGGGAGTTGTGCGATCTGCTCTTGAGTTTAGACCGCCGCAAACTACTTACGGTCCAATTTAAACTAATAGAAATTGATGATTATGTTGGTGGTGATGGTCATCTGCTGACAGACAAACTAACGGATCTATTTGTCGTTGTATTGTAGCAAGTATTCAAATATGGTGGGTAGACGTTGCAGTACCTACTTGTCGAAGAACTCGTAGCAGTAGTCAGGACAAACCATCATTAGCGTATTGAGGCGACGGATCAGTTCTTCCATTATTTTGTAATCGAAGGACTTGCTTAGGAGGTCGAACACTATCTTGTGCTGAACGTCAATGAGGATTTTGAAGATTGTACGCACCTCCATCGGAAGATTCTCATAGTCCTTGTAGAATCCGAGCTCTAAGTTTTATTGTGTAACACTGGGCAACTCCACAGCCCCTGTGATTTCTCGGATAAACTTGAAGAATTCGTCGCTAAACATATGCTTCTCCACCATAAATTTGTTGTTGTCCTTCCAAACCTACTTGTAGATATCATCGGCAACGTAGGGCTTGAACTTGTAGTAATCTACATAGGCTTCTATTAAAGGCAGAGGGTCTTACTCCAAGACAACTGCAGGCTTTTTGTTACCTGTTGCCGATTCCGTTTACACATCAGCCATCTGCTCCTTTAGTGAAACCTTCTTTGCCATCTTTAGTTCAGCTTCATTTTCAACCTAGGCTACTGTTGAAGAGGATGTGGTGGTTGAGCTAGAAATATCTACCTTCTCTTGTTTTTCTACTGATTGCTAATTAGGGTCTGCAATGGTGGAAGGCTAAGGCTGCTTTACAAAGCACTCCAGATGAGTGCGGGCTACTGTGCGGTCCATTTCTTCTTTATTTTTAAACACCAACTTTATTGGGTCCTTCACCTTACGTTCATACACAAGAATGTAAGCGTTCTTAGAATTCTCGCGGTTCTTGAACCAGCTCCACGTGTCGTCACTGCTTTCTGTTGTTCCACCAAAGCATTCGGCTTCTATCTACTTTGTAGAAAAGTCTTTTATGCGTGAGTCATTGAACTCCAACCATCTTTCAGCTTAGCCTGACTACTATTGATTAGGCTTTAGAAATGATCCTTGATTATTGCTTCCATTTTACTGCTACTACTGCTGTTATAGATCCTAACGCCATTAGTACTCCTTCTGTGTGTCTATATAAGAATAATAATGTCCGTATTCTGCTGCCCCGATGTGCACGACAACCCCTGCCAGCCGGTATTCATAGTATTCCTTTGGATGAATGTCGTAAGGATTTTATTTGGCTGGTTGTTGTTTCTTATCTGTACTGTTTGATTCCTCGCTTTTCTCACTTGATATCGATGCAGTTTGTTGTTATGATTATTATTTGGTCTTGGCTTGACTTTCCCTATACTCGAGGCCTTCAATGGTGAAAGGTTCTAGATTAAGGTCTACAGGGAATTCAAGGCGCGTGTTGACTTTGAGGTTCTGTAGTGCATCGAGGTCAAAGACAATGCGCTAAAGGTGAATGATAAGCACATTAGGGAGGAAGCTGAGACAGGATCGCTTAGTCGTATCAACTTTTTTATTGCAATTGTCGCAGAGGTAGTCGCTGATAGTCTCGCCAGCGATATATTTTTCAAAGGATTCATTGAGGTGCTTTAGATTTTTCACTTCAACAGATATATTGTAAAACTGCTCCTCGCGTGAACGGACCTTTCCGCAGTTTCGGCAAATTAGTTATGTGCATGTTTTTCCACCGAAAATACCATCCAGGATGTGATGATATGGTGTTCCTTTGAGTGCTCCTTCCAGCTTGTCGAAGATCATATTAAGGAACTCTTGAGCATCCTACTGCACAGACACGTTAACAGGTTATCCTGCTGAGTCCTTGAAACTGTAGCAGAAGTCCTAAGGATTGTAGTCTTGTCTGTCTGTCAGATCAAGGAAGCCGAACATTCGTTGAAATTGATGCAAAACGTTGTCGTCCAGCTCTCGGTAGTCTTTCTTAACCATTTTTGGTTGTTTCTCATCATCAGCCATGAGGATGGCATACCTGAATGTAGGGATGGTGAAGAACTGCTGGATCATTGCATTCATGTAGCAGATGCATCCCAAGTTGCGGATTCCGCAGTATCCATAGGAAGAGCGGGCTTCGGAGCCGTGGAAGAATCGCCATGTGCTCTATTGTGGCATTTTGTTGATTAGTGGGACGAGACCTTATTCTATCAACAATTAGAGGTTTCTGGGGGAGTTGCGACAAAGTGTGTATAATAATTTAAACGCAGCTGCTCGAGAAGCTTCCCCTTTGCACTTAACAATCTGTTAGTCGTACTCCTTAACATCGACTTTCTCCAAGTCTTCAGGTGGTAGAATGTCGAAAAGGCACTTAGAGAAGATGTCCATTACTAAATTGTTGGTTTTGTTTGTGTTATCATTGCTTTAAGGTTAGGTCATCTTCTCCTTGATGTCTGAGCGCAGCGAGAAGATACGGTCACATAGATTGAGCAGTCCAATGAGTACTTTATCGTTTTTAGTGTAAGTTCTGGTTTCCTATGATTTATGAGCATGTAGTGCGCTCACAGCGCTACGCATGAGCCCTTCTAAATCAACTGTTGAGTCCTACGAGTTCTGGTAGCAGTCAATTATTCCGCAAAGCAGGTCAAAATATTAAGCGCAAGAGCTACTCGTCTGAGAATTCTCTCCACTGGGCATGTTGCTAACAAGCAATGTCATGACTTCCGAAATAGGTTGGAAACCAGTTTTTCTCTGTGAAAAGTGATGGCAAAGCATGAAAAATACGTGGCTGAACAGCTTGCGCACGTTGGATGATCCGCGACAGAACAAGCCCTGCAAGAATAACTTTCGGCTGAATTAAACCTGTTCAAAGAAGCATTTTACCAATAGAATGTTCTACAGCATTAGAGATGCTGCTGTCAATAGCGACTCTTATACCAACATGCGATCTTCGCTCTCCATCTCTTGTTCGCGGAGTAAGAGGCTGTTGGCCAAGCTTATTTGTTGCAGGAAGAAAGCTTGGAAGAAGAGCTGATCTTTTGCATCATCCTTTATCGTTGCAACTTTACTCAGTTTCTCCTACACTAATTATCCTAGTCCGCCTTCCTGCATCGTCTCCACCAAACTCCAAAACTCTTTGTTCTACTCTATACTCTATACCTCGCGCTTGCACTCTTGATAGTGGGACTTCTCTTTCTCGATGGCCAACTCAAATGATTCAAAACGTTTCACATTATCAAGGTCTGGTAGTTCTCCACCTTTGGCTTCGTCTTCCTTATCCTGATGCTGCTGATTCAGACTCATTACAAGCACACTCAAGGGAATGTGGAGTAACTACATAACTTGCACATTCCGGAAAATGTTCTTATGCTCAGTGCTGAAGGAGGCCAGCATATAATGTCTAAAGATGCGCAGTATAAACGATACAATAATTTTCCAAAAGCGATCGACCTTAGCTAAGTCGCATTGCATTACAATAAGATTTTGATAGATCTTAGCTAAATGGTCGAAGCCGCCCAGCTTCACGAATTCACTGCGCCAAAGCCTCTTTACTCTGCTCTGTTCTTCCATTTCTTATTATTTCTTCTCTTCATCCTCCTTCTTCCTCTTTTCCTGCTCAGTATTGACAACGGTATTTGCCAAACTCATCTTCTTTTATTGTTTGCCTGCTGGTTTTTAGTTTTAGGTTTGTCCCTGGCCCTAGCCCTAGCCTTGGCCTTGACCTTTGTTTTGATGGTCTTCAGCCTTGCCGTTTTTGCTTTCATTAGGGGGCTCTTCAGGATCTTCCACGTCCTCTTCCTCTAAGTCATCCTTCTTATTCGTGCCGTAGATTAGGCCTTTAATGCCTCCAGCGGAAAGATCGTTCTCTTCGCTGTGCTTGTCCTGAATTAGGAACTCAATCACGTGCAGTGCGTAGATGAGTTGATATTGTGAACTGGCTGACAGGATTCCTTCCCAATCGCCCTTCTCTCTTACATTTTAAAGCTGCAATATCTGATCATAGATGAGTGGGGCTACTGGCAGTCTGCTCAGTAGCTGCCAAGAGTGCTGTGCAAGGGCAGAGGCCTGCTTCTGCCCTTCTTTTTCCTCCTTCTTCAGTTCTAGCAGCCCAAACATCATCTTAAAGAAATCAGGATCTTATGCCAATAGGTATCTAGGCAACGTGTGAGTGTCTACTTCTGGCAAGCGTACCTCATCGTAGCGTTTTAGATCACGGCGGTAAAACTGTGATTAGAGGTTTGACCAGACAACCTGTTTGCGTTCACGACAAGCAGAGGAGTAAAACTCCAGGAAATTTTCTTCCATGAGGAAACCATCCTTGTCCGTATCGTACTTCTAGAACACTTCCTTGATTCGCTAGTCGTCAGCCTTGCAGATGTCGTTAGTACACGATGATATAAAATTGGCTGTCTACTCCGGGGTCATTTTGTTATCCACTTAGAAACGCTTGAACCAACTCTTAAAAATCTTCTTTGCTTTTGGATTCATTTTATTATCTTTTGTTATCAGCTCCGCGTCCTCTACGGGCGGACCCTCTCTTTTACCCACAACAAACGTCTCGCCGTTCTTTATACGTAGTTCTAACAATGTTTTACCGTTTACCTTTTCCTTCAGCTCCTGCTACACTGTTTCCATTGATCCAGATACTGTAGACCCAAGCCCAATGTTGCTGCTAACAGTGCCGATCCCAAGCCCATCACCATTTCCACCGCTTTGAGAGTTGCTATTTACTCCATTGCCACTATTAACACCACCAACAATACCTTAAGATTATACACAGCTGTTGATAGAACCGTTTTTGACGTATTGGAATAGTTTAACCTCTTCGTATGTGGTCTTTACTTATAGGCCCACGAGATAAAGTAGCTCGATGACTGTGATGGTGTAAGGTACTTTAAGATTGAACTTTTGAGGGATGCCTGGACCCGAGATATGCTCGTTGACGAAATGCAAAGTGATCAATTCTCCCCTTACAAGTGAAGTAAGCGATTGCAGTCCACCGTTTCCCTTCTTCTCTGATTCATCGATTACACTATTCAAAATGGTGATGCATCGGATTATCTTGTAGTCGTCTTCTTTCTTCTGGATTGCCTGATTCAAGTAGTTGCAGGATGTCAGCAGATACTGTTACATTATCTGATCCTTCTTTTCCAGCATATCTTGCCCTAGATTCGTGTAAAGCTTGTTTAAGAACTCTAGGGCGTTCTCTATCACTGTGGTGTCGTTATTCTCGAAGATAAGTTGCCAAATCTGGGTTATCCCCTCTAAAGTGCTTGGATCTTTCACGACTTTGAACTCAAGGCCTTAGCTCTAATCAGTTTTTTTCTTCTTAATGCCGCTCATACCCGTGTCGCCAGCAGAGTAGGACGAGATGTACGAGTTGGGGAAGTAAATAGTTCTGGTTGGTGGGTATTAAATATTATTGTGCAAGCGAAGACCCTATCCTCCCTGCTGAGGGTATTATTAATCGTTATCAACTATCTTCTGCAACCCTTCACCCTTCTCATTGATGATTGTGAAGATATTTTTAAAGCAGTTAAAGCCCTGCTCTGTCATATACTGCAAATCGTTCTAATTACACATCTTCTAGATGAAGAAAGTTTTTAGGTCTTCGTTCTTGATTGTGATTGAAGATGATGATGATTGGCTGGCAATATTGTCGAACCATTTGTAAAGAAGGTCCCGCTCCTTGCTGTGCAATGCATTAATGATCAGTTCGTCCCACAAAGCCGCGATGGTCTCATAAGTCAACTAAAAATTGCTGTCTAAGTTGGAGTAAACGAAATTGATCATTTCTATACGCTACTGGATCTACTGATCGTAGGGAGTTTTATCCAACATCATAACGTTGAGCTGCTCTTCTGTAGGCTGCTTGTTCTGCTGCAACTGCTGCCGTAAACCGACCTTGAAGATCTTAATATTATTAATGATTTATTCAACTATCTTCTTCTCCTAAAAAAGATCCTCCATTGCTAAGTGTTTGGTCAGTTAGTCAAAGCTAGAAGGTTGGTTAGGTAGACTGTCAACAATCTTTCTTATAATCTTGATGGCTGGCAGCACGCTAATGTTCTTCACGATATTGTCCGTGCAGTCACTAAGCGTTTTTTGTCTATGTTCGTGCATGTCCCAACCCCGCATGAAGTCGGAGAACTTGCTTACTGCAGCATCCACGATCTCCGGGGTCACGGCTCCCTGTTTACAAATTATGTTCCAATAAAATATCGTATTGGTTAGTCCGAGCTGTTTGAACTTCTGGGAGTTAAAGCGAGTTAGCTCGTGTAGCAGTTCCATGTCGTCAGTTGTGACCTGTTCGGGCTCTGTTTCATGTATCTTTAGCACTAAAAACTCTAAATGTTGCTGCTTAAGCATCACTGAGGCATCCGACAGCGCTTTATAAACTGCCTGCTTAGCCTCCTGATCCCCTTTCTTTATTCGTGTCCAAATCTTCTGCAGATTCTCCACTGTCAAAAGATCCTCCCCCAACAAAAATTTCAAAAAGTCTCCTGAACGCGAAATCAATTGGTATTAGTCTGAGTCATACAGCTTTTCAAACAGCTTAACTTCCTCAATCCAGGTTTTCATCCGCTGGATAGATAACTGACTTCCTTGTTAGGCCATCTTTGCAGACTGGAGAGTTTCCATGATTGTTTTGAGTCCTTGGAGTCTGCGGTCAAGGAAATTGGAATTGAAACAAATTTTGGCAATCTCTAAGTTAAGCTGGTCAATCATCTCACACTTTTCTCCAATAGAAAAAATGCGTTTTAACAGTTCACTGAGGTTTGTTATGACCTTGTCTAATCGCTCTTTAGTGAAGTTTCGCACGTTCCAATCAGGACTGGACACCAGATTGTTCCAGACTGCTTACCAGAGTTAAGGAATATAGTCTTAAATAAACTCTCGGAATAGCATTGGGTTGACTTGGCCTAGGAAATCCATGTATTGGCACAGCAGCTCTATTGGACACCACCGCTGTGTGTTTTTAATACGTTCCAAGATCTTGGTGAATCCTCCCATCTAACCAAATTTGTTTAAATTCTTCATTATAAAAACAGACCTATAACATATAGGACGAATGACGGCGTACAATTTCTAGCCGTCAACCTGCAGTATATAGTCATTAGAATCGTCCACTATTTCGTCATTAATATTGCAGCCAAGCATGTACAGCTTCTTTGCGAACTAGTTTTTCCTTGCCACTCTTGGTGAAGTCACTGAGAAATTTTCGTCGTACTTGGAGGACCAACCACTAAACCTTCTGTTGTCTGAGTCAATTTTTTCTCCATTTTCGCTGTACACTCTATAGCCAATTGAAATTTCTATGTATTTTTAGCCTTGAATCTCCTACTCCTTGCGGGAAAGAACTGTGCAGTTGTACCAAATGTTTGAGGTATCATAGCAGTCGATTATGTCTCCCTTTTATATATTTAGACGCCATTCCATGTCTTTGCACTTAGTATTCAGTGGCTGGACTTCAAGACTACTCATCAGAATCCACCGGTCTTGGTCCACTTCGTACAGGTATTTTACATGCACACGTTGTTAGATTATTTGATTTACAACTGCCTGCGACCAGCAAAGTCGCCTGTATTTCTAATCTTATTTTATTGCATCCACTGTGTCGCCTACCTTCAAGCTATCGAACCACTGTTTATACTCCTCTGTTGGCTACTATATTGGATAAATGAGGTTAGAACCAAACTCTGCCTGATCGTTGAGCTTAAAGTACTACTTTTTGAGGTCGAATATGACTGAGAGTGTTTCAATTAGGTTGGGGTTGTCTTCATCCAATGTTTTGATACAAAAAAGTATAGTTTGCTCTAAAATAGCGTTCGAGACAGCAAGCGCCTCCGGCAAGCGGAAACATTTGTTAAGAATGAGGTATTTGCAAGTGTAGAAAAGAAACTCGCCTGTAAAGAATTTGCGGATATTGTTTTCAACTGGAAGCACCTGTTTCCAATCCTGGCAATCGTTAAGGTATGTTATCAGTTACAGTGCTTCGCGCATGCAGGGAAGGGTCTCTTCCTCGTTCTAGTCTGTGAGGAAATATATCTTGTCATATTTTTTTTTCCAAATATCTTGGTTTAAGTTTTACACTGTGAATTTTGCATCCATGCATTCCGGGGCCTATTCTTACACATTCTCTTGAGGCTATTATTGCTGGGGATCATTCACCGAACTGTCATCTGTCTTGTTATTGTCATTATCCATGTTAGTATCTGCTAAAATAATGTTTTTTCTAAATATGCTTATATATTATTAATATAATTAATATTGATG
>Ga0272412_1000696_pt1 | contig 10666 bp, 10 predicted proteins | sample WWTPWeurt_MetaT_FD_193540 | JGI IMG/M metagenome (GOLD analysis project Ga0272412, IMG submission 193540) | Metatranscriptome of activated sludge microbial communities from WWTP in Nijmegen, Gelderland, Netherland - WWTP Weurt (Metagenome... | ecosystem: Engineered > WWTP > Aerobic digester >...
CATATCTCGGTCGAGCCTGGCGGGAACTTCCGTTACGAGGTGGCGTGAGGCCCGCGAGAGGAGTTGGGCCGTCCGGTCAATGCTCCGTGGGTAGATGTTGACGAGGTTCAGAATGGCCATACGCAAGGCTCTGCGCGCCGATGTCCCGCTTCTTCCGCTGAGTGGCGAGGCAATGGAAACGTTTCGAGACCGGCACTGTCAGGCCGGATGGCTGCCAAAAGACAGTCTGGTGTATCGCTATGGATCCGATGAGACCCAGGCGAGATGGAGCCGAGGCCAATGGGTCAACGTCACAGAAGACCTGTTTCATTTCACGGATGAGGCGTTGGAAAAGTGTGCGTTGCTCGACGCGACATTCTGGACCATGGAAACGGAACAGGAAACAGTCCAACGGGAAAAGGCCAAACGGGAAGCGGCCATGCGCATATGGCGGAATCCCAGTCCTGAATATCGGACGGCGGGAAACAAGCCGGCGCCCATCTGGAACAGCGCGGCTTGGCGAGCCACCTTGATTGCCTTGGAAGATGTGCCGGTCTATTTCGGCGTGGCCGGTCCGATGGCCTTCGATCTCTCGACCGGCAAACGGTATCGCGGGCAGGGGGATCAGACGGCACATCGGGCCCATCCAGGCGGAGCCTCCCAGATTCTCATCAGTGGAATGGCGTTTGATAAGTTTACCTTCGTGCCGCCGGAGAGGCTGATGTGGACCCGCTGGCCCCAGCACCATTGAGAAGCCGTTGGACTATCCAATCAGTACCCGATCCTATCTTTTTGGATAGGACGGCCGGAGGCAGGCGAAAACAGCAGGTTGGGTGAAGTTGATTTATTGAGAAACGAAGATGAATCACTTGAGAGAAATCAGGATCTGGTGAGGCACAAAGATTGCTCGATTCTAGAACAGCATCTCCAAGCGATCCGCATCGCGAGAGTAACGAGAATATCGCCTTGAGAACAGCGTTGACAGCATGTTTCGACATACTGTCAGGTGAAAGTTGAAGGTATGCCGCATACACAAGAAAACCGGCTGATCGGGATCGAGACGCCGCTTGGGAAGGATATCCTGCTACTCAGAGGTTTTTCCGGGCAGGAGGGCATCTCGCGTCTCTCGAATTTCGATCTGGATCTGCTCTCGCACGATCCCGATATCAAATTCGAGGACATTATCGGCAAGCGCGTGACGCTCCGGGTCACCCTCGGTTCGGACAAGAAGCGATACTTCAACGGGTTCATCAGCCGCTTTATGCAGACGGGGAGCGACCGGGGGCTGGCCAACTATCGGGCCACCATGGTGCCCTGGACCTGGTTTCTCACGCGCACGTCCGATTGTCGGATCTTTCAGAAAAAAACCATCCCGGCCATTATCGAGCAAGTATTTAAGGATCTCGGGTTTACAGATTATAAGCTGCAGCTGCAGGGCAGCTTTGAGCCGCGCGACTACTGTGTTCAGTATCGGGAAACCGACTTCAATTTCGTGTCCCGCCTAATGGAACAGTATGGCCTGCTGTATTTCTTTGAGCATGAAAAGGACAAGCACACCTTAATCATCGCCGACGACCCGTCGGTGCATCAACCCTGTCCGGAGCAGAAGGATGCGAAATGGGACCCACAGGGCAGCGGTGCGCTGGCGGAGGATGTGATCACCAGTTTCCAGTGGGAGCAGATCCTTCGGCCGGGGAAGTACGCCGTCACCGACTATAATTTCGAGACGCCCAGCACCAGCCTTGATGCGGAAATGAAAACGACCATTGAAGTGGGCGGGAACAGCAAGTTTGAAATTTATGACTACCCTGGAGAATATGCAAAGAAAAACCAAGGCGATGCGATCGCCAAGCTTCGGATGGAGGAGGAGGAGACGCAGTATTTCGTGGTCAGCGGCACTAGTTCCTGCCGGGCGTTCACGTCCGGCTATCGCTTTGACCTGAAAGAGTATGTGCGCAAAGACATGAATCGGGCGTACCTGTTAACCAGTATTCAGCATGCCGCGACAGTGGGCGGGACCTATACGACGACTACGGTGGGCAGGGACGAATCGGCCTATACCAACTCCTTCACCTGTATTCCCCACAAGGTTCCCTTCCGACCGCCGCAGGTGACGCCGAAACCGGTGATCCAAGGGACGCAGACGGCCGTTGTGACTGGAAAAGCGGGTGAAGAAATCTGGACCGACAACTACGGGCGAGTGAAGGTCCAATTTCACTGGGATCGGGAAGGGCAATTCAATGAGTTTAGCTCTCCCTGGATTCGCGTCTCGCAGGTGCATGCGGGAAAAGGTTTCGGGGGGATCGACATCCCCAGGATCGGCGAAGAGGTGATCGTGGGCTTTCTGGAAGGAGACCCAGATCAACCGATTATTGTCGGTCGGGTCTACAACGCCAAGAATATGCCTCCCGGCAGTCTGCCTGGTGGCGGCATGATTAGTGGGTTGAAGAGTAACAGCACGCCGGGCGGCGGTGGAAACAATTCCATCATGATGGATGACACCAAGGGCAATGAGTTGTACAGCATGAACGCCCAATTTAACTGTACAGAAAATGTAGGAAACAATAGAACGACCACCATCAAGGTTAACGACTCGCTGACGGTGAACAATAACCAGACGATTGGCATAGCTGTCGATCGGAAAGAAACCGTCGGAGGAACCGAAACCATCACCGTCACTGGTCATCGTACTGAAACAGTTAATGGCGGAGAGACAGTCATAGTAACTGGCGGGCGAAGCCACACGGTGAATGGCGTGGAGACCACAACCATCTCGCTTGCGGAGGTGCATTCGGTAGGGGCAGGCCGCATGCACAATGTCGGAGCTGCTGAAGCCATTACCGTGGTGGGAGCCCAGATGGTCAATGTGGGCGCCGCTCAAATGGTCAATGTCGGTGGATTGCAAAACTTAAATGTCGGGGCGAATAAGTCCACGAAAGCCGGTGGCAACATATCGGAGAAGGCTGGAGGAAATATATCGGAGACAGCGGCTGGCAAAATTTCCAATACCGCGGGGGGGGCAATGACCTTGACAGCAACAGGAGACTTTGCGGCAAAGACTAGTGCTAAAGGTTCAGTCGATGCTGCGAGTGAGTTGGTCCTGAAATGCGGAGGGGCGTCCATCACCTTAAAGAGCGGAGGGGAAATTACAATCAAGGGAACAGATATCACAATTAACGGAAGCAAAATCGGTGTAAAGGGTTCAGGGCCGGTCACGCTCAAGGGATCAAAGGTCACCAACAACTAGCTCCGAATGGTAGGACAGAACGATGCTAAAAAGAACCGTGAGAGATGACTTGCCTGGGTTTTCTGTGGATGCCGTAGAGAGCAAAGAGACTTTGCGGAAAATTAGCGGGACTGTCGTGGGCATGTTGGTGGGGCAGAGGGCTGGTCAGTATCTGGTTGAGTATAGAGAGAATCAGACGGGAGACTTCGTAGTCGCCCGGTCCGTCTTGGAGATTAAGGAAAAAGATGTGGGCCGAGAGGTCGTCTTGGTCTTCGAGCGAGGATGTCCTGATAAACCAATCATCATGGGGGTCATACGGTCACACTCCGGGAACGAAGGGGGAGTCCTTTTAGAGCAGATTCTCGGAAAGTCAGGCGAGCCATTATCTGCCGAGGTAGATGAGGAAAGGATCGAGCTATCTGCAAATCGAGAAGTGCTCCTGAAGTGTGGCGAAGCTAGTATTACCCTGACACGGTCGGGAAAAATCCTCATAAAAGGCACGTATGTCGTATCCCGTTCCACAGGCGTAAATCGGATCAAGGGTGGATCAGTCCTAATCAACTGATTTCCAGACCTTCCCACCCTTAAGTCATCAAGTTTTGGGTAATAAGGGATAACCTTATGTGGGCGTTAGAAAACCGTACCCCATATGCTGCAGAGCGTACCTGGGTTCTCGATAAAAATGCTGCCAAAAGTTGGGTTGTGGTAGTAAAGGGAACGTTCAATATCCTGGTGGATGGCACAACAGAGTTAGCCGAAAAGCAGGAAGACCCACTTTTTTGCCCAAAATACCTAGGTGAACCTGGAGCTTCAAGCATTCTGCATGAAGCGGATTTAATTGCTCCGAAGCGAGCAACCGATGTCGTGCTGATCGGGCAAGCATATGCTCCAGAGGGAAAACCCGTTCGACAACTGACGGTCGAAATGAAAGTGGGGCCTATAAAAAAAACGCTGTTGGTTTGTGGAGACCGGGTTTGGGAAAAACGATTTCTGAGGGGATTGGGAAAATCCAGACCCGAACCCTTCACCTCGATGCCCATCACCTACGAACGAGCGTATGGAGGAACCGATACCAGGCATGATAATCCAGCCAAACACGGGCATGAATCACGAAATCCTATAGGCAGAGGGTTTGTGACTCACAAAGAACATCTTGCCGGACAATCCCTCCCAAACATCGAAGATCCTAAGCAACCGTTCACTTCTTGGAAAAACCGACCGCACCCATCGGGGCTTGGCCCCATTGCCAGTTATTGGTCACCAAGGCGGGAATATGCGGGAACCTATGATGCAAAATGGCAGAAAGAACGTTTTCCTCTTCTGCCGAAAGACTTTAACGAAAAGTTTTTTCAATGTGCACCAGAAGACCAACAGGTTTCAGGTTATCTCCGAGGTGGAGAGGAAGTGGAATTGACAAACCTGACTCCTACAGGAAAGTGGGCATTCCGGTTGCCAAAAATTCGGCCTACGTTTACTACGTATTTTGGGAAGGAAGCGGTGGAGCATCGTGGCAATCTTCATACAGTAACCCTTGACCCTGAAAAAAGACTAGTCGTGATGGTTTGGCATACCAGTCTGCCCTGTCATCACAAAGCGGATAGACTAGATGTCACTCGGATTCGGGAGAAACAGTATGTTTCCATTGGGAAGTAACTCAATACCACGATAAGTTTAGTGAGGTTCGAAGGCTGTGCTCTCATATTGAAGTCGACATTGAGTTAATCGCTAAGCAGAACACCATGGAATCACCAAGCAGATATCCTGTTTGTATTATTGGGATTGGAGCTCGCACGCCAGTCGGATTGACGGCTCCCGCCGCTGCAGCGGCCGTTCGGGCCAGTATTTCTGGGATAGGGGATCATCCATATATGATTGATAAAGGCGGCGCAAAAATGTCGGTCGCCATGGACCCTGAGATCCCTCCCGACCTCAATGGACTTGATCGACTCCTAGAGCTCGCCAAGTCAGCACTGGAAGAAGCCATAGTCCCACTCTCTTTTATGAAGGGGCAAGATCTGTCATCGATTCCGGTAATTGTAGGACTTCCACATCCACGCCCGGGTCTTGAACAAAACTTCGAAATACAATTTGCTGACCGCCTTAGCCATCAGAATCATGAGACCTCAACTCCTCGCTTCTATCCGATACAGCCGATCGTTGGTGGCCATTCTGCCGGGTTAATGGCATTGGAAGAAGGATGGAAACAAATTCAGGCCGGGGAAAATGACTTCTGTCTAATAGGAGGGGTGGATTCCTACATGCACCCTGACACGCTGGAGTGGCTCGATGAAGAGGGACAATTGATGTCGGCAGAAAACCGCTCTGGGTTTCCACCGGGTGAAGGAGCAGGATTTTGTTTGCTTGTAAATTCAAAAAGAGCCAAAGAGCTCCAATGTAAAATATTGGGGTGGATCGTTGGGGCCGCTACTACTTATGAACAAAACAGAATAAAAACCGAGACGATCTGTATCGGGGAGGGCCTCACTAAGGCAATCGAGGCAGTATTTTCGTTTCTTAAGCTTCCCGAGGAAAAAATTAATTGGACTATCTGTGACTTAAATGGCGAACGGTACCGAAGCGAAGAGCTGACTTTTACTCTTCTTCGAACTCAAGGTGGTTTCGTATCCCACCACGAGTATGAAACGCCGGCAAATTGTTGGGGAGATGTCGGAGCTGCGTCGGGGCCTCTTTTTGTAGATATGGCAGTTGCCTCTGGACAAAGGGGATATGCGAAAGGACCAAGAACTCTTCTCTGGACAAGTGCGGAGGGTGGACAAAGGAGCGCAGCTATTTTGTATGTCCAGGGGTAATCAGTGCAAAGACACTAAATGAGTTCCGTAGCTGTTAACCCACCCAAGACCCCGGTTACAGAAGGTAGCGGGGACAGATCTCTGGCAACATTGCCGAATGTCTGCAAGATGCCAGGTCCTCCGGCACCATTTGTGCCGACGCCGTTACCGAATCTCGGCAATTCCCACGATAGGTTGGCCGACGCTACTACCACCGTCAAATTTGAAGGGAAGAAGGTTGCCATAAAGGGCTCCTACTACATGAGTAGGCTCTCTGGCGACATGGTGAGCAAAGGAACGGGCGGGGGGATTCTTTCGGCAACCACAGAGGGAAAGACGAAGTTTGTCGCGCCTGGGTCTATGAACGTTAAAGCCGAGGGGAAAAATATTCAGCTCCTTGGCGATGCGATGACGGGTAATGGGAATACGGATAACACAGCGAATCCCGCAGGTAACATACAGGCGCCAAAAGCAACGGATGATTTCCGTAAGAGGATCGGAGAAAAAAATGCCGATGCACTTTGCAAAGCTGCCTGTGAAGCCCTGAAGAAGCATCAAGAACAAGTTGATAAAGGTAAAGGAGCGAATTCCAGAAAGACCAGCCACATGCGAAACGCGCTTGACTCAAAGCCCCGTGGAACAGGCAAGGGACTTTCCAGCGGCATGGACAATGGAGTCCTTACCGAGGTTGGGCAAATTGTCGCACCAGGAGGAGGCGGGGCGTTTATCGGAAAGTGGGGTACGATGGCGCGCAAAGCGGCATCGGGAGTTAAGGCCGTCAAGTGGGATATTGTTTTGACTAAGGCTGGAGAAGTGGTCAAAAAGGGGGGCTTGACCTTAGATAAGGTCGAAAAGTTAATCGAGGTAAAGTTCCCACCCGACCGCCCTACTACAAACCAGGGGAATATGTTAGATGATTTAACCGACGAAAATGCCAAAAAAATCGAAACTATGGATGTCGGTGAAGACTGTGTATGTTAAGAACGGAGAAAGTTAATGGACTGGTCCAAGTTCACCCTGAAAGAGGATAATAAAATCCTCGCCGCTCCCTGTCTGGAAGTCGTGGCATTTTCTTACGCCCCCCCGGAAGCAAGCGGCCCCGGATTCAAGTTCTTCCTCCGCACGTTTGCCGAGCGATTCGGAAACCGTCTCAAGTTCTACCGCACCGGAGACATGAAGCAGTTTCGCGCGTTCGACCAGAGGGCCCTTGACGCACCATATCATTGGTTCTCCAACACCAAGATTCTCGCCACGACGATGCTTGATTTTGAGGCCCACGCTGGCGGCTCCGCTCGGCAGGTCTATCCACCTGCGGTGAAGATAACCTTGTGGGGATTTGCTGAGGAACCGCACTTCGCCTTCCGAATGGGGCTTCCCGTCGAGATGGGTGAAACGCCGAACGATGTCGTTTCACTTGTGCAGGAGGCGCTGGCGATCTTTCCCCTAGAAAATGGTTTCTGCGGCTACTCTTTTGTCTGGGACAGAACCTCGGTGGATAAGGAAGTCTGTCATTGGGCCGCTCCTCTTCTTTTGCGGCATCCTGGGCTCGGGAGTGGCAATGCTGTTAGGCTTTGGAACGGTGCAAATAAGGGAGTCGTTGCAGTGAGCTGGCTCACGTTCCTAGGGCCGCGCCTTACAACTGATCTCGGAGGCAGGGAGGCCTTGGGGAACAAATGCCCATCCGATGTCTCGGTTCTCCCTCTCGGTAGCGGAGGCACCCTACTGCAAGCGGGGCCCGCCCCGGAGCTGGGAGACGTAAACCGCCAGGACCTTCTGCCCGCGTACCGAGCGGTGGGGCGGCTTGTCGCCCCACGTCGCACCCCCGATGAAGCCTTTAACAATCTCCAGACTCCAGGAATGTCGAAGGAGGATGCCAATGCCTGGCTTCGGCGCTTCTTCGTCTGAACGCTACTCCGGTACCGTAACAGTTGAAGTCAACTTTCCCGATCAAACCGATACTGAAGCAATTACATTAGTCAAGAACCGTGTTAAAGCTTTTGGGGAAGCAATTAGGGCAGGCTTTTTCTTCCCTGGCACGCTCCGTGGTTCTACTACTGATACAGTTCATATGGAGGCCGCTCTGCTCCATTGCGAGTTGGAAGTCGTCGACCTCGCAGTGGCGGCGTTCGCCGTGCTCGGCGGGCTACTGATGGATTGCCGCCATCATGAAGTCTCATTTCGATCGGCACGTGCAATGCTGGGAACGGACCTACAAGACCTCCTCGTTGAAACTGGGTTGCGTCCTGCCGCTGTGGACCGGCCACCATTCACTGTGGATTTCCCGCGGGAGAGGGATGGGAATTATGCTCTGCTAGTGGAGATCGAGTTTGCCAATTCTGTGGAGTCTGGCACCGGAGAGGCGATGCTCGACATGCTTGCACTGTGGGAAGTGCTCTCACTCGCCTATCCCTTGGACCCGGATGACCCTGTTGAGGTCTGTGGCGCCCAGATCTACTTCCACGACCCACGTACCATTCACCACGAGGAATCGGTTTGGGAAAACGCTGACCCGGTCGCTTGGAATCTACTTGTCAACCTCTGTTGCGCGTGGAACCGCACGCTGCCTATTGTCCGTCTTCATGTAGAATAGTTGAGAAACCAAACTCGAGATGAGTTGAGGTCTCTGGGGCTTGATGGTTGTTATTCCTAACATCGTCTCTCAACATGCCGAAGAGGCGGCCTTTCTGTGGTTGCTCCGCTCAAATGCCATCCGGCAGCCGCACTATGCGCTGAAGGACTTGGCAAAGATCGATGACCGAGTCGAAGCGCATCTGGATGGCTTGCGTGTGGCTGGGGAATCGGGCTGGGAATTGTGCAAGGCGGCGCTCGGCAATGAGGAGAATGGCGAGGTGTTTGCCGCTTCGGTGATGGCATTTGAGACGGGGATCGAGGTGCGTATTCAGGCGGTGCTTGATGTTGTGCAACAGAAGCCGGAGTTGAGCGCGGGACTCATTTCGGCGCTGGGCTGGATCCCGTTCGACCAAGCTACTTCTCAGGCCCAGCGCTTGCTCATTGCTGAATCCCCTGTTCTGCGAATGGTTGATCTCGCTGCCCATGCTGTTCATCGACAGGACCCTGGTGCAGCCCTGAAGGATGCGCTCTCTTCGACTGCTCTTGTCTTGAAGGCTCGGGCGCTGAAAGCAGCAGGCGAACTTGGGAAGACCAACCTTATTCCCGCCATCAAGGCTGAGCTAACCGCGGAAGATCTGGCCTGTCGGTATTGGGCCGGGTGGTCTGGTGCCTTGCTTGGAGAGCCAGCTGTCATTCCAGTGCTTCAGCAGCTGGTTGAAAGTGGACATCCTGAGCGCGAAGCAGCTTGTGCGATGGCGCTGAGACGCATGTCGATAGACCAGGCGCAAGCGTGGGTTAAGAGCTTGGCGAGCAGTCCTCAGACACTTCGCCTCGCGGTGCAAGCAGGCGGTGTGATCGGCGATCCGGCTAACATTCCTTGGTTGATTCAACAAATGGCTGATCCCGTCTTGGCGCGGATCGCAGGCGAATCGTTCACCTCCATCACCGGCATCGACCTGGCCTATGACGATCTGGATAGCGACAAGCCAGAAGGCTTCGAAGCCGGGCCAACGGAGAATCCCGAAGACGAGAACGTGGACATGGATCCGGACGAAGATTTGCCTTGGCCCGATCCGCAGTTGATTGAAAAGCGGTGGTTTGCGCACCGGTTTGAATTTACGAACGGGACGCGCTACCTCTGTGGCCAAGCAATGACGATCGAATCACTCACCCAGGTGTTACGCACGGGGAAGCAGCGCCAGCGCCGCGCCGCAGCGATCGAACTCGCCATCCGCCAGCCCGGCACTCCACTCTTTAACACCAGCGCCCCCGGCTTCCGGCAGCAGACGCTGTTGAATCATCGATGATGCGATCAACGTTTTTGGGGGAATAGAAGATGCCTTCATGACTCCCTACGATACTGACCGGGTAGCTGGGCTGAGACGGTTAGGTATTGATATCGTAGAAGGCGAAATTGTTGCTGCAGATCGGGGGACAAGCCCGTTCGATCTTCGTGTTCTTTGGTTTCGTCAACTAGGCACAGGCCTATGTGAGGACGGATGAGCGAGACAGATCATTCTCTGTGAGATCGTAGCCGAGTTTACCGTGGAGAAGGCTGAGGTCAATGCCTATTCCAAGACATAGGGGTGAAACTAGAGGTGATATGCCAGACGGTTATGCAGTTAGGCTGGAGGCTGTTATGAAAGCAATGCTGCTGCTCATGACAGGACTATGTGCGGCCGTCGGAATTTCGACGGTTTCAGCAGGAGCGGGGGAGATAACCGATGTATCTGGGAGTAAAGATCATCCCTTGATGAAACGCTACGATGGCGCCGTGATCGTCCATTACGACCACAAGGCCTTCGATGAGTACACGGTACCGCTAGGAAAGGAGATTCCCAACGCTGAGTTTCAGAAAGAACAGTTTATCAAGTCTCTGCATTTGGAAGGAGAGGTCACACGTATCGTCTATTCAATCCCCAATGGGAGGTCGCCGTTGGAAGTGATGAGGAACTACGAGCAGGACCTAAAGCGGCGCGGATTCACGGCGGCTTATACAGTGACCGGCGGGGAAGCCGAGAGGATTTTTTATATCAGTAAGCAATTCGATCGTGCGCAAGGAAGTGATCATCGATTCAGCGTGTGGAAACTTGCCCGAGTA
>Ga0272412_1000697_pt1 | contig 10663 bp, 1 predicted proteins | sample WWTPWeurt_MetaT_FD_193540 | JGI IMG/M metagenome (GOLD analysis project Ga0272412, IMG submission 193540) | Metatranscriptome of activated sludge microbial communities from WWTP in Nijmegen, Gelderland, Netherland - WWTP Weurt (Metagenome... | ecosystem: Engineered > WWTP > Aerobic digester >...
CTGGCCTGTCCGGCCGCGTCATGATCCAGTTCACGATCGCCGGCACCGGCGCGGTTGTGGCGTCGGCCGTGCAGTCCTCGACCATGAACAACCCGACTGTTGAGATGTGCATTGCGCAGTCGGTACGCCGCTGGGAGTTCCCCAAACCTTCGGGAGGCGGTATCGTAGTGGTCACCTATCCGTTCGTGCTCAAGGCGTCGGGAGGGGAATAGTAGAAAGCGCGCTGACTTAGGCGCGCTCTCTTTTTCCTGCCAGTCCCGATCGCCCCGAGGCGTCGACAGTACAAGTCGGCTCGTCGGTCGAGCGCACATAGCGGCCGGCAACTTCGCGTGTAGCTGAGGAGATCATGAAGGACCTTTCGCGGTGGGCTCTGTGTCTTGTGCTCGTGGCTGGCTGTAACCAAGAGCGCAACAAGTCGATCGAAGCAATGAACGCCGGCGTCGAGGCAGGCCGTCAGAAGCTGTTTGACCGCGCCATCAGCCAGATGCAGCAGGCGATCTCGATCGACCCGGCCAACGATCAGGCGCACTACAACCTCGGCGTCATCTACAAAGATCAGAAGAAGTGGAACGAGGCGATCGGCGCGTTCGAGCAGGCGGTCAAGTACGCCAGCGACAACCCCAGCTATCACTACGAGCTAGCCAGCGCCTACTTCGAGGCGAAGAAGCTAGAGCCAGCGCGCGTTGAGTTCGAGGCGACGATCAAGCAAGAGCCGAAGGCGTACAAGGCTCACTACCGCCTCGGCATCGTGCTCGAATACCTTGAGAAGTTCAAAGAGTCCGACGCTGCCTACCGCAAGGCGATCGAGGTCAACCCGCGCTTCATCCCGCCATATATTCGCCTCGGCAACCTGTACCTGGACTACGACTACGACAAAGAAGCGGCGCAGGTCTTCCAGGCTGCTGTGACGGCGAATGATGCCGATCCCGATGCTCACTACGGCTTCGGTGTGGCGCTGCAAAAGACCAAGACCTACGACGAGGCGGTCAAGGAATTCAAGCGCGCGCTAGAGCTAAACGGCGACATGTTCATGGCCATCTACAACCTGGGCATGACGTACAAGGCCATGGACGACAAGAAGAACGCGGTCGACTGGCTCAAGCGCTTTCTGCAAGCAGGCAGCCGTGGTGGGCCGGACATGACCAAGGCCGCCAGCGATGCTTTGGCGCAGCTAGAAGCGCCATAACTGCCTCTTTTCGGCCGGAAGTGGCCGATCCATCTATCCTGCGCGGAGTCTTCCCTGCGGCTCCGCGCGCCCTTCGCTTAGGGCGCCGTCTCTCCTGGTTTTGTTGCTCCCTCCGACGGTGTCCTGTCTTCTGTTCGCTCAAGAACGCTCTGTTCAGACGCGCTGCTGGATAGGGTCGCTGATGTGGCTGCGTGTGCCGAAATACGCAGCCATTGCGGCCCCCCTTGCGGTGGGGTGATCCATGTCTGAAAGCAAGAGTCGTGCTGCGCCCGAAACCCGCGGAGCCGTGCAGGGTTCCATATTGATCCTCGTCGGCTGAGCGTGATATAAAAGGTGCGGCTTTCAACCATCTACATCCCTGAAACCGCAATATTGGGTGGCCTGCTCATGCAACTCCGGGAACAGGTAGCGAATCGCCTTCGTGGTCTAAAAACTTGGGCTGGATTGCTCGAAGAATTCGAGAAGGAAGTCGAGCGAGTCGAAGGCAAAGAGAACCGGGCGGCTGCGCTGTTTGAACTAGGCGAAGTCTGCGAAGAAATTTTCTTACGCAAAGACCGCGCCATGGCGCACTACCAGCAGGCTTTCAAACAGAACCCGCAGCAGATTCGGGCTCTGACGAGAGCTCGCCAGATCTATCGCGAGATGGGCAACTTGGAGATGGTCGCCACGTTGCTTGGTCTTGAGATGAAGGTCTCGACCGACCCCGCACGCAAGGCGGAAGCCGAGCGCTTGTTGGGCGAGGTGCTGCTCGATGCGCAGCAGCGTGACCGTGCCAAGACCGCGCTGGAAAACGCCGCGAAGCGTCAGCCAGGCGATACCGACATCGCCGATGCCTTTGCCGCGACCCAGTACGATCGCGAGGACTGGAACGGTGAGGTTGAGCGCTTGCTCGCTCAAGCTCAGCGGGTCGCCGGCAACGATGCCAGCCTGGCCGCGCGCGTGTATTTGCGGGCCGCGCGCATCCTGCACCTGGAATCGGCCAACGATCCGCGCTTGGAGCAGACGCTGCGCAACGTCGTGGCGCTGGCTCCGCAGCAGGAGATGGCGAACTTCCTGCTGGAAAAGACGCTGGCCGCGCAGAACCGCTTTGACGACATCGTCGCGGTCCAGGATCAGCGCATCGATGCCATCGAAGATGCCCAGGCGCAGATCGATCTCGCCAAGCGCATCGGCAATATGTGGCTGCTGCGATGGAAGGACCGCGATCGCGCGGCGCACTTCTATGGCCGGGCGCTGCTGTCGACGTATGCCGGCTCGGTGGATGCGGCGCAGGCCTTCCCGGGCCACCTCGCAGCGTTCAGCTTGCTGCGCGATGTAATGGCTCCGCGCGGTGAGTGGCCGCAGCTTTTGAGCTACGCCGAGCTGGGCCGCAGCGCGCTGATGGGCGATGAAGAGCGAGCAGCCCTGATGGTGCAGGCAGGACGTATCGCCTGGCGCGAGATGGGCGATGCGGAGCGGGCACGCGGCTACTACGCCGAAGTGATGCGCGTCTTCCCCGAGCAGGAAGAGCTTCAGGCCTATATCGCCGAGAATGGCGATCCGAGCGTCGAGCCGGCAGCGCCTGAAGGTGAGCTGGCTGTGGCGCCGGAAGCTGAGGTTCCGGTCGAGGCACCGGTGGCTGAAGCACCTGCGGAAGAGCAGGCGGCGGAGCCGGCGGTGGCTGAGGTCGAGCAGGCTGCCGCTCCGGCTGCTGTCGAGCCAGAGGCTGCGCCGGAAGAAGCGCCAGTCGAGGCGGCTTCGGTTGCGCAGGCGGAGCCAGCGGCCGAAGCCGTGGCGGAAGAGCCCGCAGCCCCTGCCGTCGAGGAGCCGGCTGTTGCTGAGGCGCCCGCCGAAGAGCCGGCGGCGGCTGCGGTTCCTGATGAGTACGCTGGGCTGGAGCCCGCGGTTCGCCAGGCCATGGACGCCGCTTGGGCACTGGAAGGTACCAGCCTAGACAAGGCCATTGACGCGTGGCGCAAGGTCGTGGCTCAGGCTCCGACCCATCGCGTCCCGCGCCGCGAGCATATTCGCGTGCTGCGTCAGGCCGAGAAGTGGAACGGCCTCGCCGATGCGCTTAAGGAGTTCGCGGACAAGGTCGCGGAGCTCTCGGTCGACGAGAAGATCGAGGCTCTGTTCGAGCTGGTGACGATCTACAAAGATCGCCTGCGCATCGACTCGCAGGTTGTGAACACGTACAACGCGATCCTCAACCTGCAGCCGGGCAACGTGGCTGCGCTGGATGCTCTGGCCGCGCAGTACGAGAACATGAAGCGCTGGCCGGATCTGATCTCGACGCTGCAGAAGAAGGCGGCGCAGATCGAAGACGTGCCCGAAAAGGTCGCGCTGTACTGCCGCGTTGCGCGCCTGTTCCAAGAGCGCTTCTCGAACGTCGCCGAGTCGATCAAGGCGTACGAGCAGGCGCTGGCTCTCGACGACGGCAATGCCGAGTCGATCGCGTATCTGAAGAGCAACTACGAGAAGCGTCGTGACTGGGAGAAGCTGATCGCTGTCAACCAGCGCGAGATCTCGCGCATCCCGAACGCCAACGAGCGTGGGCAGCGCTTTGTCGAGATCGCCAAGATGGCGTCCGAGAAGCTGAAGAAGCCTGCGATCTCGATCGAGCTGTGGGAGCGGGTGCTGGAAGCTAACCCCGATCACGTCGAAGCGCTGGGCGAGCTAGAGAAGCTCTACGAGCGTGAGAAGATCTGGGACAAGCTGGCCGACGTCAGCGAGCGACAGGTCGCGCTGTTCACGGACAACGCGAAGAAGGTCGCCATGCTGCAGAAGCTCGGCGTGCTGTTCACCGATCGTGTCAAGGATGGCCCGCGAGCGACCAGTGCCTGGCGTCAGCTGCTGGCGATCGAGCCTGAGAACCGTCGTGCTCAGGACGCGATCAAGAAGCTGTTTGTCGAGCAGAAGAGCTGGGACGATCTCGAACAGTTCTATGCCAAGCAGAACAAGTTCGATGAGCTGATCCGTACCTTTGAGCGCCAGGTTGACGTCGAGGACGACGCCAACAAGGTGCTCTTGTACAACCGCATTGCGGTGCTGTACCGCGACAAGATGGGCAAGGCGGATCGCGCGCTGCGTGCATTCGAAGCCGTGCTCAAGCTGGACGCTCGCAACCTGATGGCGGCCGAGGCGCTGATTCCGCTGTACGAGGGCGCCAAGGATCCGAAGAAGCTGGCGGGCGTGCTGGAAATCCAGCTCTCGCACACCGAAGAGCTGGCGACTCGCGTCGAGCGGATGCAGAAGCTAGCCGAGCTGACCGAGACCGCGCTGAAGGACAAGGGCACAGCGTATTCTTGGTACCTCAAGGGCTTCGCCGAGGATCACCGCGCCGACTGGCTGCGCCCTGAGATCGAGCGCTTGGCTGCCGAGACGGGTGGCTGGGCACAGCTCGTCTCGGCGTACGAGGCGGCGGCTCCGAAGTTCACCGACAAGATGGAGTCGCTGCCGCACCTGCTCGTCGTGGCGAGAATCTACGAAGAGCAGATGCAGAACGCCGACAAGGCGATCGAGACCAACCGTCAGATCCTGGCGATCGACGAGAACAACACGATCGCGCTGGAAGCGATGGAGCGCCTATACCTGAAGACCGGGCGCTACACCGAGCTGCTGAGCATCTACCAGAAGAAGCTCGATCTGGAGATGGATCCGGCCCGTCAGAAGGCCATCCGCTATCAGATCGCGCAGCTGTACGAGAACGAGATCAAGGACGCGGGGCAGGCAGTCACGGCCTATCGCGCCATCATCGATGGCGTCGGTGGCGAGAACGAGCTGGCTGCTTGGCAGGCCCTGGATCGCATCTATACCGCGACGGCGCAGTGGACCGAGCTGCAGGCGACGATTCCGCGCGAGCTGGAGCTGGTCGATCCCGCCGATGCCGCGATGATCGTCGAGTTGAAGTACCGTCTGGGTCAGATCCGCGAGCAGCACCTGTCGGATGTCCCGGGCGCGATCGAGTGCTATCGCGAGATCCTAGAGCTGGCTCCGGCGCACAGCGGGGCGCGCGAAGCTCTGGAGCGTCGCCTCGACGATCAGGACTATCAGGTCGAGGCTGCGAACATCCTGCAGCCGATCTACGAGCAGCTGGGCGAGTGGCTGAAGCTGATCGGGGTTCACGAGATCCAGCTCAAGCGCACCGACGAGGCCGAGACGCTTGCTCGCGTCACGCTGCTGATGCGGATCGGCGAGCTGTGGGCACAGCAGGTCGGCAACGGCGAGAAGGCGTTCGATGCCTATAGCCGCTGCTTCCGGCTGGATCCGGCGAATGAGCAGTGCCGCGCTCAGCTGGATGCGCTGGCCGCGCACCTCGGCTTCTGGAGCCAGTTCGTCGCGCTGTACGAAGAGGCGATCGAGAAGGGCGGGCTGGACTCGCTGCTTACGCGCGAGCTGTTGATGCGGGTTGCCGTCGTCTATGACGAGCACCTCGGCAACAGCGAGAAGGCAGTCGAGTTCTTCCGTCGCGCTCAGGCGATCGATCCCGAGGACATCGTCGTCCTTGAAGCCCTTGAGAAGCTCTATCAGGGACACCAGCAGTGGAACGAGCTGCTGGAGGTCTTCCGCAAGAAGGTCGAGCTGGCCAGCGACCCGCAGGTGCGCGAGGGAATGTTCTTCCGCATGGCAAAGCTGTGGGAAGAAGTCCTGGGCAACTACGAGCAGGCCATCAACACGTACAAGGAAGTGCTGGCGCAGGACGACAGCAACCTGGAGGCGCTGCGCAGCCTCGACCGCCTGTACGTGCAGCAGAAGATGTGGACCGATCTGTCCGAGAACCTGCAGCGTCAGCTGGTCCTGACGCAGGAGCAGGCGGACACGGTGCCGCTGCTCGTGCGCTTGGCCGCCCTGCGCGAGACCGAGCTGAACGAGATGGCGGCTTCCGTTGATACCTATCGCCAGGTGCTTGAGATCGACGCGGCCAACGAGCCGGCGACGCTGGCCCTGGAGCGTCTGATCAAGCTGCCGGATCACGAGCTGAACGTCGCGACGATCCTGGAGCCGATCTACAAGCAGCTCAACGACTGGGCCAAGCTGGTCTTCGTCTACGAAATCATGGTCAAGCACTCGCTTGATCCGCTGCGCAAGATCGAGCTTCTGCACGAGATCGCGCGCCTGTACGAAGAGGGCGGCGAGAACGGGGGCGAGGCGTTCAACACCTTTGCCCGGGCGCTGCGCGAAGACCCAACCCGCGATGACTCGCAGAAGCAGCTTGAGCGCCTGGCCCGTCAGCTGGATCGCTGGCAGGACCTGGTCAACCTGTACGGCGAGGTTGTCGAGCAGGCGAGCCACGACATCGAGCTTCAGGTTCACCTGTGGACGCGCATTGCCCAGATCTATGAGCAGAACCTCAGCAACACCGACAAGGCGGCTGAGGCGTATCACCGCGTGATCAAGGTCGACGAGCGCAACCTGCCGGCGGCCAACTCGCTGGAGTCGCTGTATCGCCGCACCGAGAACCACCAGAAGCTGGTTGAGGTGGTTCTGCTCAAGGTCGCCATGGTGGAAGAGGTGGCCGATAAGAAGGCCCTCTACTTCCAGGCCGCGCGCTTGTACGTCGAGGTTCTGCAGAACCCAGACAAGTCGATCGAGGTCTACAAGGGCGTTCTGGAGACGGATCCGAACGACACGACGGCGATCAACTCGCTGGAGCGCCTGTTCATCGATCTGGAGCGCTGGGCGGATCTGAAGGACATCTTTGCCCGCAAGGTCGATCTGGCGCAGACGGTGGAGGACAAGAAGCTGGTCCTCAACCAGATGGGCGAGGTCTACGAGACCAAGCTCAACGACATCGAGCATGCGATCGAGACGTACTCCGGCATTCTGGATCTGGATCCGACGGATTGGACGGCGATCTCGGCCCTCGATCACCTGTATCTGACGGCGCAGCGCTGGTACGACTTGCTGCAGATTCTGGAGCGCGAAGTCGAGCTCTCCGGCAGCAGCGCTGAGACAGTGGTGTTCAAGTACCGCATCGGCGAGCTGTACCAGACCCAGCTCAAGGATATGGCGCAGTCGGTTGAGTCGTACCGCCAGGCCCTAGAGCTGGACAGCACGCACGAGCCGACGCTGGCTGCTCTGGATGGCATCGTTCACGGCGCCGAAGAGCCGGTCGCCGCAGCCAATGTGCTGGAGCCGGTGTTCGAGACTGCCGGTGAGTGGGAGAAGCTGATCGACGTGCTGGAGGTCAAGGTCAAGCACGCCGAGGATGCGCTGGCCAAGGTTGAGCTTCTGCATCGCATCGCTGGCTACTACGAGCGCCAGCTAGAGCGTGCACCGTCTGCGTTTGAGGCGTTCTCGCGTGCTCTGACGATGGATTCGCAGAACGAGAGCACCATCCAGAACCTGGAGCGCTTGGCCGAAGTCACCAAGGCGTGGCCGAAGCTGGCGGCGCTGTATGAGTCCGAGATCGTCAAGATGCAGGATGTGCTGCAGCAGGTCGAGATGCTGCTGCGCACTGCTCGCGTCTACGAAGAAGAGATGCAGGCCGAGGACAAGGCGATCGTGACCTTCCGCCGCGTCCTCGATGTCGAGGCCGAGAACGCGAACGCGGTCCTCGCGCTCGATCGCTTGTACGAGCGCGGCCAGCACTGGAAAGAGCTGACCGACATCCTGCGCACCGAGATTCGCATGGCGAACAGCGATCAAGAGATCGTTGCGCTGCAGTTCCGGCTCGGTCAGACGTTCGAGCAGCAGCTGCACGATGTCGACAGCGCGATCGAGGTGTATCGCGAGATCCTGACCAGCGATCCGAACCACGGCCCGACGCTGCAAGCCTTGGAGCTGTTGTTTGCCGAGAACGTCAAGCCGATTGAGATCGCCGGTATTCTGGAGCCGCTGTATCGCGTCGCTGAGCAGTGGGAGAAGCTGGTCAAGATCCACGAAGTACAGCTCGACAAGCTCGCGGATGAGGCCGAGCGGCAGGCGCTGATTCAGCGCATCGCCGAGATCTGCGAGCACAAGCTGGTGGATCAGGTCACCGCCTTCCAGTGGTGGTGCCGGGCGATCAGCGAGGCTCCCACGTCCGAGATGGCCGGCGAAGAAGTCGAGCGCCTGGCCCGTGTGGTTCGTACCTGGGAAGAGCTGGTTCAGGTCTATAGCGACACGCTGCAGGGTGATATTGCGCGTCGTGATCCCGCTGTGCAGCGTTTGTTGCTGCTGAAGGTCGCGCGTGTGTTCGAGTTTGAGCTGCGCGATCTGCAGCGGGCCGAAGAGGCGCACCTCAACGTCCTGAAGATCGACAGCAAGGACGCCGAAGCACTGGCCGCGCTGGATCGCATCTACGCGCAGCTGTCGATGTGGCCCGAGCTCGCTGACATCCTCGCTCGCCGCATCCAGATCACGCCCGAGACGGACGACCGCATCGAGCTGTACTTCCGCCTGGGCAAGGTCTACACCGACGCGCTGGAGAGCCCAGAGAACGCGATCAAGTGCTACCTGGCGATCCTCGAAGATGACACGCGCAACGGCAAGGCGCTGGAGTGCTTGGAGCGCATCTACTTCCGCGGTGAGCGCTTCCGTGAGCTGTTCGGCGTCTACGAGAAGATGGTCGACATCGCCGACGGCGATGCTGGCATGGCCGACTGCTATGCCCGCATGGCGCGTATCGCCAGCGACGCGCTGAACGAGCGCGACAAGGCGATCGAGCTGTGGAACAAGGTCATCGACCTGCGCGGCGAAGACCCGATGGCGCTGACTCAGCTCGCAGGGCTGTATGAGTCGGCCCAGATGTGGCGCGAGCTGGTCGATGTGCTTGAGCGCACGGTGCGCATCACCGAGATCCCCGAGGATCGCATCCCGTACTTCAAGCGACTCGGCGCGATCTGGGAGGTCAAGCTAGAGCGCGATCGCGAAGCGCTGGATGCGTGGAACGAGGTGTTGCAGATCGACCCGCGCGATCTGGATGCACTGCGCGCGACAGCAGCGCTGTATCGCAAGCTGCAGCAGCCAGACGACCTAGTCGACACGCTGCATCGCCTGATCGAAGCCGGCCTGCTGCAGAACATGAGCGTCGAGGAGATCCGCGAGGCCTATGCCGAGCTTGGCAAGCTGTACGCCGAGCAGCTGATGCGGCCGAACGACGCCATCGACTCGTGGCGCAAGGTCTTCGAGTACAACAAGAAGGACTTCCGCGCGCTGGCTGCTCTTGAGAAGTTGTTCGGTGAGGAAGCGCGCTGGGAAGACGCGGTCGACGTCATCGAGAAGCGCATCAAGCTGCTCGAAAGCCCGGCCGACAAGATCAGCGAGCTGATCAAGGCCGCGAAGATCTGGGAAGACAACGTCAGCGATGCGGCCGCCGCCGCCGATGCCTACGAGCGCGTGCTGCAGATCGACAAGCACAACCTGACGGCGTCGCAGGCCCTTGAAAACATCTATCGGGCCCGGGCGTCGTGGAGCCAGCTGTCTGAGCTGTTGTTGGCGCGCGTCGAGTTTCCGAACTTTACGCCGCACCAGCGCATCGAGTCGTACCAGGCCATCGCGCGCATCTATGAAGACAACATGAACGATCGCGAGAGCGCGTTCGTGGTGCTTCAGGCGGCGTTCCGCGAAGACTACTCGGTTGACTCGACGGCCCGTGAGCTGGAGCGCTTGGGGTCGATCACCGGGAAGTGGGGCGACCTGCTGGGTGAGTACACCCAGAGCGTGCAGCAGCTTGCGGATCTGAAGGCCCGCGCCGACCTATGGGTCAAGATCGGCCGCTGGTACAACGAGCACCTGGGTCGTGTCGACTACGCCATCGCGTCGCAGCAGCAAGCGCTGGCCATTGACCCGAACCTCAAGGAAGCGCTGGCCAACCTTGCGGAGTGCTATCGCAAGACGCAGCAGTGGCAGGAGCTGATCCAGGTCCTCGAACACCACTCAAATGTCGAGGACGAATCACCGAAGAAGGTCGACATCCTAGTCGAGCTTGCCGAGCGCTATGAGAACCAGCTTGGCAACACGTCGAACGCGATTGGCGCGTACCGTCGTGCGATCGTCGCCGACCCGACGGCGATGCAGGCCCTAGACAACCTGGAGCGCCTGTATCTAGCGGGCCAGACCTGGGTTGAGCTGATCGAGATCCTGGGCCGCAAGGCGCAGATCATCGACGACCAAGACAAGGTCATCACGCTCAAGCGCCGCATTGCCGAGTACTACGACCAGAAGCTGCAAGAGCCCAAGAAGGCGATCATCAGCCAGAAGGAAATTCTGGATATCGATGCCGCCAACCTGAAGGCGATGCGCGCCCTAGAGGACCTGTACGCGCGCACGTCGCAGGCCGAGCCGTACCTGCAGATTCTCGAAGCGCAGCTTGATGTGGTGGCGACCGATGATGACCGCATCTCGGTCTATGAGCGCATCGCCGCAGCGTGGGAGAACCTGTTCAAGAAGCTTGACAAGGCGTCTGAGACCTACGAAAAGGTGCTCAGCATCGACGAGCGGCACACGCCTTCGCTGAAGCAGCTCGAGCGCCTGTATCGGCTCCAGCAGAAGTGGGCCGAGCTGGTCGATACCTAC
>Ga0272412_1000699_pt1 | contig 10656 bp, 8 predicted proteins | sample WWTPWeurt_MetaT_FD_193540 | JGI IMG/M metagenome (GOLD analysis project Ga0272412, IMG submission 193540) | Metatranscriptome of activated sludge microbial communities from WWTP in Nijmegen, Gelderland, Netherland - WWTP Weurt (Metagenome... | ecosystem: Engineered > WWTP > Aerobic digester >...
AACCGAACTGCCGCTGGCCGGAATCCTGGTGATCGATGTCGCCACGGTGATTGCTGCGCCTTATTGCGCGGGCATTCTTGGCGAATTTGGCGCTGAGGTGTTGAAAGTCGAACATCCAGTCGGCGGCGACATTTGCCGCCGTTACGGCACGCCCACCGCTCGGGGCGATACCCTGGCCTGGCTCAGTGAGGCCCGCAACAAAAAATCAGTCACCATTGATCTGCACCGCCCCGATGGCGTTGCCGTCTTTAAGCGATTGATCGAAAAGGCTGATGTCCTGTGTGAAAACTTCCGGCCCGGCACTCTGGAAAAGTGGGGGTTGTCTTGGGAAACCCTGCATGCAATTAATCCAGGTCTGGTCATGCTGCGGGTCACCGGCTACGGCCAAACGGGCCCCTATAAGGATCGGCCTGGTTTTGCCCGGATCGCCCATGCCGTGGGCGGAATTGCCTATTTGTCGGGAATGCCCAAAGGGACGCCGGTTACGCCCGGTTCAACCACGCTGGGCGATTACCTGACCGGACTGTATGGCTGCCTGGGCGTGCTGATGGCGTTGCGCTATCGGGAGCAGACCGGCATCGGCCAATACATTGACGCTGCGCTTTACGAATCGGTATTCCGCTGCACTGATGAACTGGCGCCGGCCTATGCCATGTACGGCACGGTGCGGGAACGGCACGGTCCGACTCATAATGATTTTGCCTGTCCCTATGGGCATTTTCCGACCCGGGACGGCAAGTGGATTGCAATTGCCTGCGCGACCGACAAGCTGTTTGTGCGCTTAACGGAAGCGATGGGGCGGACTGAACTAGCCTCTTCCGGCTTGTACGGCGAGCAAAAAACCCGGCTGGAACACCGCCATGATGTCAATGAAATTGTCCGGGACTGGTGTGGTTCGCTGAATCGTGAAGAAATCCTCAAGCGCTGTTTTGCCACTGGAGCGCCGGCGGGGCCACTGAACAACATCGCCGACATTTTCGGGGATCGCCAATTCCATGCCCGGCGCAATCTGACTGCGATTGATGATCCGGATTTGGGTGAAACCATTGTGGTTCCCTCGGTGATTCCCCGACTGTCGGAAACGCCGGGGAAGATTCGTCATTTAGGGCCAAAACTGGGACAACACACTGATGAGATTCTGGAAAACCTGCTGGGGATGAGCAAAGAAGAAATCAGCGGGTTAAAAAAGAAGCGAGTGATTTAAGACGCAACTAACGTCGCTGCTTAGCATCTTTAAATCACTGGATTTCATTCCTGTGATCCAGCGCAGGAATGTGGCGACAGCAGGAGATGATCGGTAATGAGCGAAGTGAATTTACAGGATTGGGTGGGCCGAATCGAGGAGTTGCATGACCGGATTGATCCGACCCCGGTATTGGCAATGTCTCGCACCTTGGACTATCGGGATTTTACCGTTAAGGTCGGGGCGCCATTGCCGGAACTTTGGCACTGGCTGTATTTTCTGCCGATGGTCGCCCAATCCGAAATCGGTGCTGATGGTCATCCAAAAAAAGGTGGATTCTTGCCGCCGGTCGCCTTGGAAAGACGGATGTGGGCGAGTAGCCGGTTGACGTTTCATCAGGACTTAGCGATTGGCAAGGAAATTCACAAGACTTCGGAAATTCTCAAGGTTTCAGAAAAACAGGGCAAGACTGGCGGCATGGTGTTCGTAACCGTCCGGCATTCGGTTCATTCTGAACAAGGACTGGCGATTACTGAAGAACAGGATATTGTTTATCTGCCAATGCCGCAATCATTCACTCCACCGCCTCCTAATTTTGCTCCCGAAACACTGCAATGGCGGGAAAATTATCCGATGAGCCCGGTCTTGTTATTCCGCTTTTCCGCATTGACTTTTAATAGCCACCGGATTCATTATGATTGGAATTACGCGACCGAAGTGGAGAAATATCCAGGACTGGTGGTGCATGGCCCATTACAAGCGCTCTTGCTGATGGAATCAGCGAAGAAGCACCACTCAGAGGGAAAACCGGCCAGTTATAGTTTCAGGGCGGTAAGACCATTATTTGACTTTGACCAGATAGTGATTGGCGGCCAGCCAAAATCCGATGGCGGCCATGATTTATACACAGTTAATGGCGACCACCATATTGCCATGCAAGCCAGTATTCATTGGAGATAAAACATGCCTGAAAAACTGGAGCGTTCGGTTTTATTAGCGCCAGGTTCCAACTGGAAAATGATCGAAAAAACAGCCGATTCTAACGCGGATGCAGTCTGTATCGATCTGGAAGATGCGGTCGCCCCGGAAGAAAAGTCAGCAGGCCGGGCGAATGTCATTCGAGCTTACCGGGAACTGGATTTTGGCAACAAATTGCGAATGTTCCGGATGAATGGACTGGATACCCATTTTGCCTATCGCGATCTGATTGAAATTGTCGAAGCAGCGGGCGATAAAATTGATCGGGTCGTGGCGCCGAAGGTGAATCGCCCAGAAGATATTCTGTTTGTAGCCACTCTGCTGGAACAAATCGAAAGTTATAAAGGTTATTCACGCCCGGTGGGCATTGAAGCCCTGATTGAAACCGCGCTGGGTTGCATTAATATCAAAGAAATTGCCGCTTGTTCCGACCGATTGCAAGGACTGGTTTATGGCCCCGGCGATTATGCAGCCTCAGTCCAAATGCCGCTGGAATCGATTGGGGAAATGGACGAGAACGATGCGCTTTATCCCGGTCATCGCTGGCATCATGTCATGCATTCTTTGGTAAGCGCGGCTAGAGCCTATGGCAAACAGGTGATTGACGGGCCATTCGCCGGAATCAAGAACATTGAGGGTTTGACGCAGGCTTGTAAAATCAGTCGAGCCATGGGTTTCGACGGCAAATGGTGCATTCATCCCGGCCAGCTTGATACTGTCAATCAAACCTTTGTCCCGTCGTCAAAGGATATTGTCTGGGCGCAACAGGTTCTGAGTGAATATGAAGCGGCCTTGAAAGAAGGTCGGGGCGCAATCAGCGTCAAGGGTAAAATGATTGATGTCGCTTCACTCAGAATGTGCCAGCATATTGTTGAGAAAGCGAAGTCAGCCGGATTGTTGAACTAAACAGCAAGGTCACTGATTCAATGAGCAAGATACTGGAAGGATTACGCATTGTGGAAGGATCTGCATTTGTCGCCGCGCCTCTGGCGGGGATGACTCTGGCGCAAATGGGGGCGGATGTCATTCGTTTTGACCGGATTCAAGGCGGGCTGGATTATCACCGCTGGCCGGTCACCAAAGATAACAAAAGTCTGTTCTGGGCCGGATTGAATAAAGGCAAGCGTTCCATTGCGGTGGATTTGAATACTCCGCAGGGTCAGGAAATTGTAACCCGGCTGATTTGTTCACCTGATCCCAACGCCGGGATTTTTCTGACCAATCTCCGAGTGCGAGGCTGGATGGATTATGAGCATCTAAAAAAGCACCGTGATGATTTAATCATGATGACGGTGCTGGGTAGTCGGGATGGCGGCCCGGCGGTTGATTACACGATCAATCCGGCTGTCGGTTTTCCTTATGCGACTGGTCCGGAAGAATCCACTGATCCGGTCTGTCATGTGCTACCCGCCTGGGATTGCATCACCGGCCAGATGCTGGCGCTGGGACTGCTGGCGGCAGAGCGGCATCGCCGAATTACCGGTCAGGGGCAGGCAGTAGAAATCGCCTTGAAAGATGTAGCGCTGGCGATGCTGGGCAATCTGGGCATCCTTGGCGAAGTCGCCATTAACGATTTTGATCGGCCCAAATACAGCAACTATCTTTATGGCGCTTATGGGCAGGAGTTTCAAACCGCTGACGGTAAAAGGGTCATGATCGTGGGGTTGACCCGGCGGCAATGGGAAGGACTGGTTAAGGTCACTGGGTTACAGGCGGAAATGCAGTTGCTTGGAGAGAAACTGGGCCTGAACTTGAACCACGAAGGTGATCGGTTCAAGTCCCGGAAAGAGATTACCGCCCTGCTGGAGCCGTGGTTCCGAGCCAGGAAAGTAGATGATTTCGCCCGGCCTTTTAATGAGGCCGGCGTGACTTGGTCGGTATTTCGCACCTTCCGGCAAACCCTGGAGCAAGACCCGGATTGTTCTCCGCAACACCCGATGTTCCGCATGGTGGAACAGCCGGGCATCGGCAGCTATCTGACGCCCGGCAGTCCGTTTGAATTCAGCCGCTGCGAACGGCAACCGCCGCAACCGGCAGCGATATTAGGACAGCATACCGACGAAATTCTGACCGGGATTCTCGGCCTGAGCGATGCGGAAATTTCGCGGCTGCATGAGGCCAAGGTCGTGGCCGGACCACGTCTTTAAAAACCCAGGACTTTCGCGTGCGGTGGCGTAGCACGCTTTTGCCATCAAAGCGAAAGTCCTTCGGTCCTTAGCTGGCTGCTTCCATCGCGGTAATCGCGTCAGCCATGCCAACCACCCGCAGGGCGCTTTCGACATGGAGGTTTTCAACCAGCCGGCCATCGACTACCACCACGCCCTCGCCACGCGCCGCCGCCGCCGCATACGCTTCGATAATCCGGCGCGACCAGGCGACATCCTCCGGGCGGGGCGTAAACACCTTATTGCAAGGGCCAAGCTGTTTGGGGTGAATCAGGGTCTTACCGTCAAAGCCCAGCTCATGACCTTGCTGGCAGGCGAATGCAAACCCGGCCTCGTCGTTGAGATCGAGATAAACCCCGTCGAGAATCGCCAGCCCGGCGGCGCGGGCGGCCAACAAACACAGCCCCAGCGACGCCATGAACGGCAGGCGTTCGTGGGTATGGGCGCAATCCAGCTCCTTGGCCAGGTCCGAAGTCCCCATCACCAGGCATTCCATCCGTGGCGTGGACTCGGCGATCCGCTGCGATTCCAGAATGCTGCGCGGGGTTTCCATCATCGCCCAGATGGTCATTGATTCCGGGGCGCCGTTGGCCCGCATGATCGATTCCATGTGCCGGATGGCGTCGGCGCTTTCCACTTTGGGCAGCAGCAGCGCATCAGCCCCGGATTTTGCCGCCAGGGCGATGTCTTCATAGCCCCATTTGGTGGACAGGGCGTTCACCCGAATAATCAGCTCACGCATCCCGAAGCCGCCGGCGGCAACCGCTTCGCACACCTGCTTACGAGCCAGTTCCTTGGCGTCAGGAGCGACCGCATCTTCCAGATCGAGAATCAGGCCATCGGCGGCCAAAGTGCGGGCTTTTTCAAGGGCGCGGGCATTAGAGCCGGGCATGTACAACACACTGCGACGGGGGCGGACGGATTTAGGCATGGGGGTTCTCCCTGGTTATGAACGACAAAATTACGAATCCAACACTTAAACAAAGGTAGCACAAGCAACGCAGTCCGGCGGCCGGGTTAGGGATCCAGCGCATTCCAGCGTTTACCGGATGCGGCAGCTTTGGTTTAATAACCCGTCCATCAAAAAACTGCGCTACCTCTTAGCGAACCTGAGTCAGCCATTATAAAGTCCCTGCCGCCCATGAAAATGCTTGAAGTCCTGCTGGAACGCACCATCTTGCTGAGTCGCTGGCTGCTGGCGCCGCTGTATCTGGCGCTGATTGCCGTGCTGATTCTGTTCACGGTCAAAGCCTTCCAGGAAGTCATTCACCTGTTCACGGTCATCATCACCGTCAGCGAGGTGGAACTGGTTTTGTCAGTGTTGGCGCTGATCGATATGGCGCTGATCGCCAACCTGCTGGTGATGGTGATCCTCAGCAGCTACGAAACCTTTGTTTCCAGTTTGGATGTTACCGAGGATCAGGAAAAACCGGCCTGGATCAGCAAAACCGATGCCGCCACGATCAAAATCAAGCTGGCTGTTTCCATCGTCGCCATTTCTTCCATTCACCTGCTCAAGGCGTTTATGACGGGCGTGGCGCAGAAGGACGATGTATCGCTATGGAACAACCAGGTGTTCTGGCTGGTGGTCATTCACCTGACGTTCGTGGTGTCGGCGCTGATGATGGCGGTGATTGACCGGATCGTATTTGCCCAGCACCGCGATCATTGATCAGCGAAAGATTCTGCTGGCCCACCCAGTCGCGGGCGAACTGCCAGGCCGCCCGGCCACTGCGCGATCCCCGCTGTAAAGCCCATTGCAAGGCTGCCGCCCGCGCCGGATCATCCAACCCGGCGTTCCATCCCAGTTGCTCCAGCCAGTGGCTGACAATTGCCAGATAGTCGTCCTGGCTGAACGGGTGAAAGGCCAGCCACAGCCCGAATCGCTCTGAAAGCGAGATTTTCTCCTCCACCGCTTCACCATAATGCAACTCGCCCTCGACGAGGCGGGCATCCTGATTTTCGCGCAGATATTCAGGCAACAAGTGGCGGCGGTTGGAGGTCGCGCACAGCAGCACGTTGTCAGGGGCGGCGCTGATCGAACCGTCCAGCATCGCCTTCAGCGCCTTGTAACTGGGATCGTCCGCCTCAAACGACAGGTCGTCGCAATAAATGAGGAATCGCTCCGGGCGTTCAAACAGCGGATCAACGATGTCCGGCAGATCCAGCAGATCATGCTTTTCCACTTCGATCAGTCGTAGTCCCTGGTCGGCGTATTCATTCAGCAGCGCCTTGACCAGCGACGACTTGCCAGCGCCCCGCGTTCCCCATAACAGCGCGTGATTGCAGGGCTGTCCGGCCAGAAACTGCCGCAGATTCAGATCCAGCGCCGCTTTCTGGCGGTCAATCCGTTGCAGATCGACCAGCCGCAATTGGTGGAGATGCCGCACCGGCTGGAGAACCCCGCGCTGACCGGACCGCCGCCAGCGAAAGGCCCGGTAGCGCTGCCAGTCGGGGGGTTCCAGCGGTTCGGGCAGCAGCGCATCGACCCGGTCCAGCGTCGCGACCAACCGCATCGCCAGTGCTGCATCCATGATCAGCGGCTCATGACCAGGGCGCTGTTGGAATCGATCAGCCCGATCAGATCGGCGACAATCCGGGTGCTTTCTTCCAGCGCCGCATCCGGGATCGCGCTGTCCTTGCCTTCGGGGATCTCATCGCCCGGTTTGAGCAGCGGTAGCCCCTTGGCGATGCGATAGCGGTTCTCGCGCTCCCGCTGCCAGGCCTCAATTTGCTCCCGTTCCGCCCGGCGCCGACTTTCCAGCAGCGAGACCGTGGTTTTGTCCCGCTGTTGCCGGGTGAATTCGATATCGTGCAGGAACGCCTGGTAATCCGGATCGCCCGCGATTCGGGTCTGATGCCGCCGCGCCAGTTCCGGGGCCAGCGTGGTCAGCCGCTGGTCGCCGCGATAGCGGGTCGCGGCGATCTCGTCCCAGGGCAGTGCGTTTTTCTGGGCGCTTTCGCCGGTTTCCGCACTGTCCACCACCGAGGGAATCGCAATGTCCGGCTGTACGCCGCGATGCTGGGTGCTGCTGCCGTTGACCCGGTAGAACTTGGCGATGGTCATTTTGAGCTGACCCTGCGGATCTTTGGCCCGGGTCAGGCGGTTCAGATCGACCAGGGTCTGCACCGTGCCCTTGCCGAAGGTCGGATCGCCGATGACAATGCCGCGCCCGTAGTCCTGGATCGCGCCGGCGAAGATTTCCGAGGCTGAGGCGCTGGCGTGATCGACCAGCACCGCCAGGGGTCCGGTGTAGACTGGAGCGGGTTCACTGTCCTTTTCGACTTCGACATCGCCATCGGCCTGTCGGACCTGCACCACCGGCCCGTCGCCAATGAACAGGCCGGTCAAATCCACCGCTTCTTGCAGTGAGCCGCCGCCATTCTCGCGCAGGTTCAGCACCAGGCCGTCGATCTGACCGTCCAGATCGTGCAGCAGGCGCCGAACGTCGCGAGTGGTGCTGCGGTAGTCGGTCACTCCGCGCCGGGCCGCATCGAAATCGCTGTAGAACGCTGGCACGGTGATGACGCCGATCCGCACCTCACGACCTTCAGCGCTCTTGAATTTTTTAATCTCGCTCTTGGCGGCTTGCTTTTCCAGCTTGATGGTGTCGCGCACCAGCCGCACGGTTTTTTCCGCCGCCGCCGCGCCGGTCTTGCCGGGTAATACTTTCAGTCGCACCACCGTGCCGCGCTGGCCGCGAATCCGGTCCACCACGTCATCGAGCCGCCAGCCGACCACATCCAGCCAAGCGCCATCGTCGCCTTGGGCGACGGCCACGATCTTGTCGCTGGACTTGATCTGCTGGCTGAGATCGGCGGGGCCGCCCGCCACCAGTTCCACGACCGTCACCTGTTCATCTTCCATGCGCAGTACGCAGCCGATGCCTTCCAGGGACAGGCGCATCTGGATGTTGAAATTCTCGGTGTTGCGGGGGGAAAAGTAGGCGGTGTGCGGATCGAAGGCTTGGGCGACCGCATTCATGTATAACTGGAATACGTCATCGCTACTGGATTGCAGCGCCTGCCGCAGCCGGTTGTCGTAGCGCTTGCTGAGCAAATCGCGGGCGGCGGCCTGATCCTTGCCAGACAGCATCAGGGTCAGCATTTCGTGCTTGAGCCGCTTGCGCCAGAGTTCATCCAGTTCCGCCGGGGTTTTCGCCCACGGGGCGTCCTTGCGATCGACGATCAGCGTTTCGTCGACGTCGAAGCGGAAGTTCTGTTTGAGCAGGGCCTGAATGCGAACCGTGCGATCCGCCAGTCGGCGCAGGTAGAGATTGAAAATCTCGTAGGCCGGCTGGAGATTGGCGTTTTTGAGCGCATCGTCCAGAGTGGTGCGGTATTTCTCAAAATTGGCGATGTCGCCGGCCAGAAAGTAGGAACGGCTGAAGTCGAGATCGTCGAGATAGTGGGTCAGAACCTGCGCCGACAGCCGGTCATCCAGTTTACTCTGCCGGTAATGGTGCTGCGCCAGCAGTTTGGCGATGGTCTGATCCAGTGAGGTCAGCCGGGCGGTCGGGGCCAGAGGTTTGACATCGAGGACATCCATGTCCGGATCAGTGGGTTTAGCGAAAGCTCCCGGCAGACTCAGGGCCAGCACCAGGGGGAGCAAAGAGAGCAGGGAGCGCCGCTTCAGGTTTTTAATGTTGGACATGGTGTTTCTCGACGGGTCTCGACTGGCCGCATCGCCTGCAGTCACCTCAGGACACCGAAGGCGATGCAGACGCCAAGGACGATGAGGATGATGGCGAAGATGAAGATGAAGATGATGATGAAGGATGCACCAGAGCGATATCGGTGGCGACGGGTTGTTTGCCGTTCGGTTCGGCCAGAGTGAACTCAAAAATATGGTTGCGAGAAGGCAGTTTCATCACGTTGAAGTTGTCCGGCAGACTGGAATCATGGAAAAACGCGGTCCGGTAGGGAGAATCGGCATCGCGGGAGTCGGTTTTCCACAGGTAGGGCGACAGTTTGACTAGAAAACGCATGAAGCCAAAGCTCTTGTTGTCGTCGTGGTGATAGCAGTAGCCGCGCACCCGCGACCCCATGGCGCCCCAGGTTGGCGAGAAGTAGTCATCGCCACGCGTCGGCAGCAGGCCCGGCACCAAGTAGCCGGAGACGTACATGTCGGATTCGCGGCGCAGTTCTTCGGACACATTATCGAAGGCCAGAGTTTCCACCCGGCAACCCTTGTTTTGCAGGGCGCGGACTACTTGGACGAAATCGCCATCGCCGGTGACTAGCAACACCCGGTCCAGATTTTCGGATTGCAGCAGCACGTCCACCGCCATATCGAGATCGGCATTGGCCTTGCCATAGCGGTTTCCCGCTTCGTCCTGGAACCATTTAACCCGCTTTTCAATCACTTTGTAGCCGAGTTCCCGCAAGGCTGACTGATAGGCGCGAGCCTTGTCGCGATAGACCGTGTTGGTTTCGGCGCGTTCCTCATCGTAGGACAGATAGACGTTCAGACGGAGAGGTTCGGCATGATCGCGGCAGGCGAATTCGCGCAAGACGTCATATTGCATCCGCTGCCCGCCGTTACGAGAGATATTGGCGGCATCCACATAAACGCCCACTTTGGCGTGAGATTTGAGTTCGATAGTCATGTGCTGGTTTTAATACTCGTTAATGTTTCGGTGAAATTAATGCATTGCTTTGCTGTTGACGACGGTTTGCATGATATTTTTTATCAGAACCCCGAGTCTGCAGTCGCCGCATTTTAGCAATTTTAGAGGCGGTGCAAAAACTAACTGATTGATTGTAGGAACTCGCTTATGGCGATGATCTGTAAAAAACGCCCACAAGCGAGTTTTTGTAGCGACAACACTTTGATTTTAAAATCTTAGTTTTAACGTAGCCTTTTAAGGCTATTTCAGTTTCTGGTGGATATCGATCAGCCGGGTTTCCTCGCCCATCACCACCAGCACATCGCCCGCCGTTAGCAGGTAATCCGGATTAGGCGCGAAGGGCGCGGTTTTTTCCGCCGCCGGCTTGATGGCGATGACCTGCGCCCGATAGCGGGCGAGCAGGTCCAGATCAGCGACCTTTCGCCCAACAAAACTGGTTGGCGTTTGCACGGTAATAACGAAGAAGCCATCGCCCAGCGCCACTGCATCCAGCAGTTTGGACCGGGAATAATGCAGCAGATGAGCGGTCTTGACGGCGATTTCCTGCTCGGGCTGCACCACATGGCTGGCCCCGATCAGGGTCAGAATTTTGGCCTGATCAGCGTTGGCGGCTTTGACCAGCACTCGAGGAATGCCCAGTTCCCGCAGGTAGTGGGTCAGCAGCACGCTGGTCTCAAAGCGCTCGCCCACGTCCACCGCC
>Ga0272412_1000700_pt1 | contig 10650 bp, 4 predicted proteins | sample WWTPWeurt_MetaT_FD_193540 | JGI IMG/M metagenome (GOLD analysis project Ga0272412, IMG submission 193540) | Metatranscriptome of activated sludge microbial communities from WWTP in Nijmegen, Gelderland, Netherland - WWTP Weurt (Metagenome... | ecosystem: Engineered > WWTP > Aerobic digester >...
GGCGTTCCCTGCTGAGGAGTAGTCCCTTGCTGAGGAATCGAGACACCGGGTGATGCCGGTAGCTTGATTTCAGTCTGAGGTTTTGTTATATCCGTACTTGGTGTAGTACTTGGAATTTCTGCTATCGTAATATCACGAGTCGGAGTCTTTATATCCGTCGTAGTTGGTTTTTCGTCTGTGACCGGCTTTTTAATATCAGCTTCGGCTATTGTAACATCCGGCGTTGGAGTCTTTGTATCGTCCGATGCGCCTACTGTTTCTTTCGTGACATCCACTGAAGGCGCTTCTACAGCACTGAGTGCTAAATCAGCTACTGCCAAGCGTTCGGCAGTTCTGTAGGATGGAACGCTGATTCCCTTTTCCCATTGAATAGTAGCCAGATAATGTGGCGGCTCAACGAAGGTTGAATCATATTTTCTAATAGTGTCGGTGATGTTGTCTATTCCAAACTTGACAGCGATTCCAAATCTGGCAAAGATAGTATTCCATGAGGATCCGAGATTGGTCGTAGTGACGGTACCTGAGTTTAAGGTAATATACGGACACAGGCGAAATCTGAATCCTGACGATAAGGTAGCAGAGACAATATCAAGCCCGAGCCCTACATGGGCTCCAAATCTGAACGGAGTCGCCGTATAGCTTGGATCGACTCTTTGTTCAGTAATATGACCGATATTATCAAATTCACGAACCGTACTGGCTCGTGCTCCGGCAAGTATTTCAGCATCGATCCCCCCCATAAGGTGGAGACCTTTGTTATTGAGGTTGTATCGTATCTCGGGTGAAAAAGAAATATAGTAATTTGTTGCTATTGTCGAATAGCGATGGAGGGAATCCACCTCACGGCTGTTGACAGTAATTCCACTGATGACTTCACTTTCCCCTGTCCCGATTCGTTTATCGAAAAGTGCTACTTTGAGAGAAACACCAAGCTTTTCACCAACCGGTACATACTCAGCGAGAAGACCTGTATAATATCCATTTCCATCACCATCGGCAATACTAATCGTACCACGACTTTCATCCGGTGCGAGTCTGTTGACATTGATTGTACCAAAATACAGGCCGCCAATACCACCAACCATTCCACCGAACCAAAAATCACCGCCACGGCGATATCGTATCAACGTATCTAAATTAGGGAGGACTTGAATATCACGAAATTCAGTTGCCAATCGTTGAGCATGTACTTCTTGCGGTAGAAGGTACATACCGAAAAGTACTGAAAAGAAGACAATTTTCAGGATAAACGTGACAATATTTTTGGGATATCTAGCTAACACAGGTTCCAAATATGGTAATGTACAATCAATTTCATTATCTCATCAACTCTAGCTTAACAACAGCCTTAGAGAGCTCGACCGATTCATCTTTAATAGGTGAAGCAACAAACACAATAATATACATCCCCTGAATAGCAAATTGTGATGCTTGAAAATTCACTTCATGAAAACCGATTTTCATGAATTTGTTATCCATCAGTGTCGTCACTAATTGTCCGATCGGATCATAGACTTTTATTGTGAGGTACACATCGTCATCGAGTTTGTAATCAACAGCAGTACCTTCGCTGAACGGATTCTGGCGGGCTGCCGCCTTGACAATCACAGAATATGGCACGGTGACCGAGCATATTCCCTCAATTGGGACGCCTGCTGAGTCTACATTAACCGTATTATCACTGGACATACTGACGACTTTATAGAAATAGCGTTCTCCCCTCAGCACATCGACAGAGTCGAAATACGGAGGATAAAGATGTCTGCTGTTTGTATTACCCTGCCCTATACCGGGAAAAGACGCAATTTGCTCATATTGCAAGGAATTAGGGTCCGTCGAACCGTACGGAAGCAAGGCACGCCAGAGCGTAAATCCGTAGCTGTTACGTTCAGACGTCGTCGACCATTGAATCCGGGCGACTTTTTGACCTTCATAGTACGTACTATCACAGAGTACAATTTGCATTGTTGGAATGCGGGATGCAGGCTCAACATTAAAGAGCATACGATTACGCATTTCGATGTTATTATCACCTTCATGCCAGGGAATACTGTCATTCAGCAATTTATAAGCTGTAGTCTGAAAATACGCCTCCGGCTGAAGCCAAGCCAGTGAGACCTTTGCCGGGAACGGCGTACTATCGATAGTATAGATTTTGAATCTTCCTACCCGTAAGGGTCTTGCGGTGTCTAATTTCACTTCAAAGGCATCGGTATACAGCTTCGGACCAAGAACAGTAATACTTACGCGTTCAGCAGTTATTTTATTGCCGGTTAGGGTTGTATTGGTAATAATACGCGGCGTGATGGTATAGCTCGACAAATTCAAATCTGTCGAGTCTTTTATCATTTCAATTCCTAGATTATTATAAGGGCCGCCGCCGGTGACGGCGATTTGGAATGTACCATTTGCCCAGCGTAGCCACTCATCAGTTGTTCGTGATATCGTGAGAGTAAATTCGAAGGTATGATCATTTTCCAGAAGAGGTCGGGCAATCGTTGCAATAGCAAGCTCATTGGCCATAGCTGAGGATGAGGCTGGAAGACCTATCATCAGCAGGAGAAGTACGATGGCTTTGTACCAACAATGTAACACGCAATTTTTCATTCTGTTATAAATTCTATATTGAAAAACTCTCATATTAAGGAACGAGTGTCTTTCTGCCCATATTGGCATTATTCCAGCTAAGATTATAATCTCTTGTAGTGACAATACCGCTCAAGTCGGTATCTTCATTCCAATACCCTTCATAATCACGCCAATTCCAAATTCGGTCATAATCTCGTTGATCAATCACACCGTCGCTGTTGTAATCCCCTCCTATCATACCGTAAATAATAGAATTATCCGGTCTGCGAGCAATCGCTCTCAATGCATCTACTCCGCCGAGAACGATACGTTCATCCGATAAATCGACAAGCTTTAGCGTATCTTTAATTCCGGGAGCTGATAATTTCAGAGGAACTGGTGCTGCCGTCATTACTGCAAGATGGTTTCGGTGACGAACCACGACATAATAATCACCATTTTGTGTAAGTGGCAACTTAACAGCACTCTTACCATCGAGATCGACAAGACTTCCGTCAGCACGAAGTAAACAATTACGAAATACTTTGTCTCCACCGGAAAGCAACGTACGCACCTCAATAGTCACCCAGTCAACGATCGAATCGGGCATTGTCCGTACACGTTCTAATGACCGTAAGGGATCTAAATTATAAGGAGTAATATCTCGAGGTGTCGAGTCGATGAGATTAAATTTTCGAAGGTCAAATGTCATGCCGCCATCCCGATACGGACCTTCCATCAACACATGAGCCATAATAGAGGCAGCCGGCTTTTCAGAGCCATAGCGAAGCAATAAATCATTACCCGTAGCAAAGACGGCAGCATCGGGTAAGTTTGATGAGAATTTAAAGGGGTGAATACCGGGTAATTCAACATAACCTAAAGCACCAGCACTCGATAACTGTCTACTGTATGTATAAGTAGAATTAATTTGAGTGGTGTTTATATTTTTTGCACTAATCGGTGTTGTTTCGAAAAATTCCAGCTGAGATTCATCTATTTGATTACCGATTTCACTCACCCGATATCCTGCGCGAATCGTCGCCTCCCAATCCGAGGTGTCGGAATAATCGATGATAATTCTCCGATTGGCATCCGTGACATCCGTAAACTGTAACGGCGGGTTCGCCGGGCTTGCCATAGGAGTAACAGTAAAGGTCATTTCGCTCGGAATCACACTCCCGGAGGCAAAAGTCACGGTTGTGTTTCTATTATTAAACGTATAGCTTCCTAGACCGGATGGCATTGCCAGATGGCGGAATCCGCCAATCACTTCCTCGAGGCCACCGACATACGTAGCTGTTTTAAGAGGGTCTATCATTGTGAGAACATCTTTGTTCATCTGAACGTTACCGTTTTCGACGGTAAGATTACCCGTCATAAATACATTACCCCTTGAAACTTTATCAAGCAACGTTTTCACGTTTCCGTAGCCGTTGGTAAGAATTGTTTTCTCGATTTGCTGGCCAGATATGCCATTAAAAAAGACTGTTGAAGTTGGATGAGCCGTAAGGTTGGTACCGTCACCTGCATTTTGGAAGTCTCCGGTTACGATGAGGTTAGTCCCCTCACCGAGCCGCAGCACTCCATCGGTAGCGACGAGTTTCATTGTTGCCGTGCTTGCTACAGTCACATCTCCGGCTCCTTTGGGAGAGTGAAATTGTCCGGGGCTGACACTCACATCAGCATGAACAACTGCCGGTCTGCTTCCCATTTCCATAATCCCTTTACTTTTGATATCAATTGTACCGAACGTGATAGAAGTATCCCGCCCTAAGTTACCAAGATACATTTCACCGTTTACATGCAGAGGAGCAAGATTTTCGCTAGTCAGCACTGCATCAAGACGTACTATTTGAGCAGAATCGACAGATTTTGTACTAGATTTTGATTGATCACTTACCAGTAAATCTAAATTATAATAGCGATTGACCAGCGATGGTCCTTGCTCCGGGTAAATCGTCTGCGGCACAGAGCCGTCATAATGAAATGTACCCGAATAGAATCTCTTACCCGAAGTGGGAGTAATACTATATACATTACCCACATAGACATCTGTTGGAACAAGCTTGACGGCAGATTGGTCTACTTCAAGATTTGTATAATATCGAGCTTGGACACGCTGAGTATCAAGCTGATGTGTATAGCGGACGAGACCGCCTATACGAAAATTCCATCGTGATCCTAAAGCTGTGGATGCATTATCCCCGATGAACGGTACTTTATAATCACCTTCAGTGAATATATTATTCAGCCCAGTGAACTCAATAATCCCGCCGGAATTGTCCACTTTGGATATATCAGGCTGATAGTTGGCAAACTTCCCGTTATCGGCCAGAAATCGTAGCATTCCGTTATTGGTAATTGAGCCCGTCACATCATTCCATACATGCTGACCGATAGCAGTCGGGAATACCGTTCTCCCTACTTCAACCGTACCAGTGTTTTCTATAATTCCTTTGTTGTGTACCATCTTATATACACTGAGCAAACCAGTTCCTAAACGGTACATTGCACCCTTGTCATCGACTATACAACTGTCAGTCGCGATGCCAAGCGACGAATCCTGCATTGTAATTGCTCCCGATTGAATTGCCATGCTGCCATTAACCTGCAGCAGTGAATTTCCCTGGAACGTTGATTGCCCGTTACCTACACTACAATAGGTGCCGTTTACCCATACAATACTGCCGGTTGTTGCTGTCAGTAATGCACCGTTATTCGTAAGTAATTGTGCATAAACAGGACAAGCCGCCCACAGAACCAGAAGAACTGTAAGGCGGCTTATCGTTGAAAATGCGAGAGAGAGGCAAAATTTTATCATATTACAATCAGCGTAATCTCTTGACTTATAAAGCGTTCTATTATTTCACAATGAGAAGCTGCTGTGAGCTTACAATTTTGCCGTCAGCCACAAGCGAACACGTGTACGTACCGGATGCCAAATCTTTTGCCGAAATCGTCACAGAATTGAATCCTTTCGAGGTCAGCGGCATGCTTACTACCTGACGACCGTCTGAAGAGCGATTGACCATTAGTACTGCCTGCGATACATTTTCAGGCAAATAATAGGAAATCTCAGTACTTTCTGAGAAAGGATTTGGATCACTTTGCTTAAGAGTCGGAAAATCACCTACATATTGATTTCCACCCTTTGTGGAGCCACCTGAAGCTGCTAAGCTCTTCATGGCAGCTTCGAGCTGTGCGAGGCGGGCTTCGAGTGTTTGTACTTGTGATTTGAGTGCGGTATTTTCTTTTTTTAAGTCTTCTAAGCCCGACATTGTCGCGAATGTACTCATCGTAAGAGGAGTAATCACACCCATTTTATCGATCTTGAGGACGAAGTCATCTGTCTTTGGGGGAACAGGTAATGTGAGTACATATTCACCGGCGAGTGCACTCGGCGGAGCGACAACTAATCGGCTAAGTTTATCTCCTTTATTGACGAACGAGATATTGAACTTACGCATATTGCTAACAGGAACTTGTACCTGCGCCTGTGCTTGCAATGATACCAATACAGTCAATATACTGCAAGCTAACACCAGGAATTTTATGTTGTTATTTTTCATAGTTTTACCTTTTATTCAAAATTGGTGTACCAGAGTTGTTAATTAATAAGTTGGCAACCAGATTATCTGCAATCTGTCGCTTATGGAAATGTAAATTACTGCGGACGTCCAACCATTCTCCAACGTTGTGAAGTAGCATCGTAAATCAGCGTAATTCCTTGTTTTGTAGTCAACGCAACATCTTTGTAGAATGAAAATCTATTAGCTGCACTTGAGCCGTTATTGTCTTTCTTTAACGAAATTGTATAGTTACCCACATTGACAAGAATAATCATTTTTCCATCACATACACCACTTGAATTAATACCTGTCAAATACACGTTGCCGCCATCATCATCATCATCATCATTGTCGTTATAGCAGTCGTCATCGCCACCGGCATTGGAAGAGATTCTGAAAATTGTATTATTATTGATATTTGTCAGATTCACATTGTTTTGCGTACCGTTATAAGCACTTTCAGTGACTACTGAATAGCAAACTCCTGAGTTACTCTGACTCGTCCACGACAAATTACCGGAGCCGTCATTGGTCAGGTATGTGTTTGATGAACCTTGTGAAGTAGGTAATACATACGACACATTTGAGCTCATACTACCTGCCTTGAATGATGTATAATTTGCACCGGAGTAATTCGAGCTGCTGTTTGGCTCATAAAATCTAATCTCACGTGCTGAATTATCCACATTACCGATGACCATATTGGTGTTACCGAAATACGCAATACTGCTCATACCGGATACATCCGTTACTGTCGCGCCGTTATCACTGCTAAAACCAAAACTATAATCTCCGATTTTTAAATTAACACCACCGGGAATTGCAGATTTGATACCGGCAGTATTTCCACTACCGCCACCGATTGTACCGTAATCACCGGTAATCGTATTGACAGCACCGCTCTTACCGCCGCCGCCGATTGTTGCACCATTATACGATGAAGCTACGCTATTCGATGCATAGCCACCGATAAGTGTCGGACCTGCACCTACTGAAGTTGCAGGACGGTAGTTCATGACCCGGAGGTTGTTAGCGCGTAGATTCAATTGAGCTGTGTCGGTCGTTCCTAAAAACTCAGTCGAAGAGTTTACCAAAGAATTACCGCTTGTGTACCAACCTGTACCTGCCGGGGTACCCCAACCTAATGTGTAGGTCGATGAAGGCACATTCATACTAGTCACAATCAGTGTTTGATTGAGTGTCGTCGGAGGTGCGGCAGGAAGGAAGAAGGTATAGTTTGTATTCAACGCAGTTGAAGCACCAAATTTAATTGTATAGAGAGGCGCAGTATAATTCTGCAATGCAATAATTTGGTCAGTCCGAACATTTTGCGAGGAGGCAACCCCAAGCAAACCGAAGAAGATGGCTCCGCAAACAGCGAGAGCACGAGTTTTCGAGTAGAGTGTCTTCATAGATATCTCCAAAAAATAATAAAACACCTAATTAATTACAAATGTATAAATATAGCCTTAATATACTAATATTTCTGCTATTTACCAAATAATTCTTAGTTCAGCGAACGTGCTGTTTCTACCCAGCTGGTACCATCCCAGATCAGAGTGATAGCTGACTGGGTAAATGCAGGCTGGAAGTTACCGCTAAGATTGAGATTACCCGAATCGTTCAGCAGAAGCATACCCGCGCCGCTGTAATTAAATTGCAATATTAACAACTGACCATCCTGCAAACCGTTGCTTAAGGTTATTGTCCAGTTAGTTCCTGTTGTATTAGTCAAACGGATATACGTACGGTTACCAACTGTGATAGCAGTATTAGACGTAATACTCTGAGTCGATGGACGAGCGGCAATACCACCATTGATATCCATTTGTACTGCAGCCTCGGACGAACCAGACGTGCCTACTCCCACATTACCCGAAGCATGAATCTTAATGCGTTCGTTGTTATTCGTCTTGAAGATTAATGGTTTATTATCGGTAGTTCCTAAGAAATTTACGGTTGAATCTGTCGATGCATTTCCAAGTAATGCCCAATTCGTACCACTGCTTGCATTCACCCATCCGAGAGTAAGGGTCGTATCATTGGCTGCAGCACCGGATTTACTGATAATTGACAACACCTGATTCGCTGTACCGCCGGTAGCCGGCATTACATATTTCAAATCAGCAGTTTGAGCTTGCGACAAAAATGCACTGAAATTTGTACCGCTTCCGCTTGGCTCCAACAACTGTAATTGATTAGCCGTGCCGTTGTTGGTCAATCTGAAATTACCCGTTCCTGTCTTGAAGAAATCCATCGTGAAGTTACCGAGAGTATCAATTGTATTGCGTATTAATGTACCGCCGAGCTGAACAGTCGTACCACTCAGAAGCAGACCGTTGTTTGCAGCTGTTACTCCAGAAGAAGGCGAGCTCCAACTAAGGGTGCTCGTAGTCCCGCCTGAAGATGTAAGCACCTGACCTGCCGTAGGAGCCGTCGTCGGCAATGTATAAATGAGGTCCGACCCCTGATTTCCTGCTTTAAAAGATGTATAATTTGCACCGGCAAATGTTGAGGATGCATTCGCTTCATAGAATCTCAATTCCCGTGCCGTATTATCGATATTTCCTATTACAAGATTAACATCTCCAAAATATGCTAAATTTGAACCTAATGAACCGGCATTTGCGGACGAGGACGAACCGCTAAATCCGAAGCTGCTTCCACCGATTGTCAGGCCATTACCGCCGGGTATCGCTGAATTCGCGCCGGTGGCTGTATTCCCAACACCACCAGCAACAGTAGAACCTATACCACTGGCAGTGTTTCCGCTACCACCACCGATTGTTGTATTCTGGTTGCTTGCTGTATTGGTAGTTCCACCACTTATTGTAGATGTAACCCCACTTGCATTATTAGTAGTTCCGCCGCCAACAGTTGTATTTTGATTACTTGCTATATTCGACACACCACCAGATATTGTCGAGCCGGTCCCACTCGCTGTATTACCACTACCTCCGGCGACAGTTGAGTTCTGATTGCTGGCTGTATTGGTCGTTCCTCCACTTACAGTAGATGCAACTGCATTAGCAATGTTCGTCGTACCACCGGCAACAGTTGAATTTGTATTACTTGATGTGTTATTTGAGCCACCGCCGATGACACTATTTGTACCCGAAGCAACCTGTGATGCACTACCTCTGCTTGATTGCAAATCAACTGCACCACTACCCGGAGAGTTCGGAAGAGTCGTCCCGTCAAATCGTTGCAAGCCACCGGTCGTGAATAATCGAAGTCTTCTTGAGCTCGCTGACAAAGGTGAGCCGTTTACCCGTAATTCCAAATCCTGAGCGTCGGTTGTACCGAGGAAATTTGTGCTGGGATTTGTACTTGCATTACCTGTGAGCGACCAATCTGTTCCTGACGAACCTGCCGTCACCCACGCCAAGGTGATTGTCGTATCATTTAATCCTGCTCCACTCTTACTTACAACAGACAATACTTGATTCGTATTACCACCGACTGCCGGTAGCACATATTTCAAGTCAGATGTCTGCGCTTGTGATAAGAATGCCGAGAAATTAGATCCACTACCATTTGGCTCGAATAATTGTAATTGATTGGCGGTTCCGGTATTCGTAAGTTGAACATTTCCGGTTCCCGTCTTTTGGAATATCATGTTGAAGCCGGCCTGAGTGAGCGTTGTATTCGCCGTCAATGCTCCACCTAACTGTACATTCGTTGCCGAACTCTTTGTAAGTCCATTATCTGCTGTTAAACTATTCAAGATTGTAGATACACTTGTCCATGTAGGTGCACCTGCTCCACCAGATGTAAGAAGCTGACCTGATGTACCCGCCGTGCTAAATGTATAACTCGTTCCATTTGAATAGGCTATTGTGCCGGCTGCGCCTATGGCCGTGGCGTTTGTTCCGCCATTGGTAATTCCTAACGTTCCGGTTACCTCACTTGCACTTGCTAAGTTAATTTGTCCGCTTGATAATACACCTGCTGCACTGTTTTTCACGATTCCCGCGCTACTGAATTTGCTGACAATAATATCCGAAGCGACATTCGTATTGCCAAAGATAATATCGCCGGTGGCGGCTGCCCCGGTGCCAAGTGATAGGTTAAAAGTAGAATTATCGATAGTGGTAGTCTCATTTAATGTACCACCAAGTTCTACAGTAGTTCCTTCTACATTCAATCCGTTATCGGCTGCTGTTACTGTTGCGGCAGCAGGAGTAACCCATGTAGGCTGACCTGCTCCATTCGATTGTAATACCTGACCGGCTGTTCCAACAGTACTAAATGCATAACCCGTTCCATTTGAATATGCTACTGTTCCGGCTGCACCTACGGTTGTTGAGTTTGTTCCGCCATTCGTAATTCCTAACGTACCGGTCACTTCACTTGCACTTGCTAAATTTACCTGACCACTCGATAGTACTCCGGCGGCACTATTCTTTACGATACCGGCACTGCTGAATTTGCTGACTATGATATCAGACGCCACGTTGGTGTTGCCAAAGATAATATCACCTGTTGCTGCTGCGCCTGTGCCGAGCGA
>Ga0272412_1000705_pt1 | contig 10622 bp, 10 predicted proteins | sample WWTPWeurt_MetaT_FD_193540 | JGI IMG/M metagenome (GOLD analysis project Ga0272412, IMG submission 193540) | Metatranscriptome of activated sludge microbial communities from WWTP in Nijmegen, Gelderland, Netherland - WWTP Weurt (Metagenome... | ecosystem: Engineered > WWTP > Aerobic digester >...
AGCAATATTAACTATTGAACTAATCACACAATATAGCTCAAGATAAATAGACATATTAATACAGCAAAGTATATATGCAACCTATTATCGTTCTTGGCATTATTACCTGTAATTGTAGTCTAAGGACTTGTATTAGTATTTGTATTATTATTGTTGGTATTAGGCTTTGTTGTTGTGGTGGTACTTGTAGGAGTTGGATCATCCATAATTTCCTTAGTTGTAAACAAAGACAAATGATTGCAACAGCACGTTACCTAATAAGTTCCATTTCCTAATTTCTTTGTAGCGTTAACTGAGCATCCATCAGTGCTGTACGTGTTATTGGAATCAAGGTAAACACATTAGAAGGAGTTGTTGGGATTGGTTTTGTTAACAGATTTAGCTTACATTACAAATCTTATGGGACACTCACCAGTCAAGTTTTTGACAACAAGCTTGTTACCTGATGAAGGCTAAACAAGGTTAATTTCCAAATTATCAGAAGCAACAGTCTTTCCCCCCTTGGCAGAGCTAATGAGCGAACTGCTAGAGACAACAGTAGACACAGCTACTTCCTTTAAATCGCCCATGATAGTCTTGTTTATACCAATGCTCAGCTACTCAGATTTGCTGCTGCTGGGCATACTAACTTATATAGTGTTAGAACCTGAATTGCTATTGCTGTTGGTTCCAGCAGAAACAAGGATATTTTTGCCTGTTATAGAACCAGAGCTGAAGGAGGTTTCGGGGTTGGACTTGGATAGCGATTTGGCATTGCTCAACACAGCATTAGTCATCGTTTCCAATGTGCTACGCTGCATGGTTAAAGTTTGATTTTCATTGGAGCTAACATTCTTGCTGAGTTGGCTTTTTTGCAATTCTTGGATAGTTTCTAGAACAGTTGTGAGTGTCTTAGAATCTCCAACGAAGGAAGAAGCGCTTTTTAATTGATTTAACAGATCAGTGACAATAGTAGAGTTCAAGGTCTGGGTTTTAGCGACACTGTTGATAGTAGAAAGGATAGTTCCAACATTTTTGGTGTTCACGTTCTGTCCTTTCAGTTGACCAACGACTTGGGCAATCAATTCTTATAGATTCTAGCGGCTTTCTGTGTCCATTTCAACATTACAGAATATTCCTGTGTAATTTTTATTGCAAACGCATTCGTATCTTAAAGTACCACTAATCTAACTGCACACTCCATTGCCGCAGCAAGGAGATGCTACTGAAGCGTTGCAAGGGCCTTACACTAGATAACTTGGATCCTTCATTATATCATCGGCTGAAGGACATGACTATTTCTTATCAGAGAAGTCACTCTAGATCTAGGAAGCCCCTAATGCCAAGTCGATGTCTTTGAGGACGGCTGTCTTATTATTGTTAGAGGCATTGAAAGCTTGTGAAATCTTTTTGATTGCGGAGCTGCCACTCAATTTGAATGTCGGGTTAGCGGTGGCCTTAATCTTTCTCACTGTCTGATAATAGTTTTCACCGAAAGAGAAAGCGAATTTAATTTCAATATTTTGATCCTTTTTGCGACTGGCGGGCACCACAAACTCTATGGAGTCAGAGCAGCTGGTAGAGGACAGTTAAAATGAATTAGATTGAGTCTCGTTGGTGGAGTTATTTGTTATGTTTTTGCCCTACTCAATTTCAATTGCGAACTTCCAAGTGCCCGAACTAATCGGTGGGCGAGTGTATGCGGGAGTGTTGCAAATAGAATATTTGGCCTTGAATTTTGTTTCCCCTGAAACACCTGATTTCGGTTCCACTTCGATCAAGTCAGCCTTTACTCCCAAATCTTCTGTCTTTCGGAACTACGGTACGTTTCTCACAGTTATATTCAAATCTTCTTAAAGTTTTTCTTATCTGTTGCTACCATTATAGGATAGTGTAATCACCACTCGTACTGTATAAGTTACAAACTATTGAAGGTTCGAGGCTGGGACTGATAGTGATCTCTTGTTTATAGCGACTTCTTCAAAGAACTTTGACTTAAGTTTCTTTACTTTGGAATTGTCTAGTTCAGTTACCTTGGCGCTTGGGTTGGACTGAAGTAGACCAGTGCTGTCTAACTTTGCATTCATTACAGACCATTGATAGGTTAAGTTGCCAAGGGATTGATTATCTTGAGTTGTACTAACATCTATATATAGTGCTTTCTTCAGAGGCTAGATGCCTGATTCTAGTGTGAGGGTTGGTCTGTCAATGAAAGAGATGGCAAACTATCCTTATTGTGGCATTGTACAGACTCGTTTGTTGCCCACTTACTGGATTACGTAGTCTCCAGGACAATATTCTCCAGCATAGCAGATCTTCTAATCAGGGATATAGAGCTCTGATGAAATACATTCTTTACAATGATCGCGGCATGGAACGCATTCAAGGTTAACTTTTTGTCCTTTGTAAATAGGGTTATCATCTTTGTCCTTCTACCAAGGTAGATTGTCGAATATAGGACCATACTAAGCATCAACGGCCACAGCGTAGTTAGTATCAGATTCCAGTTTTATGGACTCTTCAGTCATGGCAAGCTTTTCCTCAAGTTCAGTCTCCGAAAACATGGAAGGATTTAAGTAATATAGAGAAATGAGGAAAGGAAGCGATCCAGAAGGACATGCTTTGGCATAGCACTTGGTTAGGGGGACACCATTCTCAATGTCTGAGAAACGGTAGAACCCATCTTAGCAACGATTGCAAGTCTATGTAGATGAACATTATTGGCAACCAGCAGTGCATGCAGTGCAAGAGTAGTCTGAGATATCCAAGAAATACCCAGTTATGCACTCCAAACAGTCAGTGGCCAGCGGTCCAGTGCACATAGAGCATCGATTAACGCCATCACTGTTGGCGCTCTTGCAGGGTAGACAAGCACTAATTTCGCTATCATAATACTGCTGCATAGAGCATTAATCAGAGTAGCTACTAATAGATTTACAGCTACCATCTAACGCGTTAAAGAGTTCATTGGAGTTCTAACAGATGCAATAGTCTGCTATGGCATCATAGTAAGCATAGATACCACAATCTATCTTCTAACCAGATGAAAGTGAATCAAATCCTTGACCTCCTGAACCAACAGAGATCTCAGTACAGATACCTTGGGAGTTGAACTCATAACCCTCATTGCAGACGAGACAAGCAGCTGTTGCATCCAGACATTCATGGCAGCTATAGTGGCAGGCAGCACATAATAACAAGGATTAGTCGAAATATTCATTAAATTAACATTTAGCCACACACTCTGCTGTAACACTATTTATCTCATAACCTTTCTTGCATACTGTGCAATTTAGAAGCGAAGTCTCTGGTTTTCTAGGGTTGTTTAAATGACAGGTCTCACATGCATATGGGCAGTCAAAGCATTATACAAGTCCGTCTATGACAGCTGGAAACACTCCATTTTGATTGTTGCATAAAGCAGCGTTCAATTCATTATCAGAATCAGGCAAGGCTTTAAGACACATAAAAGTACCTGATAGATTATATCCGCTATTGCATGAAGAACAAACAATAGATTCATCATTAGTAAGGTCTGCCAATCTGCATGCAGAACAAGTGAATGGACAGTCTTGGCACTGTTGTCTATTCATTGAATAATATTGTTTTTAATTGCAGCTGGGAAGCGATGTGCACAGTTGCTTAGTTCCTGTCTTCTATAGGTAGTATCCATCTTTGCATGTCATGCAGAAGTTGTGACCCTCACAAGAGGAACAGCCATCGGGACATTACCCACAGATATGTTTCTTCTTTGTGCTTTCAAAGTACTTGTAGAGTCCCTGGTTAACGCCACAATCCACATCTTTGTTTGCACTAAAGATATTAATAATGCAGGCACCGCTGGTTGAGTCACGTGTATGAGATGTGGTGTTGCATTTAGAGCAGGTAACTTTGCTGTATGGATCGCTAGAATCTTGGGCTTTGCATGCTAAGCAACCTTCTGGACACTTCTGACACTAGGCAGTATAGTTCATAAAGGAAGAACTTTCAATGATAAGGTATGTTGCATCCGGACAAACAGGATTGGCAACACAAATCTTGTCTTTCTAGAAGTAGCCAGACTAACATTAGTAGCAAATCTCTTCAGGCTGCGATTATGAATTATCTATATCACAGGTCGCGCACTTGGCAATAGAGCATTTACGACAAGCCTAAGTAGTTTTGTTAACGAAGTAAGATACTTCTCCCTTACCGCAGTTCTTGATACATTTCCAATCAGTGTTCCAAGTGAATCCAGCAATGCAGTTGGTGCAGGCTATCTCAGGCACTGCATCAGCGAAGCCTTGTCTGCAGCTACTACATCCAATTGGGCATGCTTCACACTACTTAGTGATATAATTGAAAGTCTGACTGGCATCTGGGCATTTGGTAGCAACAATTAATTTGGTGTCTGGGGCGCAGCGGCGATGCTCCTTCAAAATAAAGTTCGTTATGCATTAGTCACAGACAACCTCTAAATACTCTTCATCGAATGCACAGGAAGTGCAAGAAGGAGGGCATTTCTCACATTTAAATGTTTAGGAAGCATCTAAAATAGCCATTTCTCCTTTATTGCAAGAGAGTACCGTAGCACTTGTATTGCGTTCACACCAAAGGCCTTCCAATATGAAGTCAGCTGCACAAGCCGAGCATTGAACCTTGTTGAGCAAGTAATTGAAACTACAGGCGCTGCAGCTTGATGGACAGTCGTAGCAATCCATAACCCAAGAAGTGAATGAATATCCATAGTATTAAGTGGCTTTACAAGAATCTTTCTTGCAGTACTAGGTTCCTTCCAGTTTGAATCCACTGGCACATTGGTCACACTACACTGAAAGGAGGTCGTCTGGGTTTGATGCAGAGCACCTTTCACAGTTGTAGGGACAGTCCTGACAACTATTGCTTACCGCTACTTACCCTGCAAGACATGAGGATGTGTTGAATTTACACTGTAAAGTTGAGGAGTCTCTTTCGTAGCCTTTAACACAGAAATTTACTTGGCATTACAGAACTCCTGCTGTGGTGTTACGCTAGCAGCGACGGCAGAAAGGTGGGCATTCCTCGCATCCTATTTCTGTGTTGAAAATAGTACCTTCTGGACATATTTTGTTAACACAGAGGCCAAGTTTTGTTAGGAAAAATTCCACATCATTAACGCATTTTAAGCAACGATCTGAGCCAATAGTTTCATCGTACACGCAATTCAAGCAGTTAATTCCACAATCGTAGCATAAGTTGTCACTAGGGTCAACCTTAGACTTGCTGTATTACCCTTCCTTGCAAGAAACGATTCCTTATTTACTCAAAGTGTTTTCGAACACACAACCCATCGTGCGTGTATATATAAAGCCGTACATGCATTACTAGCAAATTTCCTTTTTCAATACTCCATCAAAACTGCACAAAGCACAATTGGCTGGACAATCTTAACATAGGTTAGCACCAATTCCTTGATATTTACCTTCGGGGCAGCTTGATTCATTGGCGTTGGTTTTTTAGATGCAATTAGAGTCCAAAGTCAATTTATAATCAGTTTGGCAAAATAGACACTGAGAACTCTACAAGAACTCGCTGAATTAACACTTTTAACATCCAGATAGACAATTCTGGCAAGTCTTAGAGTTTGGATCAAAGTATTAAAGTGTGGAACAGTTAGTCCATTTCTAAACACAATCTGCAGCTTAATTTAGTAGGAAGTTTGACATGCAATGTGTGCATATTGTAATGTTCAGTTCAGAATCTAGATAGCATTTATCACAGCTAGACTATGTACATTGTATTCCGCATATACTATATTCATCTTAATTATATATGTCTAATTCCCATTTAGGGATGAAAGGAGATTCACATTTAGTGCAAGTCATGCGATGTGATACTGAATTGTAAGTGCAATCGTTGCAAAAGGGGATGCCAGGGCACTACATTGTAGTGTCATCGAAATAGCGACAGCTAAGACCGTCCTCACTGAGTATGTACCCTCTTTTACAATAATCGCACTGTAACGTTGGTCCTTAAAGACTCTATGCATCACTGAACATAAACATAGAAATGTCTCTGCACCCCAAACAGTTATCTGGACAGTTGATGCAACTGGCATTTGCATTAAAGAAAGTCTTGTTTTCTCCGCAGCTAAGGATTTTGCTACACTTTCCATCTGCAGTTGTAGTATATTCTTTGGCGCATTGCTTACAAAAAGCCTAAGTAAAGTTAGTCTTTTCATCTACAAATTTGACACATATATCGCAGTTCTGGAAGCCGAGGGAAGAGCAGTTCAACATGCAACTGTGGGATTATGTATCTAAGATGTAGTTTTACATACAACTGGAACACTACACCACAGCAACATCCTTCTAGAATGTGCAGTTCTTACAACCAGGTGGGCAATTCAAGGTCCCTTTGCTGGGAAGGCATTATCCGCTTCTGGACAGATTGAAATCGTTAAAACAGACTCCACAAGTTAGATTACTACCGTTTACTCTGTTGCACAGGAAGCATTCACTGATTTAATTGTAGCAGTAATCGCAATGGGTTCCATTGTAGAATTTTCCTTCGCTGCACTATTAATCGAAAATACATTTGAAGTCCTTTGTTAGAATAAATCCGTCTCTACACCTTTCACACTAAGTGCTTAGACTCTCCTTTGTTGTGGTCTTGTTAAATTCCTGTAAAACGTTTTTCGCAGCGTCAAAAGAATAAGAAGTAGTTGTCTCTTAAATAGTGCTTCTTCCAGAAATCTTGCATATGTCGCAATTGTCTTCACAATCATTTGTTTTCACACATTATCTGTTCTCGTAATCGATAGCAAAGCCTGGCAGGCATAGGAAACATGAAATTTCAGAGGAGTTTTTCATGTAATCGAACCATGCGTAACAGCTCTGGCAACCAGGGAATTTGGAAGAGCAGGAAATGCATTGATCAAAGGTTGAGTCAAAGTACATTCCAGGAACGCAATCTAAGCAGACCAATTTCTTCTTGCTCCAGTGATCGAAAAAGCAGTTCTAACAGTTTGGAATGACAGCGCTACAACTGTCGCATGTCAGGCTAGCATTGTTATAGAAGTTTCCTTGTCCACATGAATAGCAGTTGAACTCTATCATTTCTGGTGTAATCTTCATGCTAAAAGAGGAAGAGGACGTGGAGTTTGAATTATTGCTCATTTACATATATTTGTAGTCCCATCGGTAATTCTCGTAGCACCCTTGGCAACCGCGGACCCTGTCTGAACATTTCATGCATTATGACTTATTGGAAATGGAGAAATACATATCTTGTTCGCCGCAGTTGTAGCAGTATCTCTCGTTGGCTCCAAATGGAGTAGATACGTTGGAACAGTAGAGGCACCCGGGTATCTTGCTGTTGCAATCCAGGCAGCGATTATCCTCTACAGTCTGTCCATACATACAAGATGTGCAAATCAATTGTGATTTCTATGGAGGTGATGCTGGCTTGGTCATGTTGTTGGAGCTTGTTGAACCATTGCTGTAACTGGGAGAGGGCACAAAGTAGAAACAGGACTCACAATCAGTAATATAGTCTCCACATCTATCACATATCATCTTAAACTCATCAAAGAACTTGCCTGGTTCGCATTAGTAACACATGACTTAAGATTTATTCATATAATTCTAACCACACTACACACATCCTGGCACATGGACAGAACAGTTTTAGCAAGCCTTTTCAGATTCGTTGAAGTAGCTCCCGACACCACAGTCGTAGCACATCACTTCACTGGAGTTCATATAGTTAATATTGCATCCATTGCAGCCTGTTATAAAGTTCTTACATGCAAGGCACTATTAACTTGAGCTATTAAAGAATTTACCGTATCCGCAGTCATAGCAGTTCACCTCTTTTTGATTGAAGTAATTTAAATTACAGCCGATGCAGCCATCAAAGTAATCGCTGCAGTTTTTGCACATTTGCACTGACTCGTTAAAGAACTATGAGTATTCACAGGAATAGCAATAGATTCCTGAAGTCGTTGATTCATCATAGCGGCAGTTCTAACATCCGTTGATCTTGTCAGAGCATTTACTGCATTACTTTGTCTTGTTATTGAAATAATATCCCCAAAAACAATCCTGGCAGAACTCTTATCCATTCATATCGAAGTTGCATTTATAGCAGTTTTCCCTGATTGTGCAGTATTCGCATGTATTTGTCTTTGGGTTGAAGTTCTTGTTTTCGTTAAGGCATTAGAAGCACTGCAACTAATAGGAGGTTGACATTGAACTGTTGTTGCTTGTACTTGAAGTGGTGTTTTAGAAATCAGTGGTTGGGTAATTCGGGTAGTTGGGAGTTGCCATGGTCATTCCACAACCTCCGCAGCCAGGTATCTTATCTTCACAGGAAATGCACATGTTATTTAACATGTCAAAGAAGAGGCCCTGGCCACAATAGTAACACATAACTTTCATCTGTGGTGCAGTTGGGGGTGAAGAAGGAGAAGTTATGTTGCTGTTGTTACTGTCCATTGGTGGGTATGGTTAGGGATAGCTAGAGTAGTCTTATTAGACTTAACAGCCTTGACAACCTTTCAAGTAATCCTAGCAGGAGTCACAGGTCTTTAACTAAGGATTGTAGAAATTTTGGAATCCGCAATCAAAGCATATCATCTCATCTTTGTAGGTTTAATAGTTCCATGACTTGCCGCATGAGACACAGCCTGGTATAATCTGACTGCATGGTAGACAGGATTTAGAAACTTCATCGTAAGCATTCATATAACCACAGTCATAGCATTGGAAGATACTTTCATTCCAGTAGTCAATAGAGCATCGTTAGCAGCCGGGCACTTTCGAATCGCACTTTAGGCAGGTATTTTATATCTAATTAAAATAACTATCCCAACTGCAACTGAAGCATGTCATTTTCGTTTCGTTGGCTGCCTAGGTCCAGGCTATTCCACAGTTTTCACATCCATTGAAGAGTTGACTGCAATTCAGGCAAGAGTTATTCAGCTTATTGAAGCCCATACCGTAACCGCAGTCAAAACAAATAACTTCTTTACTGCTGCTACTATTTATTTAGGTACTATTGTTGTAATAGTCTTAGGAGAATTACTCTCCACACCGAAGACAACCAGAAATTTTGCTGCTGCAGTTAAGGCAGGCATAAGTGATTGTGCTGAAGTAGCGGCCTATTCCACAGTCATCACAGATAATTTGGCTCTTGTTGTAATAGTCTTAATGGCAGAAGTCACAATCGCTTACTAAATTTTCGCACAAATCACAGGTGTACTTTTAGTCATTGAAAAACTTCCCTTCTCCACAGTAGTAGCAGGTAATTGGATGCGTTTTATTGACTGATAATTGATAAGTGTTATTGTCATAAACTTAATTCATATAGCATCCTTAGCATCCTTATACGTATTAGTTGCACTGCTGACAAGTATCATTAATTAGCTAATAACCTTACATGCACTGGTTACACACTATTGTTGTATTGTTGAGGTAGCAGTAATCGCAATAGTCTACAGCAGCTGAACATTTTTGGCAAGTTTGGGTTTCTGGCAGGTACAAGGAGCCCCATCCACAATCTAAGCATAAGAAACCACTAGTTGAGCTGTTGCTAGCGCTTGTGCCGTTTAAACTATCGAAAGAGCACCGCTGACATCCTGGCATCACTTAATCACAGGATAGGCATTTTTCTGTAACCGGGTCGAACCCCATATTATATTAACAATTTAAACATTTTAACTGTGTCAAATTACTGTTTGGCAGTTTAATTTCTGCGCAATCATAGCAATTTTCTATCTCTATACCACATTTTAGGCAGCTCTGGTTTTGGGTGCTGAAGTATGATCCTTAATAGCAGTGATGGCAGTATTCTTTGCCAAACGTGTCAAAGGCACAGTTTTAACAGTTGGAGTATTGATTGAATATCTAGCAATCTTCGCATTTATTAGTCTTAAAGCTAAAACCTTAGTTATAATTGCCACAATATTTGCAGGCCACTTGGGGGGTTGAGGTGGTGTTATCATAGAAACACTCCTAGCAGCCAGGAAAAGTTGCATTACAGTCAAAGCACTGGTTAAGTTCCGGAATAAAGCTTTTCCCGCCTTCACAAAAGTTACAGTAAGGTTTTCTATCAAATAGTTAACAATTAGCACATCCGGGTATCAAATTGCTGCATTAAGTACAAAGATGGCTTGTCTCATTGAAGAAAGAGCCATTTCCACAATCAAAGCACATAATCTCAGTCTGATTGATATTGCTATTATATTATTGTGAACACATTTAGCAATTGGTGATACCACAGGACTAGCAGATAGTATCATTAATAAAGAAACCAGGAAGACATTGTCGACATTGTGTCCCTGATGCTTCAAAAGTACAAAACTAGCAGTTACTCATATTGCAAGATTTGCACGTGTATGTAATTGGATCGAATCCTTCACCAGGAGCAGTACACTAGTTGCATTTGATGGGTTTAGCAGTTAAGGTAGATTATTCATCAATCTGACAAAATTGGCAACCAGGTATGGTTTAGTTGCAATTGACACAGACATCTTCAAAGTAGTATTGATCAATATTACAATACTGCTAGCTGTTTGCTGTTAGAAAACAGAAAATGATAGTGAAATATATTATCAATTATTTTTTCATTTATTTGGTTTTTCACAATAGTTTGAGCAAATAATTTTTGACAATTTATTTTAC
>Ga0272412_1000707_pt1 | contig 10622 bp, 4 predicted proteins | sample WWTPWeurt_MetaT_FD_193540 | JGI IMG/M metagenome (GOLD analysis project Ga0272412, IMG submission 193540) | Metatranscriptome of activated sludge microbial communities from WWTP in Nijmegen, Gelderland, Netherland - WWTP Weurt (Metagenome... | ecosystem: Engineered > WWTP > Aerobic digester >...
CAGACGTATTATTTAACCCCTAAGCAACTGGGCTTTTTTAAAGATACCTATCAGGGATTTGCCGGAGTTGGAATTGGTATAGACAAGACCAGTGAAGGAGTCACGATAACTGCTGTTCAAAAAAATACTCCGGCCACTAAAGTGACCAGAGTAGACAACAATCAAACTATATCTCTCAATCCAGGCGATACCATAACCAAAATCAATGGCGAAAACATTGCCGATAAACCCATTGAACAAATAGTGAAGTCTCTGAGAGGAAATACGGACACTAGTGTACAGGTGGAAATAAAACGTCAAGTTCCAGGTACGCAAGGAACCTTTGAAACTTTCAGCGTAAATATCATCAGAAAACCATTAAGCTCTGTCCAAACTAGTATGGATGAAAGTGGTATTGTGCAAATCAGAATGAACTCTTTCACTGAAACTTCAGCGGAAGACTTCAGGAGAGAAATTGAAAAAATCAAGTCCGAACAGGGCGACAAGATAAAAGGATATATTTTCGATTTGAGATCCAATCCTGGTGGCATACTAAACAGCTCAATGCAAATACTCTCTGCTATAGTCCCAAACAACACATCCCTTTGAAAATCAGAGAACGAAATTCGTCAGGTAATCCACCTTATCTGAACAGTGAATATCGACTAACCGAAAACGGAATCTACAAAGTTCCAATTGGTGGCGTATTACCAGATAAGATCGCATTACAAAGATTGCCCAACAGACTCATCGACAAACCCATTAGCGTTCTAGTTGATGATCAAAGTGCCTCTGCATCCGAAATTATAGCCTTGACCTTGCAAGATTTAGGACATCCTGTAATGGGCATGAAGACTTTTGGCAAAGGGACAGTGCAGACGATTATCCCGGGTAAAAACGGCGCCTTAAAAATAACCACCGCTCAATTTTTGTCTCCTGTAAGTAATCGATGGGTAGGAAACGCTGTCGATATTCGCAGAGGCTTAGAACCAGATATTGTCATTCCAAATCAACCAGGCCGAATCCAATTCGGCTCGCCGGAAGACAAACAAATTATGGAAGCAAGAAGACTGATGCTTCAGAGCATGCTCGTTAAGTAGCGTTGAAGCTGCCTTCACCGATAGGTGGATAGATATCCTGTTCAGGCTCTTCTTCTTCAGTGGGCAACTGGTGCCCCTGGAAGCCGGTACCTGCAGGAATCAAACGACCGATGATGACGTTCTCTTTGAGACCTCTCAGCCAGTCTTTTTTACCTTCTACAGCAGCTTCAGTCAGGATTCTTGTGGTTTCCTGGAATGAGGCAGCAGAGATGAAGCTTTCGGTGTTCAAGCTGGCTTTGGTGATACCAAGCAAGACATCGGTGTAATCGGCTGGAACTGTGCCGCTTTGTTTGCAGCGCTCGTTCTCTTTATCGATTTCATAGCGCTCCATCAATTCGCCGGGCAACAAGATGGTGTCGTTTGGTGTGTCTACACGAACTTTGCGAGTCATCTGACGAACAATAACTTCGATGTGTTTGTCTGCGATGTCTACACCTTGCGAACGGTATACAGACTGAACTTCATCCACGAGGAATTTTTGAGCAGCCTGAATTCCCATCAAACGCACAATATCGTGCGGGTTGGGAGGACCATCTGTAAGAGCGGTTCCAAGCGAAATCTTATCTCCGTCTTCAACTAAGATGTTGAGTCCGGCAGGAATTTGAATTTCTTCTTCTGAACCATCTGAATAGACTACGAACAAACGATTTACATCGTCTTCGCTTACGATTTTCGCTTTGCCTTCGCGCTCAGCAAGAATGGCGCATTCTTTTGGTTTGCGTGCTTCGAGCAATTCTTCAACTCTAGGAAGACCCTGAACGATGTCCCCGGTTTTCTGACGTTCAAAGATGAGTGTGGCAAGCAAGTCGCCGCGTTGTACAAGCGATCCATCTTCACTCTGCAATTGAGTGTTGGTAGAGATAAGATAAGGTCTACCTCTGCGCACAACGATCTCGTCTTTGCTTACGCTAACGACCTGACCGGAATGTGATGCAACTGAAGATTTGGTCAATTTATCTCCGGTGCGCACCAGTTCATTTTCTTTAACTACTGCAGCACCTTTTACAGGCTCGCGAATTTGCTGCTCTTCTGTGATGAGAAGCAATCTACGCTCGTCTGTCTTGGACAACTGCACACGCGCATCGGTTTTTGTAAGAACCTGAGTGGTGGCAACTGCTGATTTAGGATCAATGATTTGACCATGCTCTACATCAAGCAATGTAATGTTGAAGTCTTGCTCGCGTCTCAAAAGAATGTTTTCTTGGACGACGATATCAAGCTCCTCTTCCATTTCTACGATACCTTTGAGATGCTGGAGAATTCCTTGCATCTGAAGTACAAGCGATGTACGAGTGAGTTGAGCACCTTGAACGTGTCTTACTCTTTCGCGATCTCTAAAGAGAAGCTGAGTTACAGATCTCAAGCCAATTTTCTCATCGGATTGAGCATGCTTAAACTTAGTGTCTCTAGGTTCAATCCAGTATTCTTCGACTGGGCGAACGAGAGCTTTGAATGTCCCGTCTTCCATTTCGAGAATCGAAAGAACTTTACGCTCTTTATATGTATAACCTTCGATCACTTCTGTTCCTGGCTCAACGACCTGACCTTCTGGAACTTTGAGTTCTGAAGGATCAGCGATTGGAACTACTTCGCCTGGTTTGATGATTACTTCATGGATGATGTCGTTATCAGCGACGATCTCGATGATACCTTCCATATGGGCAAATACATCTTTGACCACTTCTTGTCCGGCAGCAACCAACTCACCGGTTTCAGACATCTTCAAAGAAATATCTTTAGAGATGAAGTGCACTTCTTCAGGAACGAACAAGAGACGACCAGGTTTAGTCACAACTCTTCTGTCGTCAATTTCGACGCCATCATAAATGACTTCGCCACCTGAAGTAACAGTATTTGTGCCATCATCCAAAAGCTCAGCAACAATTTTGCCGTTTTCTACAACTTCGTCTTTGACGACTTTGAGCGCCCATGTTTCTTTGGATTTGGCGACTTTCCAGTAACTACCCTTTTGACCAGCGTCGAGCTTGGCATTAGCAGCACCGACTTTGGCAATGACTACGTTCAAGTCTTTGCCCTTGGTCAACTTGGTATATGTCTTGCGACCGACTTTGACTGTTTCGGTTTCGATTTCTGCACCATAACGAACTTCTCCGCCATGCTCAGTCAAAATCTGAATCTCAGCCAGAACATCTTTAGCTTTTACTTCCTGACCATCTTTAACTACAACTTGAGCGCCTGAGGGCAGGTTGTATACATCACCTTCAAGTACCCAAATGATACCGCCACGGTTAGCGGTACGACTGATGTTGCCCTGACGGTCACGTTTTTCGTCAGCCTGGAAGCCTTCGAAATTGACACGTCCCGAAATATCAGCGGTGATATCTTTGGTAGCACGTTCGGTCAAGTTCTTTTTGGAACCTGGTGGATCGTACTCGGCAATTACTTGTCCAGCTTTGACTTCATCGCCGTCTTTGACAAGCACGAGAGAACCAGCTGGCAATTGAATCGATTTCTCTTTCTTGCCGTCGTTAATTTTAACAACGCCTTCTTTTGTAGTCTGCTCTACGCTATCACCATATGCGGTGCGAACCGACTTAGATGGGATTTTGTAAGAAACAACGCCTTCGACAGGCGATTTTTGCTGAGCACGTGACTTGCCACCTGCAACCGCACCACCAGTGTGGAACGTTCTCATTGTGAGCTGGGTTCCAGGCTCACCGATTGATTGGGCAGCGATGATACCGATTGCTTCTCCAGAATCTACGATTCTGTTAGTAGTGAGCGACCAGCCATAACACTTCTGACAAACACCATATTGAGCATCGCAAGTGAGAGGGGAGCGAACCAAAATTTTCTTCTTCTTAGGATCTTTTTCGACGGTCTCAAGCTTTTCAGAAAGAACACGGTTGATGATATCGCCTTTGCGAGCGATAATCTCGCCGGTTTCCTTGTCGGCAATATCTTCTGCCAGAGTACGACCGAAAATACGCTCGGAAATTTTGACCATTTCCTTGTCGCCTTCAAGAATCGGTTGCATCAAGATACCGCGTGTGGTGCCGCAGTCAGGGTCACGCACTATAACGTCTTGAGCAACGTCAACCAGACGACGAGTGAGGTAACCAGAGTCAGCTGTTTTTAGAGCTGTATCTACAAGACCTTTTCTTGCGCCGTAGCTGGAGATAATGTATTCGGTAACGTTTAAGCCTTCACGGAAGTTTGCTTTAATCGGCAAGTCGATAATCTGACCTTGAGAGTCAGCCATCAATCCGCGCATTCCAACTAGCTGACGAACCTGAGAGATGTTACCTCTAGCGCCAGAGAACGCCATCATATATACGGGGTTCAATCTGTCGAAGTTGTCGACTACTTCTTTTGTAAGAGAGTCGGTGGTAGCGCTCCACGTATCGATAACTTTGTTGTAGCGCTCAACTTCGGTGATATCGCCGCGTTCGTAACGACGTTGGGCTTCTTCGATTTCTTTTTCAGCAGCCGAGATCAATCCTTTTTTGGCTTCTGGAACATCCAGATCTGAAATTGAAATCGTTACGCCAGCCTTGGTAGCGTACATGAATCCAAGATCCTTGAGAGCATTGGCTAGAGCCGCTGTTTTCGAGGTACCGAATTTTTCGTAAATCGAAGAAAGTAATTTTCCAAGTACTTTCTTGTCTACGGTTGTATTGATGAACTCTAGGGCTTCTTCTTTCTTGCCTGTTACCATGACGTCCTCTTATCTCTGGATTGTTCGTGAATTATTTGGCGACCGAAATGGCTTGTCTAACTACTTCGTTAAAAATGATTCTTCCCGGGCTTGTTTCCACCATTGAACCATCAACGTCGCGTACTGCAATTTTGGCGTGCAGATCAAGAATGCCGGCTTCGTAAGCAGCTCTGGCATCAGCCAGATTGACGAAGCGCATTCCGGCACCTCGACATACTTTTGGATCATCCCAACCCGGCTTTTGAATAGTGAGGTAATAAATACCAAGCACCATGTCTTGAGTAGGAGTGATTGTCGGTCTGCCCGTAGCAGGCAACAAAACGTTGTTCGATGCAAGCATGAGCATGTGTGCTTCTGCCTGTGCTTCAACCGATAGCGGAACGTGTACAGCCATCTGGTCACCGTCAAAGTCGGCGTTGAAGGCGGCGCAAACAAGCGGGTGAAGCTGAATGGCTCGTCCTTCGACCAGGACCGGTTCGAAAGCTTGAATACCCAAACGGTGAAGCGTGGGAGCACGGTTCAAGAGTACCGGGTGACCTTGAATAACTTCTTCCAAGATTTCCCAGACGACTGCAGAACCTTTCTCAATCTGCTTTTTAGCTGATTTGATATTCTGAACAATTTGACGCTCGATTAATTTGTTAATCACAAACGGCTTGAACAGCTCGATTGCCATTTCACGAGGCAAACCGCACTGGTGCAGTTTGAGTGAAGGACCGACAACGATAACCGAACGACCTGAGTAGTCAACACGCTTACCAAGCAAGTTTTGACGGAAACGACCTTGCTTACCTTCAATGATATTGGAGAGCGATTTGAGTGGACGGTTGTTTGGTCCAACTACCACGCGACCACGTCTACCGTTATCAATCAAGGCATCAACCGCTTCTTGAAGCATACGCTTCTCGTTGCGGACGATAATTTCAGGTGCGCCCATTTCGAGCAATCTTGCAAGACGATTGTTTCTGTTGATTACTCGTCTATAAAGATCGTTCAAATCCGAAGTGGCAAAACGTCCACCATCCAACTGAACCATTGGTCGAAGATCAGGAGGAGTGACTGGAAGTTTATCCAAAATCACCCAGGTTGGGTCAGTGTGAGAGTTAAGAAGAGCTTCGGTCAAACGAAGACGTTTGATTATTTTTGCTCTCTTTTGTTGTGAACCGCCAGACATGGCTAGCTCGTCACGCAGCTGGACTGAAATTTCTTTCAAACCAGGCAATTCCAAAAGACGTCCACGGTCTTCTTTGTTTTCTGGTCTTTCGTAAACTGGTTTAGCCAGTTCATTCAACAAGAGCTTGATTGCCTCTGCACCGATACCGATATCAAACTGAAAGTTGGGATCATCGAGCAGTTTTTCGTATTCTTCTTCTGAAAGAAGTTGCGATTTATTCAAATCAGGCACGTTGCCTGGGTTTGTGACGATGTAAGCGTTGAAATAAACAACTTGTTCAAGGTCACGCAGTGGCAGATCGAGCAGAAGTCCGATATAGCTCGGAATACCTTTGAGAAACCAGATATGGGTTACAGGAGCTGCAAGGTCGATATGTCCCATGCGGTGACGACGAACTTTTGAATCTGTAACTTCAACACCGCAACGCTCACAAGTGATACCACGGTGACGAACTCTTTTATATTTTCCGCAATAGCATTCCCAGTCCTTTGAAGGTCCAAAAATACGCTCGCAGAACAATCCGTCTTTTTCCGGCTTGAGAGTTCTGTAGTTGATGGTTTCCGGTTTGGTTACCTCACCATGAGACCAGCTCAAGACTCGCTCTGGTGATGCAATCCCGATTTTGATGTAGTCGAAACGATCGATATTCGTTGCCATTTTTTCTTGTACCTTTTATGGAATGAGACTGAAAGATTTTGAATTAGAGCGAGAATTACTCTTCTACTTCTTCATCGTCCAAATCGTCTTCAACGTCAAACTCTTCAAATTCTTCTTGCTCAACATCTTCTTCAGTTTCTTCGGATGCTTCTTCTTCAGTTTCTTCATCTGAATCATCATCTTCAGTCCCTACATCGTCAGACATCTTGGGATATTTTTTGACTGGTCTTTCTTCTTCATAATCTTCGTCATCGTCAGATCCGAAAATACGACCACCCATTCCGGAACCTACACCTAATGCGCCTTCTTCATCTTCGTCTCCAAAGCCTTTAAGACCAGGTGAGGGAAGTGAATCAGGACCACCAGTCTGCACCAGACCCGATACCACGCTTTCAAGCATGCGTCCAGGACCCATATTGCGACCAGCTCCGCCTGCTCCAGCGCTCGCTCCAGGACCACCCGCAGGCAGACCAGGCAAGCCAGTGTTGGCAAGACCTTCGGTTATTCCAGTCAATCCGGGCATACCTAAACCTGAACCAGAACCAGCTCCAGGGAAGCCGCCCATACCAGCCATTCCAGCTTGCATAGATCCAGATTGCATGCCAGCCATGCTGCGATTCATCATGGCAGCAGCAGGGTCACCACCCATTCCGGGGATGCCCATCGCAGCCATATCTCCCATCTCGAGTTGAGATAAGCGTCTGATGCCACGTGGTTTTGGCTCTTCTACTTCAGCCATGAGATCGACTTCGATCTCTTGACCTTCTTTAGTGCGTTTTGCTACCGATACATCAAGACCGATTGATTGCAATTCGCGAACCAATACTTTGAATGACTCGGGAATACCAGGTTTCTTCAGGTTCTCGCCTTTGACGATTGATTCATATGCTTTGGAGCGTCCGTTCACATCGTCTGATTTGATTGTGAGCATCTCTTGCAATGAATAGGCAGCACCGAAAGCTTCTAGCGCCCAGCATTCCATTTCTCCAAGACGCTGACCACCAAACTGAGCTTTACCACCAAGCGGTTGCTGAGTGACCAAACTGTAAGGTCCGGTAGAACGAGCGTGAATCTTGTCGTCTACAAGGTGAACGAGTTTCATCATGTAGATTTTGCCGACAGTGACCGGGTTATGGAAAGCTTCACCGGTTCTGCCATCATAGATGGTTACTTTACCGTCATCGCCAACCCATGGGGCATTGGATTTGATTTTGCCTGCCTTGATTTCATCATGCACAAGTGCACTAGAAGCTTCAGGCTTCCACATTTCGTCGAATGGTGGCACTTCATAACGCAATCCGGTGAGGTGACCTGCCATTCCAAGCAGAGTCTCGAAGGTTTGTCCCACGTTCATACGTGAAGGCACACCCAGTGGATTGAGTACGATGTCTACAGGCGAGCCATCGGGCAAATAAGGCATGTCTTCAATAGGTAGGATTCTTGCCACGATACCTTTGTTACCGTGACGTCCTGCTACTTTATCGCCAACAGAGATTTTACGTTTCTGAGCGATATAAACACGCACTACTTTGTTTGCAACCGGCGGGAGTTCATCACCTTTTTCGCGGTCGAAGACTTTGACGTCTACAACACGTCCACCTTCACCGTGAGGAACGCGCAATGAGTTGTCTCTTACGTCGCGAGCCTTTTCACCAAAGATTGCACGAAGCAATTTTTCTTCTGGTGGGTGTTCGGATTCACCTTTGGGTGTGATTTTTCCAACCAGGATGTCGTCTGGATAAACGCGAGAACCAACTCTGACGATACCGTATTCATCAAGGTGACGAAGCGATTCTTCAGATACGTTTGGAACTTCGCGTGTGATTTCTTCTGGACCAAGCTTGGTTGAGCGAGCGTCGATTTCCAGTTTTTCAATGTGGATCGAAGTCATAACTTCGTCGAAGACCAGTCTTTGAGAAATCAAGATAGCATCTTCAAAGTTGTAGCCTTCCCATGGCATAAATGCCACCATCAAGTTACGTCCGACCGCCAGTTCACCAGTGTTGGTGGCAGCACCGTCAGCAATGATTTGACCTACGCTGATCTGATCATCAACGCGAACAATCGGCTTTTGGTTCAAACAAGTATCTTGGTTAGAGCGTTGGAATTTGCCCAGTTTGTATTTGACCAGACGCTTGTCTTTGGTTCTGATGTGAATTTGATTGGCTGTAACGTATTCGCACTTGCCTTCAACATCAGATACAACAACCATGCCGGAGTCTTTTGCAGATTGTTGTTCGATACCAGTTGTGACGATTGCGCGCTCGGTCTGCACCAATGGAACAGACTGACGTTGCATGTTCGAACCCATCAAAGCTCGGTTAGCATCATCGTGCTCAAGGAACGGAATTAGAGCGGTTCCAACAGATACAATCTGAATTGGCGATACGCCTACATAGTCAACTTGTGTCGGTACTGTTTCGATAAACTCTGCTTTGTAGCGAACTGGAACCAGGTCGTTGCCAAAGGTTCCGTCATTGTTTACCGGCACGTCACCAGGAGCCACCCGATAGCGATCTTCTTCGTCAGCTGTCAGATAGTGGACCTCTTCAGTTACCAGTCCGTTGGTCACTTTGCGATATGGTGTCTCGATAAAACCATAAGCATTTACACGTGCATGAGTTGCAAGGGAGCCAATAAGACCAGCGTTTGGACCTTCAGGCGTTTCTACTGGACAAATACGTCCGTAGTGACTGGGGTGAATATCGCGAACGGCAAATCCTGCGCGTTCTCTCGACAAACCACCAGGTCCTAATGCAGACAAACGGCGTTTGTGTGTAAGTTCAGCAAGCGGGTTGGTCTGATCCATGAACTGAGACAATTGCGACGAACCGAAAAATTCTCTGATCGCTGCAACCAGTGGTTTTGTATTCAACAGGTTGGCAGGTGTAAGAGTATCGGCGTCCTGCAAAGTCATACGCTCACGTACGATACGCTCAAGACGTGTAAGACCGATGCGGAATTGGTTTTGAAGCAATTCGCCAACTGATCTAATACGACGATTACCCAAGTGGTCGATGTCATCAACCTGACCTTCGTCAAAATTCAACGAAATCAAGTAGTCAACTGCAGCGACGATATCGCTTGGTGTGAGAGTACGCTGACTTTCTGCTGTAGAGAGTGCCAGTTTCTTATTCAATTTATAGCGACCGACACGACCAAGGTCGTAGCGCTTGTCATCAAAGAATCTGGATTCGAGGATGCTTTGTCCACCAGCTACTGACGGCGGGTCACCCGGACGCAGTTTTCTGTATACCTCTATAAGGGATTCTTCTTTGGTTTTGTTTGTATCTTTGTCAAGCGTCTTCTTAAGGAAGTCGTGATGGCGGAAAAGGTTTTCCATTTCGGAATCGGAATAGCCAAGAGCACGCAACAGGGTAGTTGCAAGCAGCTTTCTGTTCTTATCGATTTTTACGTAAATGACGTCGTTTACGTCGGTTTCGAACTTGAGCCAGGCGCCACGGTTTGGAATCAATGTGGCTGAGAAGGTACGTTTACCGTTCTGGTCAACTTCGCGTTTATAGTAGATGCCAGGGCTTCTGACAATCTGCGAGACGATAACGCGTTCGGCACCATTAATAATGAAGGTACCGCGGTCGGTCATCATGGGGATGTCACCCACATAAATCTCTTGCTCTTTGATATCGTGAACTTCACGATTGACAAGACGCATCTGTACACGCAATTTCTTGGTATAGCTAGCATCAAGTGCTCGAGCTTCTTCAGGGGTCTTTGGCTTGTTAGGCTCAGAGTGATCCTCGAAGTTGTAATTAGTGAGGAAGTACAACTCCAATCTTCCTGTGAAGTCGCGAATAGGGCTGAATGCTTTCAGCTCCTCAGCCAGACCTTCTTCGATAAACCATCGAAATGAAGCTTTCTGGATTTCTGCAAGGTCAGGAAGATCCGCGATGCGCGATCCTCCAACTCCGAAAGTGCGCACGCGCTCGGATAACTCTAGGGCCATTGGTTACCTCTGGTCTTTTTTTGCTTGGGTTTTTGGGGCTGCAGCAATTGCTAAATGCCTATGAAAATG
>Ga0272412_1000708_pt1 | contig 10617 bp, 9 predicted proteins | sample WWTPWeurt_MetaT_FD_193540 | JGI IMG/M metagenome (GOLD analysis project Ga0272412, IMG submission 193540) | Metatranscriptome of activated sludge microbial communities from WWTP in Nijmegen, Gelderland, Netherland - WWTP Weurt (Metagenome... | ecosystem: Engineered > WWTP > Aerobic digester >...
CCCATACGTTTGCGAGAGGTACTAAAGTTGCTCGCGAATGGCCGATTCGCTTGGTAAAGAGCCGCTCAGCCTTCGCCTCCGCGACAGGCGCCATTGGGTCGAGACGGCTCGTCGGCGAGCGGCAGCTTACGGGAAGCGAATCTCCAGCGGCGGCTTTCCGGCGATGAACCCGAGTAGGTGTCGGTCGCATCCCGACCCTCAACAGCCGTTCGGCCTCTTCGCCCCAATGACCGGAGTGCAGCGGTTGCTGCCCTCGGCCGCCAGTTTCTTTGGGCACGTTTCCGGTCAACTATTCGGTCGTTCAGTCCGACACTCGACATTGGACCTTCGCTGGCAATGTATCCGACTGTTAAGATATTGGGATGCGCCTCTTGCACTTGTCCGATATCCACTTTAGGTCACCCGACTGCGAGGACCTAGCCACTGACATCAACCACCCTTACCGGACTCACCTCGTCCAAGACGTCGTCGAGCTCTGCAAGGCGGGTGGGCGCGTTGACGCCATCTTGGTCGGCGGGGATATCGCGTATAAGGGCGCCCCAGCGGAGTACAAGGTGGCTCGTGCTTGGCTGCTCGATTTGGCCGACCAGTGCGGATGTGCCCCAGAAGGCATCTACGTGGTCCCGGGCAACCATGATGTCGACCGCAGAGTGTGTAGCGGGTCGCTAGTCATCGCGAACGCGCAGGCTGCCATTGCCGGAGCGGCGGCTGAAGACCGCGAAGGGGTGATGAAGAGGCAACTCGCTGACTCCGATGTCGGCCAGTCGTTGTTCAAGCCGCTGGCGGCCTACAACGAGTTCGCCGCGTTCTTCAACTGCAGCGTCTTTCCGGGCCGTCCATTCTGGAAGGACGAGGTCGACATCGGTGGAGGTGTTCGGCTGCGACTTTTCGGGCTGACCTCCACGCTCATTTCTGGTCTTGGCGGGCGTGACGACGGTCCTGGCCGCTTGTACTTGGGACGCCTTCAGACCGTGCTGAATCCGGAACCGGATGTCGTGAACCTGGTCCTGTGCCACCACCCTCCCTCATGGCTCATCGACTCGGACGACACTGAAGACAACGTCAATGATCGGGCCAAGCTGCAGTTCTTTGGACATGCACACCGTCAACGGTGCACGCCGACTGCGGCGTACATGAGGTTCCAGGCAGGTGCGGTGAATCCCGATATGCTTGAACGTGAGTGGAAGCCGGGCTACAACCTTTTGGACGTCACGGTGAGCGGTGAGGGTTTAGGCAGAACCCTCGACGTCTGCGCTTACGTGAGGCATTTTCAGAAGGCGCCGGAAATGTTCGTGGCGCTGCGTCAGGATCGCTACCAGGAGGAGTGGACTCACCGGATGCCATTTCCCCACGTGGCGCCCTTGGGAACACCGCCGTTGCCAGTGGTCGAACCACGTCCGCCTTACCATGCCACAAGGGTGGCTGAGGCCGTGCACAGCGCCGCTGCCGCCGCACTCGCGGAGGCCAAACCGAAGGTGCCGATGCCAGGACCATCTACGCGCAAGCTCATCTATCGCTTCTGGGAACTGTCCATCGGAGAGCGGCGCGACGTTACGCTCAAGCTTGGCCTCATTACAGAAGGCGACCTTGCGGTTCCGGAGCCTGAGCGCTACACGAAGGCGCTCAAGGAGGCCGCAGCCCGTGAGCTGCTGGGAGAACTTGCGGGTGAAATCGAACGCATCGAAAACAGCCGGTGAACGGGGAGGGGAGTTAAACGTGCAGGCCGAGTTTTTCAGGTGGTACAGCAGCATGGAGTTCGGCGAGGATGCCGATGTCCGGGTGAAGCGCTGGAATGGCCTTACGGCCGTGGCGAAATCTCCTTCGGTGACGACCCTGGAAGCCTTAACGCGCCTGGCGTTCCGCAAGAAGCTGCAGAACATGACCGTCGATGCGAATCAGCTACGTGAGCAGCTTGCAGCCGACGGACCCCCGTTAGGAGACGAGGAACTGGCACTGATGGCGGGGGCCGCACTCGCGCTGATCCTGCGGCCAATGGATACCACGTCCGCGAAGGCCGCATCGCTCATCACTGGAGCGTCGTGCGCCGGATTGCGCCGCTTGGCACAGCCGATGGATTTGGTCGGGATGGCGAAGAACGTGCAGACCCAATTGGCGGAGACCTTCCGCCGGCGGCCAGCACTGGAGCAGCCAAAGCTGGTCAATCCGCAACTGGACATCCAGGCAAATCTCGACGCGTTGGATGTAGGAGACATCACGACGGTACACGCCGCCATCAAAGCACTCGTGTCCGAAAGCTCAAAGGCACTGAAAGCTATCGCTGTTCGACAGCGGCAGTTCGAGTCGGCGGTGCAGGGGTACGTCCGCGTGCAGGACGAAGAACTCGACATCCTGTGGTGGCTACAAGGTGAGGACTGCTTGACCTTCGGAGTGCCGTTCGCAGACGTACCGCTCGATCATCGGGCCATCGCTTTTGCTATTGAGCTCGCAGCCTTGACCAAGGTGCTCCCAGGGCCTACTGCGCTGCCGGCGCTGCTGAGCCGTGCGGGCGTGGACGACAACGTACGACTGGGCATCCCGGAGGCTATCCAAGGCATCCCAAAGGAGTGGCTCGCCTATCTGGTTCCTGAGGAACGAGTAAGCAAGGTCTCCGCCGTGACGACACCGATCCTAGAAGCAGCTCGGCGCCGCCAGGAGGTCGACGGCCAGGATACGTGGATTGCCGCGTGGGCCACCGTCACTGGCCTCGACCAGGCGACGAAGCTCCCCGCTCTGCGGCTGGCAGAGTCGCTGTACTGTGAGCTCCTCCAAGTTTCCCTGCCATGACCACGATGGAGGACGACCACGAGGAGACGGCGGTTCAATGTGCCAACCCCGAGTGCAAGATCGCAACTGGCGGTCGGTGCCTGGAAGGGTTCTCCGACGCGACTGCCTGCCCGCAATATGGCAAGGCGTTGGTGGTTGTCGCTAGCGCCGACTCAACGCATATCAAGGCCCCACCGACGGGGGTGCGTCTATCGCATGCAGAATCGCTGTCGCTCAGTGAGGTCACGCGTATGGTGCGGCACGGACCGAGTAGCGTGATTTCGCTCGTTGGGCCTCACGACTCCGGGAAGACGAGCCTCATTGCCGGCATGTACGACCTGCTCCAACGTGGAACGGTTGGAGGTTACGCGTTCGCCGGTTCGTCCACCATGCATGCGTTCGAGCGGGCCTGTCACGACTCCAGGCGCGCGTCACAACGCGACGTGGCCCACATGGAACGTACTGAGCGCGGCCAGATCCTGTTTTTCCACCTCGACCTCGTTGGCGCAGGTTGCGCGGAGAAGCGTGCTGCTTTGCTTGGCAACCGTGCTGGCGAGGAGTACATGTTCGTGCAGAATGAGCCCGATCTAGCAAAGGACTATCCTGAATTGAAGCGCTCGGACGTCCTGACCATTCTGGTGGACGGAGCAAAGTTGCTGGACGCAGGTGAGCGTCACCAAGTGCGGGCCCAGGTCCGCCTCACTTTGCGGGCGTTCGTTGAAGTTGGGGTTGCCCATGCGTCGCAGCGGCTGGCCGTGGTTCTCACCAAGCTGGATGCCGTTCGCAAGAGCGAGGCAGGAACCGCTGGCGCGCTTCACTACTTCGAGACTCTGCTGGGCAACCTGCGCACGGAGTTCGCCGGTCATTTCGCGGACGTCCAGGCGTTCAGCGTGGCTGCCTCCCCAAAGACCATCGATGCCGAGCGCGGCGAGGGGATGGCAGAGCTACTGACCTACTGGATGGCGGAGCCGTGTCGGAATGCACCAAGTTCTGTTGAACCAATGAAAGCCTACGTCGAGCGTGCATTCGGCAGGCTCCTACCCAAAGCGACGAGAGATTCTTGATGGAAACGCCACTAGACGTCGTCGTGTTGGGCCTGCCTGGCTCCGGCAAGACGACCTTTCTCGCAGCCTTGTGGCACCTCCTAACGGCCAATGAGGTTGACACGAGACTGAGCTTGGTCACGCTCAAGGCTGGCGAATCCGCGCATCTCAATGAGATTGCGTCGCTGTGGCGGAAGGCGAGAGTCCAGGAGCGAACGTTGCATGCCGGCGACCGCACGGTCACGATGTCCCTCTGTTCCGCGAGCGCACCTGAATTTCAGCTGTCCTTCCCCGACCTTGCCGGCGAGTCGTTTCAGCAGATGTGGGAAGTCCGAGAATGTTCGCCCGAGGTTGCAGCGTCTCTTCGCAGTAAGGGTGTGTTGCTGTTCATTCACGCGGACAAAATCAAAGCACCAGGCTGGATCGTCGATGACGCGGAAGCGTCAGAAGCTGCAGGCCTGCCGGTGGAGCACGGAAATCCGGTCGCATGGAACGCGCGCCTCGCGCCCACGCAAGTCAAGCTCGTGGACCTGCTGCAGTCCCTGGAGTCTCCACCGTTAAACGCGGGGCCACGCCGGGTTGCAATCATCCTATCCGCATGGGACAAAGCTGCCGGCGCAGGCATGACTCCCGATGAATATCTTACTGCTTATCTGCCGCTGCTTCGGCAATACCTAACGCATGGCCTAAGCGGGACCTGGGCGGTGAAGTTGTTCGGCGTAAGCGCTCAAGGCGGCGTCTACGATGAGGCTGGCAAGCCTGCACAGGACGAGGCCCAGCGCATCAGGGAGATGGATGTTCCCTCGAAGCGTATTTCAGTAGTTTCGACCGAAGGACAATCTCATGACCTGACGGAGCCACTCCAATGGCTGCTGATCTGAGGTAGTCGTGGGAATTGTCGTCTATCAAGCTGCACATGGCTATTCGGAGGGGCACCGCCAATTCGCGTGCTCGGCTGCTCTGACTCCAAATGACGCGCGACTGGTCTTGGTGATGAGCGACGCGTCAGGGTCTGGCGTGACTGCGGAGGGCAATTCTTACCTGACTGGCTACCCGTTGCAGGAATCAGGGTTGTATGCGCTCGCCCGAACCTGGCCAGCCCCGGAGATGCCTAGGCCTGGCTGCGTGTGGACTCATACGCTTTTTATTGAGTTTGCCGACTTGGCGGCACTCGACAGTCCGTCACAGCTCGCAGCACTGTTCACGCTTCCGTCTTTCGAAACAGCTCGATTCTTCGGCAACACTCTGCTCCTCTCGGAGACCGAATCGAGTAATTGCCCGCTCATGTCGACTCAGCTGTCGTTGTTCAAACGACTCGCGACAGCCTTGTACGAGCATCCTTACGACCAAGTGTGGGCTCGTAGGTCAAGCGACGGCCTCGTCGACGATGTGGTGCTGCGTATGTGGGACTTGCAATGGCCACGGCTGAGGCGGACTTTCAGGTTCTGTACGTTGACAACTCGTGACCGCTCGCAAGAGGGAATGCTGTTCGACTTGCAGTTGTGTGGCGAGTCAGTCTCTCGGCTACGATTTGCTCAGAACACTGATGGAGTTGAAGCAACGTCGGTATCTACCGAGCCGTGGCTTACGCAGCTTGTCGACTATGCTAATCGCCCGTATGCGTCGGAGTATCGTGAGGCTCTACGCATGCTGGGGACTGACTTACTTGGCGGTAGAGAAGCGGTGGGGTCAATCTGCATTTTGCAGGCGACCCTCGCCCAGCATGACCCGTCTGCAGTGGCTGAAGCCATCGCTTTGGTGACGCCCCCAACACCGCTGTCCGCGTCCAAGGTCGCGAGAGGGATGGTAGCAAGTGTCGCGCTGTCTCATGCTGACATCCTCGATGATGCGGCACTGAATTACGTTGTCGACAACTTGGACCTTATCAGTGAACATGACCTCGCTGCCCATGGTCAGCAACTAGCTGGACACCTGCTCAAGGTAGCTCCAGGGAAACTGGTAGCGCTTGTCGATGACGAGCGGCTGCCGGTGCGAGTTTCGATGAAGGCAGCGGTTGAACGAATCGACGCGAACGTTATTGCTCAGAACCTGAAGGCGGGGCAGAACTGGGTACTGCCACTATTGGCCATTCGCCCAGACCTTCCCGAGACTCCGGAGTTCTGGCAGCGAACCCAAGCAAGAGCCGCCGACCTCCAACAGGCGGGCATCAAGCTGCAGGCGGACGCTCAACTTGCGGCTGCCGTACTAGGCCTTAACGACGAGTTTTCAATTGAGTCGGTGGCCAGGGTCTTCGGAGCGGCCTCGGTACTCAAGTGCGTTCAACAGTTGCTGGCGGAGAAGCGCGACGTTAGCGAGTTACGAAGGTGGGTCAAGGAGGCCTGTCATCAGCCCGGAGCTGTGGCTTCCTTCCTGGCTCACACCCAAGCGTTGAACCAGCGTCTGGTTTCGTCTATCGCGGCCGAGCTCGCACCAGATGCGGTGCCGAACGATTACGGCGTCGACCCTTGGTTGACGGCCTTGACGGCGCTGAAGCAGCAAAGCGGCCAACTGCCAATCGATTTGCAGGTCTACGGATTCAAACGCGCCCTGAGCCGGCAGTCCAGAAGCATAGGTCCGCTGCTATGTTTGACGTTTGAACCGCTGCATGGCGCTGCAACCGACGGAGTCTTGGCTTCGGCTATTTGGCAGCAACTGCGCGACAGCCTTCCTTGGGTCCGCCCCTCAGACTCCTGGGACGTCGCACTCAGACTTAGGCTGGGCGTGGTGAAACAGTGCGTTCAGACGCCCGTGGCGCCGGAAGACTACGTCGCGCTTGCGTCGACGGACGGTCTCTTCAACATGATCCTCGACGCCACTTGGGAGCATTGGGGTGGCAAACGCTACCTCAAATGGGTTGAGGAGGCGATGGGAGAGTCGGCCGATCCTCAGCAGAAAACTCGCAGCCGCTTGGTCAAGGGGTACCTTGAAAGGCACTCCAAGTGGTGAAGGTTAGAGTGTTTATCACACGACGTGCGGCCATGCGATCGGAATTCTCCGAGGACCCGTATTGAAAATACGCGACGCTACCCGTCGAGCGGCCGATAACTGGCACCGCTGTTGTTGAGACGGCTGGCTGCAAGTGACTCAATTCAGCCTTCATCGGCCCGATAGGTTTGACCGACGAACGACTCCTGATGGCCGGACTGAGACCTCCAGGGCCGAACCAGCGCAGCAACTCGGAAGTCAGCCACGACCGTCTCAGGTCGACCCACTTCCGCCGTTTGCCGTCGAAGAAAGCGGCCGCTCAAAGTAGAGCTGACCGCTGCGACCCCGCTGCGCAGCGTCCGGCGTCCTGCGTCTAGAAGGAGCGAAACTCTGCACCACTCTAGGTATTGCCCATGTCATCGTTGAGTCGCCCTCTTAGGAACTTGCCACCAACTCCCTTTAGCATATTTCTATCAACGAGCTTGCCTTTGAATTGGAAATCACGATCAATTCTAACGATGAGCAATTGTTCGAAGTCTCCTTGGCTCTTTACCAGCACCCGGTCGCTGGCTTTCTCAGGCGAGATGGTCTTTACCTCAACAAGCTTTCCGTCAATTGTTCCGTCAGAACCGGCTGTGTGTGTCCCATGACGGCGAAGCCCGAACTTGATCTCAGCGTAGATCTCCCCCAGCTCGCCCCAAATTTGCAAGTACCTGCCGGTATTCTCAAAGTGTCGTATAGCGCAATCAATTAGATCGTGAAAGATCTCTGTTTGCTCTAGGGTGCTTAATGGAAATCCATCTCTGCTTTTAAAAGGTGCGTCCGGCTCATCCTCAAGCTGAGAATCCACCCACGCCCTGTCTATGTATTCCCATTCCCAAGGTGCAGCGCCGGAGCCGGCAGCATCAGCTATCTCCTCCGCGCTGTAACCACGCTCGTTCATCTCGTAAAGAAAATCCCAATCGCTCATGATCTTATTTTCCTAGCGCCTTGCAATTCAGTGAGGCGTTGCGATTCCTGCCTGCTTTAATTTGTAAAATGGAAATCTACGCGCGGGCGGTCCCCAAATTATGGTCGGGGGGCCAGATCCCTCATTTTCCTCTGCTTCGCTGACTGGGTTCGACCCAATTCGGACTACACGCCAAAGGCCAACGAACACTCAATTCCCGCCTTCAGGGAGATGTCCGCCACAAAAACCATGAGGGGCAGCGGGCCATGAAGCTTGCCTTATCCTCCCCTCCTCGAATACTTAGTTGCCGACTTTGCTCCTTGCCTGAATGTCCCTCAACCATTCTGTCAGTGCTTGATAGTCGCTCAGGCCAAGACGGAATTTTGATTGCGTTGCGAACTCGATTGCGTCAGACGAGAAGGACGAGGTCGTAATAACTAGACCTTTTGTCGCCCTGTGGTGATCAACGACGCCAAGCAATCTCTGAACAGTTCCGATGCCAACCTTATTTAACGGTTGATAGCGCTTGCATTCTATGAGATGAAGCATTCCACCCGAAAATCCGTCTCGTCTAACTGCAAAAATGTCCACCCCTCCATCGCGAGACTCTGGCGTCAGCTCTACATCGAAGCCGTTACTCCTGAATATGGAAGCAACAAGTTCCTCAAATCTTCTCGGATGAAGAGAAAAAAGTAACTCGGGGTGGCGCGAAAAATAGGCGATTGCCTCGGACTCTATGTCGGTAAATAAGAAAGAGTTTGCATTGACTACTGACAAAGTGCTTGGTCCGTATAGAACTCGCGACTCAAGCCCCTGGTGTTGCTCATCGCATGGCTTGAGATAATCGGATTGGAATAAAGCCTTCCACTCCTGTTCCGACAGATCTTCGTCAAGAAATAACTTCTTGATGGCAGAGTCCGCGAGTTCCATGTTCCTAAAAATTTGCTCTACAGATGGAACCCATACTGCCCGTCCGCGACCTTTCCTCTTACGACGTTTCATCTGCATCTAGAACTGGTCCCAAGTGGCGCCGGAACGCACAGAAAGTTTGGAGGTTTCGGGGGCAGGTCTCGCATTTGCCCATCCGTCAATGAGTGGTTTCGACCCAATTCTGCCGTTGAGCTTTTGGGAAATTAGTCGTTCAACGCACGAGCGCAGGCGCGCCGCGGCCTTATCGCGCAGCGTCCCTAGACGTGCATGTTAGGCTTTTGCCTTTCAAGCAAACCATGATTTTCAGAGCACAAGGAACCAACATTTTGATCTCAAATACAGCCAGGAATAGAAATATCGCGCTGTCTTCCTTCGGCTCCTCTGAGCACTGTAATCACTAAGGCACCCCCTTTTCGGCAAGCATCCCGCACTAGGGGCGGTAACGATGCAGCATCGATTACCTGTGCTCCATTGATGGCGATTACGACATCACCAACAAGAATATTTGAATCAAATGCAGGGCCCTTTTCGACACTTTCAATGAAAGCTCCTTTGTTTCGTTCAAACTTCTGCTGAATATCAGCGGGGAGGTCTTTTATTGAAATGCCAATTCTTTCTTTGCTTCCCGTATATTTCACGAGAAAAACTATGACATGTTCGTGTACGTCACTGAAAATTGGTGTCGCAATCCCGAGAGCGGAACCTCCTCCAAGAGGTACTTTATTTCCAATCACACCTGTTTGCTGAGAGCCGGCCCACTCTTTAAAGACGGCAACGCGTGAGGCGCCAACAGAAACAGCTTGCTGTTTAAGTTCATGATCGCTTACTGATTTTGCTCTAAAGCTTGAGCTCCCAATTATTTTGTAATCCGAGTATCTTTGGCTTATAACATCGTCTAATTTCTGGCTTCCGTTACTCTTTATTTGATCTATCGTTATCTGCTGATAATCAACTGGTTTAGCAATTCGCACTATTACGTCGTCGTCGAGCTGTGTCGGCTTGTACGTTTTTTCAACTATCGCGCTACAGGCAGTTAGTAAAGAAAATATCGATAAGGCGACTGTGAAGTTCACGGTATATTTCATAAAATCATTTCCATTCATGATTCATTAAATTTCCCGATACGTCGACTTTCGCCACTTGCGTTGTTTTGCGGAGTACCGCGTAAAAACCTTGATGTAGATCGGCGTGCATTCCCACTTGACCCTTTCCCAGTCGTGCTTCAATAGAAGCCCGATGCGTTTCGTAAATAGATCAATATCGCATCTTGAGTCCGCGAAAAGCTCGTCAAAGTGACTAAGAATCAGGTCGTCGTCCTTGTCGTCCTTCGGATTAATCGATGTGACCAATTTGGCTCGTAACACAGCAATCCTTGCTGGTATTGGCCGAGACTTGTTGTCATGGTAGGCCTGTGCAATGTCTTCTGTGGCTTTCCGAATGCTGTTCCGCCACTTTGTGCGCTCCCTCGTTATTTGGTCGAGTTGAACAGCGCGTTCGTCTTTACGGAGTGCTAAAAAAGAAGCCAGCCATCCCGCGATAGCGGTAAGAGTTATGCCTGCTAACAATGACGATAAATCGATACTCAGACCATAGGGAAGCGAGATCATTTGATGCCTAAGTTTGTATTCGGGCGACTGCTCTGCCACGTAACATCGGAATGCCTGATAACGTGTTCTGCAAGTTGCTATTCAGAAGCATAAACTACGCGCAACACAGAAGCTAACGTTCAACGTCGGAGCTAAGTGACGCTTAACACTACCCCGTTGCGCCCCTGTTTGCGCTAGGGGGTAGACGTCGTCGCAGGCATCAGCGCTAGTCACGCTTTACGGCGTCTGAGACTTCGATGCTCTTACGATTGGCATAAGCGATGGCCTCTTCACCCGTCCTCATGAGCGCGATGCGACGCTCGGCAACGAATGAGCGCACTACATCAGCAGACTCAGACGCCGCCCTACTGCTGCGGCTCGCGAACTCCGCAGCAGCGGCCTCCACCTTTGCCACCATATC